>Ga0210065_1000137_pt1 | contig 21174 bp, 16 predicted proteins | sample Muzzi_PWB_D1_FD_185533 | JGI IMG/M metagenome (GOLD analysis project Ga0210065, IMG submission 185533) | Wetland microbial communities from San Francisco Bay, California, USA, that impact long-term carbon sequestration - Muzzi_PWB_D1 (SPAdes) | ecosystem: Environmental > Aquatic > Marine >... | reverse complement strand
GCGGCATTAATTTTACCCTGGTGCAGCATGGACCATGCGCCCAGTGTGGGATGCACGATGCTGCCGCGAGGGTTGTAACCGGTGTGCATGAGGTACGTGCCCTGACCATGTGCGCCCTGAGTGGAATACATGGACCGGATGATGGCCAGCTTGTCCATGTGTTTGGCTGTTTCAGGAAAGAATTCGCTGATCTGTATGCCGTCCACATTGGTGGGTATGGCTTTCACCGGACCGGCCTCTTCTGTGCCGGGGTGGGGATCAAAGGTATCGAGATGACTCATTCCGCCGGCCATATAGAGAAAGATCAGTTTTTTGTCGTTGTTCGGCAGAACATTGGCCAGCGCTGGATGAAGGAAGGGGGCACCAACGCCTACGCCGAGTGCGGTGCGGGCGATATTGCTCATGAACCGTCTGCGGCCCAGTTCGTTGCTGGAGCTGAATGGATTACTCATGGTTTTCTCCGATTATTGGATGAACATAAATTCACGGGTGTTGAGCAACGCCCAGAGAATCATACGGTATCCTTGTCTTCCGGCGTTATGCGCCAGTACATTCATTGCGATTTCCACATCTTCTTCGGTAGGATTGCGGGTAAGTACACTGCGGAAAATGACGTTGATTTTCTCTTCGTCGGTTTCCTGTGCGGCAACCAGTTTGGAAAGTTCTGAGAGGTTGCTGTCGATAAGGGCATGAATGGGGCCGTTCAGTATGTTGAGAACCTGGGAGACGTTGGGGTCGGTGCGTCCTGTTCCGATGATTTTCCGATCGGATTGACCAAACTGGCGGATGAAATGATAGGCCGGCGCAGGGGAGGTGAGTTCGGCGGCGCGCACCAATCCGCGGTCGATGCCGATCCACCGCGGGTCGGTCATATGCTGGAAACTCCATGTGTTGAAATTGGCCCCGTAGCCCCCGGCATTTTTCCGGTTTTTCCCGCTCTTTGAGAGGAAGATTTTCTGGGCTTCTTTTGCGGCCATTTTCTGCGCCCGTTGCTCTTCATCTATCTGTTCATCGGTATAATAGGCGACGAGTTCTTCGATCGGTGTGAAGAAAATCTCGTCGAGATGTTTCCGGTAGGATTCGCTGAAGTAGCGCGAGCCGTGTCCTTTGCGTTCGTCGGGATCGACAATCACCATCGATACGAGCGAATCCCACATCTGCTCGCCGGTCATACGCATCAGCGGCCGGCCTTCATAGTGATATTCCGCGAGGTTTTCGGGCAGATCGTTGCTCAGGGTTTCCATCTGCCAGGTTTGTGTGTGGAAGAGGATACGGAGGAAATCCTTCAGATTATAATCGAGCTCCTTCATGTCCTTCTCAAGTAACGTGATAAGTGCGGGAATCGAAGCTTCGGTGTCATATTTGATGCCGTCTACCGGCTCAATCAACCCAACCCCCATGGTCTGTTTCCAGAGGCGGTTGGCGATGGATTTGGTGAACCATTGGTTCTCTTCACTCGTTACCCATTCGCCAAATGCTTCGCGCGGGCTGTCTACGATCTCCGGCTGGTGGCCGAAGACCACTTTCGGAGGAATGGCCTGGTTGGGTTTTGCATCGGCATAATGATAGTCTTTGGGCAACCGGTTCCAGCGGTTGAAGGAAGGTTCCCATACGGCGTTGCGGTAGGCGTAGGACATGCGGTTGCCGAAATACTTCTCCTGCTTGACGGTCAGTTCAAGCCCCGCATTTTCCGCCTTCTTGAGAAAATGCTTGTTTGGAATCCCGTTCCAGCGGACGCCGCCGAAGTAGGAGACCAGGCTCTGGAACTCATACTGGTTCCACCGGTCGAACGGGTGGTCGTGGCACTGGGCGCACTGGAGCTGCATGCCGAGGAAGGCCTGCATGTTGTTGGCCATGTGGTCGGGCGCCATACCTGAGTCGGAGGCCGCCCAGCCCGTTGCGCCGTTCTGATAAGGCATTCCGGTGGCGGTGATGAGCTCATAGGCAAACTGGTCGTAGGGCATGTTGTTGCGCAATGCTTCCTTGATCCATTCACCGTAGAAAGCGGAGGACGGAAAGCGGGTGGTTTCGACCTTCAACAGATCGGCCCAGAAATTAAACCAATGATTCACATACCCGTCGGTATTGATGAGATAATCAATGAGTTTTGAGCGCTTGTTGGGATCCGTTGAGGCCAGAAAGGCAACCGCTTCATCATGAGTGGGTGTTCTGCCGACAATGCCGAGAAAGGCCCTCCGCAGGAAGATACGGTCGTTTGCAGGTGGAAGGGCTGTTAGGCCGTTGGCCTGGCGATGGGCCTCGACCAGATTATCGATTTCCGCTGCTTTGGCCCGGACGTGGTTGGACGATAGCCGTGTTTTAAATTGGGGGTTGGGTGAAAAATTCAGCTGGATGCCCCCGTCCTGCCCGTATTGCTCAATCGACAACCGGGAGTTGTTGGCCGGTTTGGGTGCTTTGACCGTTTCCGGTTTTTCTATTCCCGTCCAGCCTCCGAAGCGGGCGCCTTCCCTGATCCAGTTCGCGATGATTTCCTTTTGCTTCGGGGTGCAGGGATCGCCTTTGCCGGGCGGCGGCATAATGCCGCGCTTATTTTCGGGAAGGGATATGCGTTCGAACAATACGCTCTGCTCCGGAAGCATTTTAACGAGAATCGGCCCGTATTCTGTTCCTTTCATGATGGACGCGGGGGTGTCCAGCAGGAGATCGCCGCCGGGCTTTTCAATCCGCTCACTATGACACCGGAAGCATTTTTCCTGAATAATCGGGAGGACTTCCGTTTCAAAATCGACTGCCGCCCGGGCAGGAAATGACACGGAAACAAGCGTTGCCGCCGCAATAGCGCTCTTTTTCATTCGATTGGATCGCTCGATCATAACATTACCTCGGCTTTTATCCTCTGCAATATAACAGGTTAGCAAACAGGATGCCAGAAATCCTTAAACGATGATCATAATTAACCATCTCAGCAAATAGACGAATTTCACCGCATGGCGTTGGACAGATTAATAATGCGGTATTTTCTGGTCCCGGAAACGGTTTCCGGAAGGCATCAATGGAAATTGACTTTGGCGATGTGGGGAAGCTCACGGTGGAGATTGGCGTAATCGAGTCCATAGCCCACGACAAAGTCATCCGCGATCTCAAACCCTTTGAAATCGGCCTCAAACTCGATGGCACGCCGGGTCTTTTTATCCAGCAGCACACAGGAATGGACCGTCTGCGCACCGCGGGCCAGCAGCAGCGCCTTGGTAAACGCGAGGGTTCGCCCGGTGTCCAGAATATCGTCAACAATCAATACGTTGGCGTTTTCCAGATTTTCACGGATATCGTGTTCGATCTTCACCGTTCCCGACGAGGTGCTTTCTTCGCCGTAACTCGAAAGGGTGAGAAAATCGATTCGCGGATGAATTTCATGGCGGTGAAGACTGCGCATCAAATCGGCGAGAAACATAAAGCTTCCCTTAAGGATTCCGATCACGACCAGATCCGTGGATTGGCCGGCGGCAACGATTTCATCAACCAGCGAATCGACGCGCTCGGCAATTACGGTTTTATCAATCAGGATTTCTTTTACATCATGCGCCTGCATACGGTAGCCTCCATGACCTTCAACCCTACGACAAAACGGGTTAAGGCCAAAGGAGATTTTAGAGATGAAGGTACGCACACGGTTTGCTCCAAGCCCGACCGGCAATGTTCATATCGGAAACATGCGCGCGGCGATTTATAACTGGCTGTATGCCCGGCACTGCGGCGGCGCGTTTCTTTTGCGCGTCGAGGATACCGACCGTGAGCGTTCGACGCCGGAGGCCATTCAAACGCTGCTGGAAGCCATGGATTGGCTGAAGCTGGATGTCGACGAAGAACCGCTGTATCAAAGCACGCGCATGGAAGCGCATCTGGCCGCGGCAGAACAACTGCTGGAAAAGGGATTGGCCTACAAGGAAGACAAGGGCGGAACCGGGCAGGGCGAATGTGTCATTTTCAAAATGCCGGGCCGGGATGTTTCGTTTGAAGACGGCATTAAAGGCACGCTCTCCAAGGCCGCCGAAAACATGCAGGATTTTGTCATTGTCCGTTCCAACGGCACGCCGGTTTTTCATCTGGCCAATGTGCTCGACGATATCGAACAGGGTATTACCCATGTCATTCGTGGCGACGACCACATTGAAAACACCTACCGCCATATTGCGCTGTACGAGGCGCAGGGCGCGGATGTGCCGAAATTTGCGCACCTTCCGATGATCGTCAATGCGCAGGGCAAACCCTACTCCAAGCGCGATGGCGATGCTTTTGTCGGCGACTTCCGGGAAAAAGGTTTTCTGGGCGATGCCTTATTTAATTATCTCACGCTTCTCGGTTGGTCACCCGGCGATGACCGGGAAATCATGACCCGCGAAGAAATGATTGAAGCGTTCACTCTCGAACGATGCCAATCCTCCGCCGCACAGGTCGACCTCCGCAAGCTCACCTGGATGAACGGCGAATATATGCTCAAACTTCCCGATGAGGAGTTTGAGGCCATGGCTTTTCGCAAAATTGAAAAGGCCGGTATTGATGCCGAGCCGGAATATGCTCAGAAGGTTTTTGCACTGATTCGGAGCCGCGTAAAAACCGTTGATGACATCGCACCCATGGTCGGATATTTTTTCTCCGACGAGTATGCATTCGACGAAAAAGCCGTAAGTAAGAAGCTCCAGAAAGACGGTGTTGCCGATACGCTGACCAAGGTGAAAGAAATATTCGAATCGCTCGAAATTTTTGACGAAGCCTCCACCGATAAAGCGCTGCATGAATTTGTCGAGCAATCCGGCCTCGGATTCGGAGCGGTAATGGCTCCGGTCCGCATCGCCGTATCCGGTGTTCAGTCCGGCCCCGATCTCTTTCCGTTGCTCGCCGTCCTCGGCCGTCACCGTGTCATCGACCGCATTGATAAGACGATTGGGACCTATCTCGTTTGATGATGAATTGAAAACCACCATGAAACGCATCATGGAAACTTTTCGTGTCCGTGATAATGGTGCTGTTCTGAAGTTCCTCTAGACCGGGTACGTCGCTGGTCACGGGCTCCCTTTTCCTGTTATCACTCTTCCTGAACGGAGTAAAACCGGGTTGTGAAATTCTCCATGTCTTGATCGGTAGCATTCTGCAACATGCCCGCCTCCGCTCCGTAAAGCCCTCCCGTAACGGTAATCCATTCCAGCGGGTTTTCCCCGGCTGAAACCAGGTTGGTACAAGCCGCCAGCCGATAGGGAACGGCTGCCGATGATGCCCAAGCGACCTGTAGGTAGTTTGATGATGGATTGATCGAATATCCGTAGATCGGGGCAAAGAGCGGGATCGGTTCCACTGCTTCGAGAACGACGCTGCCGGCGTGATAGTGGATCAGGAACTGGCTACCGTTCGCTCCATTGACCCGGTTATTGATATGCTCAAACTGTCCGGCAACGCTGTCTGCGGAGATCACCTCAAAGGTATCGCCGATTTCAGGTGTGAAGCCCTCCGCAAGTGCAACGATCAGCCGGCCGGCCAATTCGGCATGGCCTCCAACGATCAGCCGGGAATACTGGTTCGTGGACGTACCGTTCAACTCCAAGTGAATGCGTCCGGACGAAAGAGCCGTGTAATCATTGGAAACCGCCATGCCATAGGTGGTTGTGGTAGTCACGTTCGTCACCGCAGGCCTATTTCCCGCAGTCAGGATGCTCAGTGAAACATCATCAATGGATGCAAATTCATTATTCGCCACCGCACCATCCGGCGTGAAGGTTAAAAAAAGGTTTTTACCCACGGCATTTGGATCGGTCACCGGCCCGATGTCGACAACCCGGTTGTTCCATGAAGCTGCCGGAGTAATAGTTTCGCTGAACAGCGTCTGCCGAAGACCGCCGTCCATATAGAACAACTCCGCTTCGAACTGATCCACGCCAACATCCCACCTGAGCTTTGCAATATGCCAGAAATCAAGGTGGTAGGATTCATCTTCCTCAATAAGGTGGGCGCAGTCCTGTAGCAGATTATAGCCGCCCGAGACCAATCCGCGATAGGTGCCCGAATGGGTATTCCCATCGATTGCCCCGTCGTTGCCAGATGGATCCGCGCCGTCGGTCGTCCAGTTATCCAGCAGGGCGTACGAGTAGTCGCTGTCTGCGTCGGGAGTTCCGTTTTCAAACCCGCCGTTTTGAATCAGCTCGGTGCCCGCGATCGCTGAGCCGGGTATAATATTCGTTACGCTGATCGTGGAGCCCGTCGCGGCGATATTTAGCACGCCGGCCTGATACAGATTGGCGTCGATGACACCGAACCCTTCGAGTGCGGCGCCCTTGCGGATATCAAGGAAGCGCATCGAGGAGAGCGAGCCCCCCCGCAACAGCAGGGATGCGTTATCCGAAATGCGCACCTCGTTGCGGCCGTCAATCGATACGCCCGGTGCCAGTGTCACCTCCAGCAATGCGCCGTTGGTCGCCCCGGCTATTTCAAATCCGAGGGTTTCAATCGATTCATTCAATAGGGCGGTCCGGTTGGTCTGTGCCGGGTTTTCCACAACGGCATTCCAGTAGGACTGCGGCGTGTCACCGTAGGGCCATAGCTCGCCCAGGTCCCGGCTGCCGGTGTCCTGCCAGGAACCGGCTGCATTGATGTCCGCTCCGTCACCCCCGATCCATGTCGGGAAGCAGTTGGCAAACAGGTCGCCTTCGTCGAGGGATTCAGCCACGGCGATGGCATATATTTCATCGCGTATCGACATGTAGGCCGCGTCCGTCAGATTGGTGCTTTCATCTTCATGCGCATCCAGATCGTAGAGATAGAGCGTTCCGTCGGAGCCTTTGGTCAACTTGTAGCCGTCCTTAATCACCGACCAGTCCCATGCCGCGCTATTGTGGTCCTCGTAGCAGAAATAAGGACGCGTTCGAATCGTTCCATTGCCGGTCAGCAACGGGGCAATGGAAGTGCCGTCCACCCCGACCGGCGAATCAACACCGGCGAGTTCGCAGAACGTGGGAAAAATGTCGGTGATGCAGGTTTTATAATCGGTGGTTTGACCGGGTGCGATCACACCCTCCCAATAAAATACCAGGGGATCGCGGATACCTCCCTCGTGCACTGATGTTTTGTAGCCCCTCAAATGGCCGTTGACATTGAACAGGTCCGGCGCTTGCGAGGATCCGCCGTTGTCGGAGGCAAAAACGACCAGCGTATTGGTCAATATGGAGTCGGATGTGTTGCCATCCTGATTGGGGTCTTCGAGAACATTCATGATCTCCCCGATGCTTTGGTCCATGTGGGTAATCATAGCGGCATAATATTTTTCTGTGTCGTTCCATGAGGCCGTGTCGGTCGATGCATAGGCATCAAACCACCCGTCCACGGTTCCGGAGATCTCGTTGAAGGGGGTATGTGGAACCTGGAAGGAGACCTGGGCGAAAAACGGCTTGGGGTCTGCGGCCTGCTGCTGTTTGACGATCTCTGTCTTAATGAAATCCTTTGTCGCCTCGGAATAAAGATCGTCGATCCAGTAGTTGCCGGTACTGTATTGCAGGGAGGGATAGATGTCGCCGTTTGGCACCAATGTGGTATCGGTCATGAGTGTGCCGTCATCATCAATGAACGAACGCCAGAGGGAGGGCTGGTTGTAGGTATGGGCGCGAACATGAAGAAGCTCCACGAGGCAGTCATGATATCCATGGTGCTCCGGCAGCGTCTGTTCGTTTACGATCACGGGGGAAGTCTGGCTGCTGCTGGCGCCATAGCCCCACTTCCCGTACATTCCATTCCGATAGCCGGCGACGGCTAATAATTTCCCGATGGTAGGATCCTGCGTCCGCATCGACTTGTCGGCAGCGGTGTCGTTTCGGTCCGCCCAGGTATGTCCCTGATGGAATCCGGTCTGCTGGCATGAGCGCGATGGTGAGCAGACCGGATTTCCGTAGGCATGGGTGAAGTTGATCCCCCCTTCAACAAGCGCATCGATATGGGGGGTTATTATCTTTCGGGCCTCGGTCATGTCCATCCCGGCCGCCTCGGCCAAATCCATATTGGCCCCGATTTCAGCCCACCCGAGATCATCGGCAAAAAAGTATACGATATTAGGCCGCGGCGGGCCGGAAACGGCACGGGAAAGCAACGGGCACAAACAAACCATCAATACCGTCAGAAGTTTCATTTTATTCACCTGCCAGAATGCTCCAAAATCAGCCGAGGCCCGTGGCACAGCCAAAACAGCATAGATGGAAATCGCTCTTCAGACGGCTGGGGCACTTGCCCAAGGAGGTTGTCCTCTAGAGCGGTCGTCAGGGTTTTTAAAGAGGATCGGATTGTTTGTCAATTAGGCATGCACGACAAAGCCATTGCCCAAGGCGAAGTGGTGGGGGCGTTCCGGTTGTGGAGAAGACGCCAGAGTCGCTTTGCAGGAAAACGCAGTGAGGTATACGGCAACGCCCTGAGGAGGGGTCAGTCCCATTATTCAATTATATTCTTTATTTCATCAAAATATTTCGCGCCGAAGTCCCCTTCTTCCATGCGCTTTAAAAAAGTAGCAAAATTTGTTCCTTTGCCCATGCTTAAACGTTGCACAATCCAATCATTTCGAACACAGGTGTTCCGGCGTACCAGCCAGGCCACCGCAACCTTCTCCGGACAGTTCTTTTTCAGACCATCGAGCGACTCATCCGTCAGTCCAAGAGCCTTTAAACCACGGATGACCAGGCGCTCTGCCTCCACCTCATCATGGCTTCGCACCTGCTCCCCCGAAAACGAACTACGCTGTTTTCCCGCCATCGCACCGTCAATATGCTCCAGCAAGGCTTTGCGAAACGCATCATCCCCCAAAAACCAACCCCGGCGTATTTCCTGCCACTGCGCATCATATTCCGCCGGGTTATCGCAAACCGAAATCTCCAGCACCCGATCCACACACAGCCAGTCCGGACGGTTCGGCGGATCAAGATAAAGCGGATAGCTGCTCCACCGATAAACCTCCAATCCCTCCGACTTCAGATCAAACAGCTTCGCCCTCGCCGGATTCAAATGAATGTAGCCCGCTACCGTCAAAAAGTATTCCCCAGAACCGCCATCGATAATCAACGCCTTATACCGCCCCTTAACAGATGCCCCAATGCTTGTTCCGTCTGTTAAAACGTTGCGTATACGTCCCTTGGAACCACTTCATCCCCGCCACCAGATTCGCCTCAGGCGTCTCAAGGAGCAAATGGTAGTGGTTCGACATCAGGACATAGGCATGGATCATCCAGCCCGTTTGCCCGCAGGCCTCCCCGAGCGTTGACAGGAAAAAACGGCGGCCATCATCGGCCAGGAAAATATCCTGACCATTGTTCCCCCGGCACATGGCTTTATAGATCAGTTTAATTGCTGATTACGATTGGGTGATGATCTCACCCCTTGCCTGATGCGGGGGCTTTAAAGAAAAGACCGAATATAAGAAGCACAACGGCGGCGGTGATACAGGGAACCAGCCAGAAGCCTGACCACCCGCTCATACTTGCCGCTTCACCCGTCTGAATGAATAGATGAAACAGCCGGCCCGAAACCTGCGCACCGATCAACATCCCAAGGCCCTGCGTCACCAGAATTAACAGACCCTGTGCCTGGCCGCGCAAGGCCACCGGAGCTTCTTTATCGACATAGATCTGGCCGGTCACAAAAAAGAAATCGTAGCAGATGCCGTGCAGAGCAATGGCCATCATGATCATCCACCCGGTGCTCGACGATGCGCCCACCGCAAACAAGCCATAACGCACCACCCACGCCAGCATGCCGACCAGCAGCATTTTTTTAACGCCCAGTTTTGCAAAGAACAGCGACATCACCAGCATGAATATAATTTCAGACATTTGACCGAATGACATTCTGAAGGCGGGATCGCTCAGGCCGGTGGCATTCACAAAAACCGGGGCGAAGGCATAATAGGCCGCCAATGGAATACAGATCAGTGTTGAACTGAGTATAAACACCAGAAAAGAAGGTTTCTTTAATAATGACCATGCATCCAGGCAAAACAGATCGCGCACTGAAACAACCAGCCCCTTCGCCGGCGGCGGCGTATGCGGAAGAGACAGACAATACAGCCCCAGCAGCAGCCCGGCTCCACCGGCTATGCGCAGCGGCAGTGCGCTTTCATCGGCATGGAAGACTTTACTCACCAAGACATTGGCGCCAATCCAGCCCAGTGTTCCGAAAACGCGAATCAATGGAAACTGCTTTTCCTGATTCCGGATATTATGAAAAGCCAGCGTGTTGGTAAGTCCCAGCGTCGGCATATAGCACAGGGTGTGAATAAACAGAATGCCAATGAATGGAAGCGCCGACGAAGCCAGCGGGGCACACAGCAGCGCAACACCCCCAACCAGATGCAACACCGCAAGCACCCGTTCGGTGGCAAAAAAGCGGTCGGCCAACATGCCCGACAGAAAAGGAGAGAGCATGGCGGCCATCGGTCCGACCGAATAGGCCCAGCCGATGGCATCACCCATTTCAGCCTTAAGCATATAGTTGCCCACGGTAACAAACCATGCCCCCCAGATAAAAAACTGGAGAAACATCATCACCGAAAGCCGGGTCCCGATGAACGGGCGCTCCTGCGATTCACTCATTTTCCACCTCCCAGTCGTTCCACCGCGATCTGAATATCGGTCCTGCGCGCATCGCCGGCCTCACGTTCAATGGCCAACGCGCCGGCATATCCGATTTTTTCCAAGGCCTGGAAAAATGAAGGGCCGTCTACATCGCCGTCCCCCCACGGGACTTCCGCCCCCCACTCGCCCGGGGTTGTTGTTTTGAGGGCATCCTTGATATGCACATGCTGAATCCACGGACCCAGCGTCATTACGGCAGCAACCGGATCCCCCTTGTCGTAAAGAATCATATTGGCCGGATCAAAGTTAACCCCCAGCGAAGGATGGTTGATCGTTTCCAGAAAGTGCTTAAGGTCCTCCGCCGTTTCCTGACCGGTTTCAAGCAACAGCATAATACCGTGAGTCCGCGCCACATCAGCCACCTCGCATATGCGTGCGCAGAAAACTGCATACGGATCCGCATCCGTATGATCCATGAATCCCGCATGAAAGGAGAGATAGGGCACGCCCCGTTCAGCGGTTTTTTCAATACCGTCAAGGAGCAGTGTGCGGTTCACCGACCAGCATTCGTCCGGGACAATTCCCCCGGTTTCCCGAATACGGTCGAGCGAGGAATAATCCTCCTGCGGAAACGAGAGCATGGTGGCACTGACGGTCCATGCATAGTCTTCTACGAAGGGCCATAAAAGATGAGCGGAAGCCAAATCCAGATGCAAACGACGGAGCCCGGTGTTTTCCAGGGTCTGGACAATTTCAAATGGATTGTTTTTCAGCGACCAGCTGCAAATACCAAGAGGCAGATTCATACCTTTGTCTCCAGTGCCATGCGAACCGATTCCCGCGCCTGTTCCGGCGTGATTACAGTTTTATTGTTCTTGCCGGAAATCAAAGATGCAAAATATTCAATCTCCCCCCGGTATCCATCGCCTTCATCCAACGTGGGCAAAAACGGGGCACCCTGTGCGGGATAAACGGTCAGTGTGGTCCCATCAAAAACAGCCGCCGCCCTTTCAAAGACGATCCGATAGGCCATTTGAAAACCGAACGATTCCGGCATCTGCCAGCTGGCCGTGGCGGAAACCAGACGATCATCCCCATAACTGACATAGGTTTGAATATGGTCCTCCCCGGAACGGACGGACCGGATCGCGGTCGGTGCGCCGAACAGATATTGAATAAAATCCAGATCGTGAATATGCAGATCCAGAGCAAGGCCGCCGCTTTTGGTCGTATCGGAAAGCCACCCGGCATCCCAGGCCGGCGCATAGGTCAGCCGCGAGAAATCCGCCGTCTTTACGTTTCCATATTCTCCGCTTTCAACGGCTTTTTTGGCCCAGGTATAAACCGGCCAGAAGCGGATGCAATGGCCTATCATCAAACATCTCTCCGCTCGGACTGCGGCCCCGATCATTTCGTCGCAATCCGATACGGTGAGCGCCATCGGCTTTTCACAGAGTACATGGATCCCGGCTTCCAGACATTGGACAGATACGCTTTTGTGGAGGTGAGAAGGCAGTGCGATGGATACGGCATCAGGTTTTTCTTTTGTCAGCATTTTCCCGATATCGGTATAGAGCGAAATACCATCGAGATTCAGTTCATCCTGACCGGCATCGATATTCCCCCGTTTTTCTTTTCCTCTCCCTGGATTTCGGCGGCATACCGCAACCACCTGCACATCATCCAGCAGCTGCCAGTTCCGCAGATGCACAGCCCCCATGAACCCCAGGCCAATCACACCGACACGGATCATGACAAACCGTCGACTTCCCAGCCCTTGCGATAGTCTCGGCGGATGAACCGGTTCGCGGCATCACTGTTTCTGAATCGCAGATTGGCGCTATCCCACTCCAACGTTTCGTTGGGGAAACGCGAAGAGAGCGCACCCAGCAGAACGGTTTCGGTGAGTGGACCGGCATACGTAACAAAGTCGGCAACAGGCTTCACATCCTCGCCGCGAACTGCGGCAACAAAGTCGTCGTAATGGTTCCGGGCCGGAAATTTGGGATAACGGTATTCGGCGAATTTTTCGCGCGGATACGGCACAGGCAGTTCCATGTGCGGCGCGAGTAATATCCCTTCGGTTCCTACAAAGATTCCGCCCTGCTCCGGCATTTTTTCGCCAAACATTGTCAGAAATTCCTCTGGAGGCCGCAACGCGCCGTCGGTCCAGGTGACCTTAACCGTTTTCCCGACCGTCCGATCATTACCGGGGAAAATATATTCAAATTTTTCGTTTATGGCCCAATTGGTTTTGTTCGGCACGCCGCCGACCGATCGGACCGAAATCGGTGCCTTGATACCCAGTGCGCCGAACATGGGGCTGTAGATGTGGCAGCCCATATCGCCCAGGGTTCCGGTGCCGTAGTCGAGGCGTTTTCGCCACCCGCCCGGATGATAATATTTGTTTCCGAGATACGGCACCTTCGGCCCGACCCCGCACCACAGATCCCACTCCAGTGTTTCCGGAATCGGATCGATTCTGTCCGGCCGCGGTGTCGGGTCGCCCCAGGTTTTATGACTGAATATATGAACTTCTTTTATTTTACCGATCACCCCGTCCTGAATCATCTTTACCGCAAGACGTTCATAGGTGCTGGATGAAAGCTGGATGCCCATCTGGGTCACCACGCCCGTCTCTTTCGCCACTTCCGCCATACGCCGGGTTTCATATAGATTCTGCGCCAGCGGTTTCTGACCGTAAACATGGAGGCCGAGATTCATCGCCGTCATCCCGATGGGGGCGTGCATGTGGTCGGGGGTCGAGATATTGACGGAATCAAGATTCCTGTGTTCCTTTTCCAGCAGCACGCGCCAGTCCTTGTAGATTCGCACATCCGGAAATACGTCCTGCAAATCACCTAGCCGGGCATCATCCACCTCGGCCACGGCCACCAGATTAACCAGGCCGTTGCGGGACAGACTGTTGATGTCGCCCCGGGCCATCCCGGAAGCCCCGAAGCTGGCATGATTGACCTTTTCATTCGGCGAAGCACCGGCTTTGCCGATATTGAACAACGGAAGGGTTGCTCCGGCCCATGCCGCACGCCTGATGATGGATCGCCTACTTTGATTCATGGTTCAGCTCCTTGATGGTGATGTTGCGAAAAGCAACCGGACTGTTGTGCCCGGCAAAACCGAAGTGGCCGCGGATGCGGTCTTTTCCGGGGTGTTGCTTATCGGCCAGATAATCCGAAACCGTCGATAGGTCCGTATCGAGAATCAACGTTCCGTTCAATTCGACTTTAATGGTTGAGCCGACGACTTCCACGGTTTGGAAGTTCCACTCGCCCACCGCACGTAAATAGCCCCGATGCGCCGCAGCCATGCCATAGGCTGAACCGTGAAACTGCCGCGCGTCGAGTTTCTCATATTTTGGTGCTGTGTTATCCAGCACCTGAAGCTCGCACATGCCGACGTAGGCGGTATCTCCCTTTCCCGGATAGCGGATGGCCAACCCGTTGTTTCCAGCCTCTGGAAGTCGGAATTCAAACTGAACGGCAAAGTCGGAATATTCCTGTTCGGTGAAGATGGTTCCGCCCTTTCCTTGCCGGCACTGAATCATGCCGTCTTCAAACAGATAGCTTTCGACCGGACCCTGCCAGTTCGACGGAATATCCCCGCCCTTCCAGCCATTGGAAATCAGAATCTGATTGGCTTCGGCTCCGCTGATTTCCCGGATGAAAATATTGCGCCAGCTGATTTCGCCGCCGTGGGTCTGCAGTTGAATGGGTCCCGAGCGGGGAACCGGCAGATCGCGATCAAAATAGTTGTCCATCCGGGCATGGTCGACGACGAGCTGATCATTCAAATGCACTGTAACGCGCTCGCCGACCATCAGGATGCGAAGTTTATTCCATTCGCCAAAAGGCTTATCGGCCAACACCAGAGGATGTTTTCCTGCGGGATGGTTCTTGTTGTTCCACAGACCGCCCGATCCTTTATCGGCTCCGAGCTTGAATTTTTTCTCCTCCGTTGAATCCCAGATTTGAACCTGGGGAATGCCGCGCAGGTAGACCCCGCTATCGGCATGTGGCACAGTTTTATATTCCAGCATTAATTCAAAGTCGGCATAGTTCTTCAGCGTCGTCAGATAAAGGCCTTCGCCATCGTTTACCAGCACGTCGCCTTCGACCCTCCAATGCTTTTGGATATCCTGCAGGCTCGTCTGCCGCTTCATTTCCAACTCGCCGGAAGACATGGCCATCCATTCCGCCGGATTCTCTGTCCCCAGTCCCCACCAGCCCGACAGGTCTTTGCCGTTAAACAGCGGCTCAAAGCCATCGGATTGCGCGAATACATGGCATGGAAAGGACGAACAACACGCCAGGATAATAAGTTTCATTTTCCAATTCATGGAAACAACCCTATCAAAGGTATCAAAGCCGGGCCTTGTAGAATTCCAGCATTCGCATGTAGATCACCATGGGCTCTTTCGGCCCTGCTCTCGGTATGTGCTCGGGGAAACGCCCATCACCTTTATGAAGTTATGCGTAAAGTGGCTGTGGTCATAGAATCCGGACTCAAGCGCAATCGCGGCGATCGTATTGTTGGTCGAAGACAACAAATTGCATGCCGCACGGATTCGCACGTTCAGAATGTGCTTTGTAGGGGAGATCTGAAACACCTTCTTGAAACGGCGCTCGAACTGGCTTGGCGACAGGTTTGCAATCCGGGCAAGCTCTTCCACCTTGATCGGGCGGGCATAGTGCGCTCGCACATATTCCAATACCTCGTTCATTTCCGCGAAAGGTCGCAGCTTTTCATAGGCATCGGTCATATTGCGGGCGATACAGGCCAGACCGAGAATACTTCCTTCGTGCGCATAAAGCGGAATTTTGGTCGTAATAAACCAGTTGATCGAATTACCCGGGTCAGGAGCCAGCTCCACCCGGTCGATTATACATTCGCCGGTTTCGAAGACATGCCGATCATCCTCCACATAGGCATCGGCACGTTCGGATGAAAAAATATCATGATCCGTTTTTCCGATCATGTCCGTTTCACAGTTGAAACCGCAAAGCCGCACCGCCACCTCATTCGCCATGATCACCCGGCCGGCGCAATTCTTCACCACAAAGTAGACACCCGGCAAATAATTAAACAATGCCTGCAGTTGCGCACCGCGTACCTGCTCATTGAACCGCTTAACCATTTCGCTCTGTCCGGCATTCATACTTACTGTGAATACCTTATTACGGCAGAATATGCATCAAGAAACATGCCCTCAAGATCCACGATAAAGCTCGGTTAACCGCATTTTTTTCATCTGCCCAGAGCAGTATCAAGCACTTTCCTGATTTGACGTTTGCGGGTTTCAATACTTTCGCAGAGGCGGAATTGCACCTGGGCACGGTGAAAATTTTGTTCCGGCGATTTGACCTTAAAATATCGGTTGCCCGCGAGGTGGTCCTGGAAAAACCGCAGACCGAGTTCGAAGGTGATCAGGCGAATGGCATCGTACAGATATTTCCGGTCATTATCGGTAAGAAAAGTTTTAGCATGGACCATATAGCCAGACACAAAGGCTTCGCATAAATCAAGATCAAACAGCACCTTGCCCAGCTCAGCGGTCTCCTCCCCTGCCCGATTACAAAGCGAGCGCAATGCATCGCCGAAATCATAATGAATAAGTCCGGGTTTCGCCGTATCAAGATCGATGATGGCCGTCCCCTTGCCCGTATCATCATCAATCATGATATTACTGATTTTCGGATCCCCGTGAATCAGACGCAGCTCCAGCTCTCCGGCCTCAAGTGCATGCTGCAGCACATGGGCAAATTCACGACGCTCCTCGACGAAGCGTTGCAGATTGCGAACTTCCATTGAACTTTTGATGAGGTCCTGCGCCTCCGGCGTACCGGCCACCATATCGTATTTAGCCAGATAGCCCGGAGTTTCGTGGAAGCCCGGCAAGGTATCGCGCAGACTCAACGGATTCATGTTTGAGACCAGTCGATGAAACTGGCCGAGCACGGTGCCTGTTTCAAATGCATGTTCCGCACTCTGGGCAACATCATAGGACGTTGCCGAAGCAATGAGCGTCAGTGCCCGCCAGAATTCACCGTTTTCATCCCTGAAAAAATCCTGTCCATCGCGACAGGGAACAATGCGGGGCAACTGCCAGATGCGATCTGCGGTTGCTCGTTCCACCTGCAACTGCTTATGGCAGTGGTTGGTAAGAATGCTCATATTTTCCATAATCCATTCCGGATGAGCAAAAACATGGCTGTTTACCCGCTGAATTATAATGCGCTCTTCAGAGAAGTGTGTACGAAACACGGCCAGATAGGTGTCGTTGACGTTTCCGCTACCGGTTGGCCGGATACTCGCCAGCACTCCCGACACCTTGAATTGTTCTGCTATCTTTGCCGGTTTCATATGCCGCCCTGTTTTTGTTGGAAAAACCTGATAGTCGCCTGCAGCCCTTCGTCAAAACCGGACATCGGTATAACGCCGGCATGCTTAATCTTTTCAACCGAGGCCATTGAATGTTTAACATCCCCCGCCCGTTCAGGTGGATACTCAATTTTCGATGAGGATCCGGTCAATTCTATGATTTTCCGCGCAAGCTCATTGATCGTCAAACGCCCGCCATAAGCCACATTGAAAAACCCCGCTTCCGTATCGTTCATAGCCAGAAATACGTTGGCGGCCGCAATATCCTGACGTGCCCCACCTGCGAGTCCACGTTTTAAGTTAGGATTTGTGCGAAGTCAACCTTGGGCGGGAAGCGGAGCGGTACCACGGCCTTCGTCCTTGCCCTTCGGGGCTGTCGGCAACCGCCAGCATCCTGTCATTGCACAAAAAAACGTCATTCGGATGAATGACGTTAAATATGGTCGGGGCAACATGATTCGAACATGCGACCTCTACACCCCCAGTGTAGCGCTCTAGCCAGGCTGAGCTATGCCCCGGATTTCCAGACTTCGGAAATTGAAGACGCGGAAAGTAGCACGGGGGATGGGGTGCGTCAACGCCCACCATACGTAAAAGTCGCCATGGCTTTTCGCCTCGTTTTGAACAATGCCGGGAGATCGCAGTCGAAAGACCATAATTCAGGACACTGTTTTCTTTTAAAAGCATGACACAACCCTAGAATTGGCTCCCATGAATACATTTCCCGATATCCCGGACGACCAGCTCGAAAAATATTCCTCGGCCATCTCGCTTTCCGATATGGAAATCTTTGTTTTTCCGGAACTGCTGTACAGTCTGGTACTGGCCAATATCATGTCGCCGCGTATCTGGGAGTGGAAAAACCACGACTGGTTCCGCAAGCTGGATAAAATGAAACCCTACAAGAAAATCCAGCGGCTGAAGCAGTTCATTATCGACCATTATGAATTCAACCTGGACCTGGATACCTGGGGGCTCACCACCAAGGAAGCGGAGATGGATCGCTTTTCGCCGTTCATGGATGAACAGACGATCAGCCGGTCCAATGCCCTGTTCGGGTATGAAGGCGATAAGCATTATTTTTCACTCGATATCCGCAAACACTTCGGTCTCGATAAATATACCTCCAACGTTATTCCGTTCTGGAAAACGGAAACGCTGGAGGCCATGGATGCGTTCAGGTTTAAAGACAACTACCGCGTCGGGGCGGGCGAGTGCGTTTCGCTTTCCACCCTGTATGCCGCCGCACTGTTTATTATCTGCGATATTCCGATCGAGGATATCTTCCTGATTGCCACGCCGCTTCATTCCCAGAATTTCATATTGGTTAACGACGGGGTTCTGACGAATAACCGCCGGCTCGTAACCAAGAACATGTGGTTCAACGGTACCGACCTCACTGCCAAAGCCCAACGGGCGCTGCGGAATGAACAGGTCACCATCGTGGCCAACAGCACCGGCTATATTCATGCCGTCTATCCGGAAGCCACCATTTCTCCTGAAAGTTTTGAGCACTTCCGTCAACAGCTGGATGCCTTTACCACCACCGAAATCACCTTCGAAATACTCGCCAACTTTCTCCGCGACCGCTCTGAATTCCAGAAATGTTTTCAGATTAAATATCTGCGTCACGGAAAAGAGCAGTATCTGCCGATCGAACGGGCCTATGCCTATGAACACGGAAGTCCGTACAAGGTTTCCGATGACGCCACGCGCGACAAACTGCTCGATGAAATCGATGAATACGATTTCTACGCCGATCCGATTGAAGGCCGGATTCAACTGAATAAACTTTCGGACTATCTGGATAACAATCCTATTTCTCATTTCGATAAGGAAAGCATGCATGGCCTGGCCGATAAAATCGATTGCACCAGCGATATGCCCCGCAAACTGTCGGTTATTGAAGGGCTCGTCGACTTTGTGCATCTCGACCCGGAACTTCCGAACACCGAAGACAAGATCTTCAACAGTCCCGGACCGATTGAACTGACACCCGGAATGAGCCGGGACGAGGTTGTGGCATACCTTTCCTCACTCCGCAGCAGCCATCCCGTTGCCGATCTCGCCTTTTATGCCAGCCGCGATCTTTCCGTTGCGGACTGGAAACCTTTTCTGAAAGCGGGATTTGAGCGCAACCCCGTGGTCATTGAAGCAACGAAGGATCTCTCCGATCAGGAGCTCATTCAGAAAATGGAACATCTCGAAAGCGAGTCGATCTACGATGGAAGCCGTTTGGCCCAGCCGGATGAGGTCTGGAACTTCCAGCGCGGCGACGGCATCGAACGGGCCCTTGCCCTTGCCAATGTCTGGAAATCCCGCTATCCCGAATCAGCGATCGAACTGACCGCTGAAGGAAGCACGGTTTCCCTGAAGCTCGGAGAACATGCACGTACGTTCGCATCGGCCAAAGGTCTGGAAAAACACCTCAACCTCCAGCCTCGGTTACGGGAGGGATAACGCGCCTTCCGGGGTTCCGGCAAAGTAGTTGTTTAACTCCTCAACCAGAATATCCAGCTTGATGCGGCTGCGCTCTTTGTCGAAATCACGACCACTGCCCCCGCAGACCGAACAACGCGCAACGACTTCTTTTTTTCCATCGCAGGCCGAACATTTTCCGGTCCCTTTACAGGTGGTGCAATCGATCACCCCGCCTTTGAAACCGGTATCCCGCTTTCCGTCGCCGTCGCAACGGGGACACGTTCCGCTTCCGTCGCATGTCCGGCACGCCCGGTCGACCCCTCCGGTTCCATCGCAGTTCCGGCATGGTTTTAAATACGCATTGATTTCAAGCAGCCCTTCTTTTGGGAAGTAAACCTCCACCATGGTGTAAAAGCGTTTTGCATCTTCCATGCGGTTTTCTAAAAGCGACTGCATTACACAGGCAATCAGGATGTTCGTATCCATACGGCCGTCGTACGCATCGGACACATAGTAATCAGCCGCGGCCGGATCAATTTCCGGCAGACCACGCAGGGTGCGCCTGAAGAAATCCACATCCGCCTGGGTAACAGATACCTGCACATCCGGATTCGCAAGCGCATTGATCCGATCGACATAATAATCGCGCGTCACTTCGCAATACTGTTTTTCCAGCAGCTTACCCCGTCCCCTGCAGGCGCGACACGCCGCACTCTTTGTTTCGGCTCCTTTACATTCGACACATTCGCCTGTTCCCCGGCAGGTGGTGCAATGAATCGTCGTCGAACCGATACCGGTGCTGCGCTCGCCAGAGCCGTCACACCGCGGGCACTTTCCTGTTCCTCCGCACACCGTGCAGTCCTGCTCAATGCGCCCTTTGCCATCACAACTGCCGCATTCGACAAACAGTGCATCCAGCTGAACCGATTCGATATCCAGGCCTTTTTCTTCAATGACCAGAATAAACCGTTTGGCATTGTCCAGATTGCCGGACAGCAGGCTATGCAGAACGGCCAGCGCCAATACGCTCTTTTCAGATTCCACGTCCGCGCCTTTGCGCAGCACAAAATCCGACGCGCCGGGATTCAGCCCCTTAACCGTTTCCAGCACAGGAGCAATATTGAACGGATCATACGGTTCGTATTCAGGCACCGCAGGCTCTTCCGGTTCCTCCTGCGCCCCGTCCAGATAAACCGATTTCCATTCATCGGGAAGCAGTGAAAAATTAAGGAAATACTGCCCGTCGTCATGAATAATCATCAACCCCTCCGAGCTGCGGCGCCAAACGAAGGCGTTTTTCAGCACCGAACCATCCGGCAGCGTAAACTCCGCCACGGGGGTATCAGTCAGCACAACCACCTCGCCAAGCGAGGAAACGGGCATAACGACCAACATCATCCAGACGATCATCCATGTAATTTTCATTTTCATCTATGTACCTTTACCAAGCTTCGTCTTTCCCAAATACCGGTATTCATCAAACTGATCTCCCTCTCCGCGCACACGCGGATCATCCCCTTTTTCCAACAGGTTCATTAACCTGGAGCGCATGGTTTTCATCTGCTCCGCATATTCCGGATTGTTCGCCAGATTCTTAAGCTGATGCGGATCCTTGCGCAAATCATACAATTCATCCCCGGGCCGTTTCGCGATGGCGAGCTCGAAGAATCGAACGAGCGCCGGATCATCCTTCAATTTGACCATTTCGTCTTTTGTGGGGCCGCCGTCGATATCGGAGTAGGCATCTTTGTATTTTGCAACCGGTGCGCCGGCCGGCCAACGTTCGGACTTGAAGTTCTGG
>Ga0210065_1000136_pt1 | contig 21241 bp, 18 predicted proteins | sample Muzzi_PWB_D1_FD_185533 | JGI IMG/M metagenome (GOLD analysis project Ga0210065, IMG submission 185533) | Wetland microbial communities from San Francisco Bay, California, USA, that impact long-term carbon sequestration - Muzzi_PWB_D1 (SPAdes) | ecosystem: Environmental > Aquatic > Marine >... | reverse complement strand
CCGATGCACTGAACAACGTGATCCGGTCAATAAGCGGTTTATCCCTACACGATATAAAGCTGAATATTTGTATGGACTTGTTTTTAGTTTAAATACTGTATATATATACAGCATGTACTCACCCGATGTATCTAGCGGCTATGCAGAACTGGTCTGCACCAGCAACTTCACCTTTCTTAACGGAGCCTCACACCCACAGGAACTGGTCGCACGGGCTGCGGAACTGGGTTATTACGCCATCGCACTGACCGACGAGTGTTCACTGGCGGGTATCGTACGCGCCTTTGAAGAAACCCGGCGCTGCAGGAAAAATGGAGTGGACATCAAGCTCATATCCGGCAGCCTGTTCAGGCTGGAAAACGGCTCACGGCTGGTATTGTTGGCCGAAGACAACACCGGCTATGGGCAGTTGTGTACATTGATCACACGCGGACGGCGTAATGCACCCAAGGGCCGTTATGTATTAGCCGATAAGGCTTTTGAGAACAATCTCGACCACTGCCTGGCCCTGTGGCTACCGGAAGCACGTACGTATGGCGCTGAAGTTAACACCGCAGAAGCCGACCACCTGACCGCACACTGGGTGGCCTCACACTTTCCCGGGCGAAGCTGGCTGGCGGTCTGTCTCAGCCTCGGTTATGACGATGTCTCACAACTGGCGCACCTGGTGGAAACTGCGGAGGCTGCCGGTCTGCCGGTGACGGCCTGCGGTGATGTGCAAATGCATACCCGCTCACGACGTATGTTGCACGATGTACTGGCAGCGATCCGTTTAGGTTGCACCTTGCCGGACCTGGGCTACCGCGCCCTGCCCTGCGGTGAACGGCACCTGCGTAGCCGGCGTCGCCTGGCTGCGCTGTACCGCCAGCAACTGCTGGATGAATCCGTACATATTGCGCAACGCTGTCATTTCCAGCTGGATCAATTGTGCTACCGCTACCCGCGTGAAGTGGTACCGCAGGGGGTGAGTAGCGCCGCTCATTTGCGGGATCTGACCGAGGCCGGTATCAGGCAACGCTGGCCAGCCGGCATCAACGTGGAACTGCGACAACAGATCGAACACGAACTGAGACTGATTTCAGACCTGCGCTATGAATCCTATTTCCTGACGGTACATGACATTGTCCAGTTTGCCCGTAGCCAGGGCATTCTTTGCCAGGGGCGTGGCTCGGCTGCCAATTCCGCCGTCTGTTATTGCCTGGGTATCACCGAGGTGGACCCGGCGCGTATGAATATGCTGTTCGAGCGTTTCATCTCCCGCGAACGGGACGAACCACCGGATATTGACGTTGATTTCGAGCATGAGCGCCGCGAAGAGGTGATCCAGTATATCTACCGGAAATACGGCCGCGAACGGGCAGCACTGGCGGCTACCGTGATCACTTACCGGCCACGCAGTGCGATCCGCGATGTTGGCAAAGCACTGGGCTTCAGCCCCGGCCAGGTCGACCAGTTGGCCCGCAATATGTCGTGGTGGGATGAACCGGAGCGATTTGCCCAACGACTTGCCGAGCAGGGATTTATGGCTGATAACCTGAAGGTCCGGCAACTGCTGCACCTGGTGCAAAACCTGGTCGGTTTCCCCCGCCACCTGTCCCAGCATGTGGGTGGTTTTGTCATTTCCGAAAACACGCTGGCCTCGCTGGTGCCAGTAGAAAATGCCTCGATGGCGGAGCGTACCGTCATCCAGTGGGACAAGGATGACCTGGAGACCCTGGGCCTGCTTAAAGTGGACTGCCTGGCGCTGGGTATGCTGGCCGCCATTCATCGCTGCCTGGACCTGGTGAACGATTTTCACGCCACCAATATGGGTCTTGCCGACGTACCGGCCGAAGACCCTGCAACCTACAACATGATCCAGAAGGCCGATACGATCGGCGTCTTCCAGATCGAATCGCGTGCGCAAATGGCCATGTTGCCACGTCTGAAACCCGCCTGTTTTTACGACCTGGTTATCGAGGTAGCCATTGTCAGACCCGGTCCCATACAGGGCAACATGGTTCACCCCTACCTGCAACGACGCCGTGGTCTGGAACCGGTGGTATACCCCTCGGATGCCCTGCGCAAGGTACTGCAACGCACACTGGGTATACCGATTTTCCAGGAACAGGTCATGCAGATTGCCATGGTCGCGGCCGGTTTCAGCGGTTCGGAGGCTGATGCCTTACGTCGTTCCATGGCTGCATGGGCGCGGCGCGGCGGTATGGAGCACATACGCACGCGGTTGATCAACGGCATGCTGGAGCGGGGTTATCAACGCAGCTTCGCGGAACAGATATTTGAACAGGTCAAGGGTTTCGGGGAATACGGGTTCCCGGAATCGCATGCCGCAAGTTTTGCCTTACTGGTCTATGTATCTGCCTGGTTAAAATGCCACCACCCCGCAGCATTCACCTGTGCCCTGCTCAACTCACAACCCATGGGTTTTTACCAACCGTCCCAACTGGTACAGGATGCACGCCGACACGGTGTCACGGTACTACCGGTCGATATCCGTTACAGCGATTGGGATTGTGCGCTGGTGAACGCCAATGAGAATATTCCACAGCTACGCCTGGGTCTGCGTCTGATCAAGGGCTTGGGTCAGCAGGCCGCCCAACGCATTAGCAAGGCACGCGACAGTCAAACGTTCACCTGTGTACAGGATATTTGTACCCGCGCGCAACTGAACCGGCACGAGCTTGCCGCGTTGGCAGAGGCCGCGGCACTCCGGGGAGTCGCAGGCCACCGTCACCGCGCCCGCTGGGAAGTCGCTGCAGTGGAAAAACAGCCTGCAGATTTACTCCAGGGCGTCCCCCGCCAGGATGACGCGACTGCTATCCGGCCGGCTTCTGAAACCGATGACCTATGCGCGGATTACGCCGCCACGGGGCTGACCCTCGGACGCCACCCGGTCGCATTGATACGGGGTGTTTTGCGGCAACGGCGGGTCAGGACAGCACAGCAATTACTGCAACTGGAGCACGGCACCCCTGCCCGCGCCTGTGGCCTGATCACCATGCGGCAACGGCCCATGACCGCCAATGGCACCATCTTCCTGACACTCGAGGATGAAACCGGTTACGTCAACGTGGTGGTATGGCAGCGTTTATGGGAGCGCCAACGCAGCATTATTCTCAATACATCGCTGCTTGCCGTGGATGGTGTAATGGAAAGCGATGGTGAGGTCTATCACCTGATTGCCCGGCAGCTGCATGATTTTGATGCACTGGCAAAGGGTTTGAAAACCCGTTCACGGGATTTTTGCTGATGACGGGACGGTAGTAAAGGCATGTGAGATTGTTGATGTCCAATTCGATGGACGGGAAGCGGCGCTGGGGCGGGTGTTAGTTCCAGGACTCGCTCAAGCAAATCCGTGTGTCGCTCGATACTCGGCTCCCTGACCGATCAGGAATGACTGGCATCAGCTTGAGGTCAATGCTATTTTGCGCCGATGAAAAACAACACCAGAACCACAATGATCCCACGCCCCGAACGCGGAATCCTCCGTCACGCGCCCTGGCAGTACGGAAAATCCGAAGAAAACACGTCATTGAACCTCTACGGCCCGCGTATCGGTCCCGTCGATATCCTGCTGATAGCAGCCATGCATGGCGATGAAAACGAAACCACCGTGGTGCTTTCTGAAGCACTGCGCCGCATTCCTGCGGGTGGCATCAAAAACCCGGTCATCCTGAGCACCAATCCTGATGGAGCCTTGCAGGGTACACGCAGTAACTCTCGCGGGGTAGACCTGAACCGGAACTGGCCCACGGCCAACTGGTCTGCCGACCCGGTCTACCATAAAGATCATGGTGGAACGGTGCAGGACATCGGTCTGAGCCCGGGTACATCCCCTGCTTCGGAGGCAGAAACCAGGGCATTGCTGGACTGTGTACAGATGTTAAGTCCGCGGACAGTTATTTCACTTCACGCACCGCTGGCCTGCATAGAAGATCCCCAGGCAACACCTTTGGCCCAGTGGATCGCGGACCGGGTAAAACTACCCATGGTGACGGATGTGGGTTACGCCACACCAGGGTCATTCGGGACCTGGTCGGCTGAACAAAATATCAATATCATCACCTGGGAGTTACCTTCCGAGCCCCTTGCCGATATGATCGCGTCACATACGCCGGTGCTTTTTGAGCTTATCACTGGCGATTACGAATCAGGCTTGTATTGAATTGAGGATCGGGATTACAGACTCCGGTGTCGGCGGTCTTTCAGTCTGCGCAGAAGTAGAGGCCAGGTTGCGACGATCACCCGTTCAGGAAGACATCGAACTCATCTACCTGAATGCGGCGATTGAAGATGATTACTCTTATAACTCCATGCCGGACCGTCAGACCAAGTTGCGGGCTTTTGACCGCTTTTTAAAAAGCGTACACGAGAAATTCCAACCGGACCTGCTTTTCATTGCCTGCAATACCTTGAGCGTACTGTACCAGGACAGCTATTTTGACCATCACAGACACAGGCCGATAGAGGGTATTGTGCTTTCCGGTATCCGGGAAATGCTTGCTGCATTTGCGCATGAAGACGAGCTTGTATTTATTGTCTTTGCGACACCTACCACCATCGAGGAAGGTGTTTACGGCAATGCATTGCGTGAGCACGGCGTTCCGGCCAGGCAGGTCGTCGAACAGGCCTGTCCAGGTCTGCCGGATGCCATTTCCAATGATGGAAGTGGATTGCTTGCCCGGGAACTGTTGGGGAAATTTGTACCTGCTGCGCTGGAGCAATTCGATAACACCCCAAAAAATGTCCTGGCATTCCTGGGCTGCACGCACTACGGCTACCAGGCCGCTCAGTTTGAACATGCCCTGCAGGCGTTTGTACCCCGGGCAAGGATTTTGAATCCCAACAAGGGTGCCGTAGATACGATCCTTTCCAGGCTAAAAACCGAGCCTGGTCATGGCAGGCTTAAGGTCGAGTTCGTCACCCGCTATGCCATACCGGACGTTGCGATCAGTTCCCTCTCCATTTACATAGGCGAACAGGCTCCGGCCACCTTGTCGGCACTGAAAAACTTCACTCTGTTGCCCGGATTATGCGGCGAATTGTAAACGAACTTTAAAAGGGCACACAAACCATGGTTGGCCGGCATTGACCGATCCATTTCCTGATACTTTGCAGCTCTCCAATAGCAATCCCCAGTTTTTTGCAAACACTTAATTGGTTTGCATGTAATCTGCGGTTATAATCGCCCGCTACTAATGACACCTACTGCGGTAAATCTCTATGCGTATTCGAAAATTTCTGTTTACCTTGCTGTTGTGCCTCGTATCTATTGGCGCTTTTGCCGAAGGGGACTACAAGGCCGGAAAGATAAAGGCTTACACCTGTACGGGATGCCACGGGATTGTGAACTATCAAAATACCTACCCGACTTACCACGTTCCCCGTATTGGCGGACAGAACAAGGAATACCTGGTTATTTCACTTCAGGCTTTCAAATCGGGTCAACGTAAACACAAAACGATGAATCTGCAGGCTGAAGCCCTCTCCGAACAGGATATTGAAGACATTGCCGTATATTTGGCAGAACAACCGAAAAATCCGGATGCAGAATAAGATGAATAAAATCCAATTTACACTCGCTGTTGCCCTGTTTTCGTTTGTTCCCGGCGTCGTTTTTTCTGCCGGTAATGCCTCTGCGGGCCAAAACAAGTCTACCGTGTGCCATGCCTGTCATGGTGCAACGGGACAGAGTATCCAGCCAATCTACCCAAACCTGGGCGGGCAACACCAGGACTACCTGAGCCAGTCATTGCGCAGCTTCCGTAACGGAAGCCGTCAGAATGCCATCATGAACGGGTTTGCCGCCAACCTCACCGATGCAGACATTGAAGATATATCTGCCTGGTATGCGAGCCAGCAAGGCCTCACTGAAATCACCGACAAGTAAGATCAGGGAGCAAAAAATCAGACCATGGCACAGTTAATGTGCCCGTGCACCTGAGTCGTTAAATACCTGGTTTACTTGTAGTATGGATTACTACCAGTGGCATGGTCGGTGGCATCAATAACCGCCTTGATTTCAGGGAAGTATTCTTTAAGGGTCTTTTCGATACCGTCCTGCAGCGTAACATTGACCATTCCGCAGCCGTGACAACCACCACCAAAACGCAATACTACTTCATTTTCAGGGGTTATCATTTCCAGTGAAACCTTGCCACCGTGAGAGGCCAGGCCAGGGTTGATTTCAGATTGTAAGACCCAGGCAATTTTAGTCTCCAGGTCTTCCGAGTCATCCGGCTTGTCGCCCTTGATGCCCGGTGCCTTGATCGTCAACTGAGCACCGGCGTCCGTTTTTTCAAAATCAATTTTCGCCTGTTCGAGCCAACGTTCGCTACCGGCCGGAATATACAGCTTGAATGTGTCATAGCTGAACTCGATTTCCTCTTCCCCCGACTGACCCGGGACATGGAACTGCAAGTCACACGCGGCAAGCGGTGTCCCCGGTTTAATGACCGTCAGATGAAGACCGACATCATCCATTTCCTGCTGTGCAATCAATCTGCCGAAATACTCCTGGGCGCTCTTTGTAATCTCAATCATTTATATTCCAATTATCAACAATGTTAACTTTCAACCGGGTCAGCGACCCCGCAGGCTCGATATAATGCCCTGGCCAGTTTAGGCAAGGAAATATCCAGACGCCAGTCCATTCCGGAATGGGTGCCGTCGAATTCCTCAAAATGGTGTCCGACACCCAAGGTTTCAAGTCGTCTTATGAAAGCACGGGTTCCATATTGGATGTTGTACTGATCGCGACTGCCGACATCAATGTAGAGCATGTTCAATGAAGCGAGTTGTGCTGCATAGGATTTAATCAGGTTTAATGGGTCATGGGACAACCACTCGTGCCAGCGGGCCGGGTCCAGTTCACAGGTGTGAAGATCAAATGGCAATTGGATTGCCGTCTCCGGGCCATTGCCCGGATCATAGCTGGCGGCCATGGCCAGCGTCATCAGCGCAGAGTAGTCTGCCGAACCCGGTGACTTCTTGTGCCAGAAGTTTTCCAGAAAACAATAGGGATCGCCGTCGAAAGCAGAGAGTGCAGCAGCCGCACGTGGGAATTCCGGCCGGTAGACCCACTCAAAACCTATATCACCGGCATGGCTTGCCACACCGCCCCATGTCTCCGGGTAATACATGGCATGCACCAATGCACCGTAACCCCCTGATGATTTACCAAATACACCACGACCGTTGCGATGATCGATGACGTTGACATGCCTTGACAGAAACGGAACCAATTCATCCACCACGTAGTCGGCGTAGCGACCCACGGCCGGCGAATTCACATATTGATTGCCTCCAAGCGAGCTATAACAATCCGGTATGGCCACGACCACGGACGGCATTTCACCACTACCAATAAGACGATCCAGGCGCTGCGGCAGGTTTTCGCCCTGATTTCTCCAATTCAAGTGACCCGGACCCGCATTGGTGAAAGCAGCAAAGTCCCACAGCGCAACAAATGCCCTGCCCGACTCAGAATAACCCGGGGGTAAGTAAACATTGAATTCGCGTTCTGCCGGATCGGACCAGATATTGTCCTGCAGCACAACAGAACGATGTCTGAAACAAACAATTTTACCCTGGGGCCACTGGGGTTGGGGTCGTACTGCCATCAGCGCGGTAAATCTTTTACCTTTTCAAAATAACTCAACAGGTCTTCGCGCAGATCGGCGTGCTCAAATGCGTAATCGACAGTGGCGCGGATAAAACCCTGGCGGCTGCCGCAATCATAACGAACACCATCAAAAGCGTGTGCCAGCATTGGCTGGCTCTTGAGCTGACTGGAGATTGCATCGGTCAGTTGTATTTCACCACCCACCCCGGCGCGCACTGATTCAAGCAGATCGAATATCTCCGGCAGCAGGACATATCGACCCACCACACCGAGGTTAGAAGGCGCGTTTTCCGGTGCGGGTTTCTCCACGATCTGGCGGATATAACTCCGACCCGCAGTGTCTTTCTTAACCGATACAATGCCATAGCGGCGGGTCATCGAAGGCGGGATGACTTCAACACCAATGCAGCCTGCACCGGTCGCATGATATTCGTTCACCATTTGCTTCATACACCCAATTCCTGAACTGCGAATCAGATCATCCGCCAGCAAAACGGCGAAGGGTTCATTACCCACCAGTTTTTTTGCACACCACACCGCATGCCCAAGCCCCAGTGCTTTTTCCTGAATGACGTACCGTGTTGATACGTGGTCAGGGATTATGTTGTGTATACGCGCCCGCAGCTCATCGTTACCCTGGGCCAGTAGATAAGATTCCAATTCTGAATCGGGGTCGAAATGATCGAGAATGGCTCCCTTTTTACGATTGGTTACAAAGATAATGGTATCAATACCCGCCTCGACAGCCTCTTCAACAGCGTACTGAATCAGGGGTTTGTCGACGATGGGTAACATTTCTTTCGGAATCGACTTGGTGGCCGGCAGGAATCGGGTCCCCAAACCGGCGACAGGAAACACAGCCTTCCTGATGGGCGGAAAGTCATTCATGGCTTATCTGCTTTTATAAATCGGGATGACCTTGGCAGGCTCGGTATTCAAGCCGGACTTGGCTAATTCCGGCACCAGGCGCAAAAGGGCCTGCTGCAGGTACTTGGTGTCGTAACGTTTGACGGCCTGTTCAGAATTTCTCAATTCTGCACGTAACTCATCCCAATCAGCCACACGTGGATGGGCCAGCAGGATTTTTTCATGCGTGGTCCGTTCATAGGGTTCCAGTTCATGAAACAATTGCTCAAATAATTTCTCCCCGGGACGCAGGCCGGTGTAGATAATTTCGATGTCACGTCCGGGTTCCTTACCAGCCAGACGAATCAGGTGTTCCGCAAGATAGGTAATATTCACCGGCTCACCCATATCGAGCACGTATATTTCACCACCACTACCGAGTACTGCCGCCTGCATGATCAATTGGCTGGCTTCGGAAATAGTCATGAAATAGCGCGAGATCTCCGGATGGGTAACGGTAACCGGGCCACCTTTGGCAATTTGCTCCTGAAACAGGGGAACCACACTACCGTTCGAGTTCAATACATTACCAAACCGGACCGTGATGAAGCGCATTTGTGATCGCGCGTTCATGTTTTGACAATATAATTCGGCGACCCGCTTGGTGGCACCCATAATATTTGCCGGATTAACTGCCTTATCGGTTGAAATCAATACGAAGGTACCCACACCATGCCGCTCTGCTGCCTCGGCGACACGCATGGTCCCGTATACATTATTACGGAACGCTTCGCGAATTTGTGTCTGCAAAATTGGCAGGTGCTTATAGGCGGCTGCGTGAAAAACCACATCCGGTTTGTAATCGCCAATCACCTTTTCAACCGTGGCTGGATCACAAATATCCCCGAGCACCGAGTGAAACAGAAGATCGTGGTAATCACTGCGTAGTTCGTGATCGATCCGGTACAACGAGTACTCGCTGTGATCCACTACGATTAATTCAACCGGGTTCAGCCTGGCAATCTGGCGACACAACTCCGAACCGATCGAACCTCCTCCACCGGTAATCAATACACGTTTACCGACCAGGCCTGCACGTATGGATTCCCATTCCAGCGACACCGGGTCACGACCCAAAAGGTCATCGATGACAACCCGTTTCAAATCACCGATACTAGTCGCTTGTGAGCCAAGATCCTGTAATGTTGGCAAGGTTCGGAAATCAATCCTGCTGAGCTCACAAATCCCGACGATGCGTTGCATCTGTTGATTGGTCGCCGAAGGCATTGCAATAATGGCAAGTTCAGCATCAAATGACGCCCCAATCCCCGGCAGTGTATCAATAGCGCCAAGGACCGGAATTCCATGGACCTGTGCACCACGTAAACGCTCGTCGTCATCCAGGAAACCGATCACATGGAACCCGCCACGGCGACGCAATTCCTTTACAAGCATGGCGCCGGAGCGGCCTGCACCGATTATCAGGACCCGTTTGAAGCCTTTTCCGGATGCTTTTATTGCCGTCTGCGAGTCTTTCCAAAACCGGTAACACATTCTCGGCAGACCCAAAAGCACGAACAACAGCACAGGGTAAATCAAGACGGTGGGCATCCATTGACTAATCGCAGGACCCTGCACCAACACCAGCATGGCTACGATTGCAACCGTGCCGAATGCACTGGCCCGGGCGATGTTCCACATATCCGGGAAACTGGCGAAACGCCACAAACCCTTATAAAGGCCCGTCGCCCATAACACACTTCCCTGCAGCACAAGAACGATACCCAGCCCTGTCAGGGTCGATAAATTGCCACTGAATGTTATCGCAGAAGTGCTCTCAATCAACCAGGCAGTTACAAACCATGCAACCACAACCATGCAAAAGTCATGCACGATAACAGCTGCTCGCGGGTGGCGAACAATATCGATAATCCGTTTCATTTAACCTGAACGTTAGCAGTCATGCCAAGCCTCCGATTTGCAACATGCCAGCATGTTCCCAACAACAACAAGGTGATCCCAACCGATACCATGGCATATTGCGGATATCTCTCTGCCAGCATCAGAGCCGGCAATACCAACATCACGTTAATAGCCTGGTAAACCACCAGTACCCTGCGGTGCGACCAACCCTGGGCGATCAACCGCTGGTAAACGTGCTGGGCGTGCGCAGTATACCACCGCTCCCCACGGAATGCCCTTGAAAGCAACGTCAGGGTCGCATCGACAATGAATACCGACATGATCAGAATTGAGTCCATCAAACCGAGGCTATCGGTGTGTATACCATAAACCGCGAAAGCGGCAAATATGAAGCCGAGTGGCACGCTGGATACGTCACCCATAAATACCCTTGCGTTTGGAAAGTTCAATGGCAGGAAACCAGCGCAGGCGGCAGCCACAGCCACGGCAATCAGGGCCATCGGGTACTCGCCTGAAGCCTGGAAAAAAAACGCCATTGTCACGCCTGCAAATACTCCCTGAAAACCCGCCATACCATTACTTCCATCCATGAAGTTATATAGATTCATCAGCCAGACGATTGCCACTATAATGCTTGCCCAAAGAACAATATCCTTCATATTCAAATCCCACCAGCCGAAGCCTACCAGCCAGATAGTGACTGCAAGCTGAATTGACAGGCGTAGCAGCGCGGAAACCTGAATCCTGTCATCACGCCAACCGACGATCGCCAGTAACAGTACACCAGGAAGTACTTTCTGCCACCAGAAATCAGGTAAAGAAACGATTAATTCCAGGCAGAGGGTCGTCAACACAATGCTGAAGATCAATCCCAGGCCACCACCGGTCGGTGTCGCACGCCGGTGACTTTGACGTTCACCCGGAAGGGCAATCATGCCTGCCTTTTGGGCCAGTGAGAGCGCCCTGACACAGCTGAAGTAACTCAGGGTACCGGCAAACAGGCCAACCACGATCCAGCTATAAACGGCTTGCCAGTCCTGGGCAACCAGACTCACGACCTATTCGCCCAGGACGCCGCGAATGATCCGCGTGGTACTCCAGTTTTTGCAACTGGGACACTGCCAATGGTGACTATGACCTGCATAACCACAGTGTGTGCAGCGGTAGGAAGGCTGCCTTGCAAGCAATTTCTGCGCTACGGCACGGAGTATTTCATCGCCCGACTCTGATTCAGGTCCACCTTCAAGTTTTAATTCAATCAGGTAGTCCAGACCCTTGACAGACGGACGACGGGTCAACGCATCAGCCAGGTAGCGAGTGGCGGCTTCGAGCCCCTGCTCTTTACGCATCACCCCGGTCAGCGACATTAACAGGCTGATTCCATCATATTCAACCGACCACTTTTGCATACTTGCAAGCGCCCGCGGGAACTCTTCAGTTGCTTGCGCACAGTCCACATAGGCATTCAGAATGTCATGGATGTACTCCATATCCATGTCTGCAATTTCTTCATAAACATCGAGCGCTTCGCTGTACATTCCCTGCTGACGGGCGATACGTGCAAGTATGAGCCTGGCCCGAATGCTTTCCGGAAAATATCGCCGGGCCTGGCGTAAGTGTTTTCTTGCCGCGGCCGGTTTATTGGCGGTCAGATCAGTTTCTGCCATTTCACAACAAAAATGGGCCATCACCAGGCCCATGTTCTCGTCCGTCACTTCTTCGAGTTTTTGCGCCTGTTGCAGGGCCTTTTCCCAGTCCTTCTCCTGCTGGTAAATATCCAGGAGATGCCGCAACGCGGATGGCGCGTATGATTCACGTTCAATGAGTTCCTTGAACAGGTTTTCCGCACGATCAAACAGACCTGCACGCATATAATCCTCACCCAGCTCAAGTAAAGCACGGGTTTTCTGGCGTTCGTCCAGGCCTGGTTTTGAGATGATATTCTGGTGAATTCTTATCGCGCGCTCTACCTCACCACGACGTCTGAACAGGCTGCCAAGTGCAAGGTGGGTCTCTATGGTATCGGCGGTAACCTCGGCCATTTCGATAAAAACAGCGATCGCTTTGTCAGGTTGCTCATCCAGCAGGTAGTTGAGGCCCTGAAAGTAGCGGCTGCTGAAACTACGATTTCGCTTGAGTTCACCGCGGCGGGTTGTGCTCCTGGCCAGAATCCAACCGCCCCATGCGGCCGCCGGAATCAGCGCAAGCAACAAGGTTTCAATCATCTGGCAGTTTAAAGTCGGTGTTTTCTTGTTTTGTCAGCGCGGTCCGCGCTTTGCGCAACTGCATTCGCAATGGCAGGACGCGTACAATATAAATTACGCTCAAACCCAATATTACGCCCAAAGAAAAGCCCAGCAAGATTGCCAATCCGAGTGGAAGTTCGAACTGTATCCATAGCAGGTCCAGCAGAACAGGGCTGGCATTCAAGGTGCCCACCAATAGTCCAACCACAATGGCTGCGATGGCCATCACGATAAAACCCAGCTTTTTCACGATAAACCTTAACCTTTCAAGGTGATCAGTTGTGAGTGTTTACCCTGTCACGCAGCGATTTGCCCGGTTTGAAATGCGGAACATGCTTGCCGGGTAATGCAACAGCGTCACCGGTCTTCGGGTTACGGCCCATTCTGGGTGCACGATGATGCAATGAGAAACTCCCGAAACCTCTGATTTCGATACGCTCACCGTTAGAAAGTGAACTACTCATTTGCTCCAGAATGGACTTAACTCCAAACTCAACATCCAGATGCGCCAAATGTTGTTGTATATCTGAAAGACGGTCAATCAACTCTGATTTAGTCATTGGATTCTCACGTTCCTATTATGATTTTTTAAATATTGCCCAAAAACAGGCGGCCCGGACCGGGCCGCCCCGTTTCCGAATCAACTATCCTGATCAAGTTGCTCCTTGAGCAATTCACCCAGCGAGGTCGTACCGCTGGCCGCATTCTTCGAATGATAATCCTCAAGTGCTTCGGCAAGTTCTTCATCTTCCAACGCCTTGATAGACAGGGCCAGCGTGCGGTTCTTACGGTCAAGGCTGATAAACTTGGCCTCAACTTCATCACCAACGCTAAGTTCCTTGCTGGCATCTTCAACACGCTCTTTCTTGATGTCAGAGGCGCGCAGATAACCTTCAACCCCGTCCAACAGTTCGATAACCGCGCCACGGGCGTCTACTTCCTTAACGATGCCTTTTACCTGGCTTCCACGCGGATTCTCAGCCATGAAAGTTGCAAATGGATCCTGGTCCAGTTGTTTGAGGCCAAGGGAAATCCGCTCACGTTCAGGATCTACCGCCAGCACGACTGCTTCGACTTCCTCACCCTTGGTGAAGTTACGAACAGACTCATCACCCGGTGTAAGCCAGGAGATGTCAGAGAGATGAACCAGGCCGTCGATACCACCGTCCAGACCAATAAATATACCAAAATCGGTAATGGATTTGATCGCTCCGGTAACGCGGTCACCCTTGTTGTGGGTAGCAGCAAACGTTTCCCACGGGTTAGATGCACACTGCTTCATACCCAGTGAAATACGCCGGCGCTCTTCATCAATCTCGAGCACCATCACCTCGGTCTCATCACCGGTCTGAACCACTTTGGCAGGATTGATGTTCTTGTTGGTCCAGTCCATTTCGGACACATGAACCAAACCTTCAACACCATCTTCAATTTCAACAAAGCAACCGTAATCGGTGATATTGGAGACATGACCGAACAAACGTGAACCCACCGGGTAACGGCGAGCCAGATCGCTCCATGGATCGTCACCCAGCTGTTTCAGGCCAAGGGAAACACGGTTACGTTCGCGGTCAAATCGCAGTACCCGCACTTCCAGTTCATCACCTACATTGACAACTTCACTTGGGTGACGGACACGTTTCCAGGCCATGTCAGTAATGTGTAACAGGCCATCAATTCCACCGAGATCAATAAACGCGCCATAGTCGGTGAGGTTTTTGACCACACCCATAACTTTGACACCTTCTTCCAGACCTTCCAATAACTGCTCACGCTCTGCGCTGAACTCGAGTTCAACCACGGCGCGCCGGGACACTACGACATTATTGCGTTTACGGTCCAGTTTGATGATCTTGAAGTCCAGGTCCTTGCCTTCCAGGTAAGCCGGATCCCGGACAGGACGCACATCCACCAGTGATCCCGGCAGGAATGCGCGAATGTCGTTGATATCGACCGTAAAGCCTCCTTTGACTTTTCCGCTGATTTTGCCCTGTATGGTTTCCGAGCCCTCAAATGCACTTTCAAGCTTGTCCCAAACCATTGCGCGTTTGGCTTTTTCCCTTGACAGCCGGGTTTCGCCGTAACCATCTTCAATGGCTTCCAGGGAAACTTCTACACTATCTCCAACTGCTACCTCCAATTCACCGTTCAAAGAGCGGAATTGGAAGATGGGCACGATGCCCTCTGATTTTAATCCGGCGTTGACGACAACCACGTCGTCTCTGATTTCGACTACCGTGCCGGTAATAATAGATCCTGGCGTCAGGCTTTGTGATGCGAGGCTTTGTTCAAATAATTCAGCGAAACTTTCAGTCATTGGTTTAATCTCAACAAATATCCTGTAAAAATTCAGGATATCCACCTGGTTATGGGGCACATGATTGTGCCGGTTAAAAAACCCAACATCCAACATGGACGAAGGCATAATTCTCTTTTGCAAACAGAAGCTTGAAATGCAGTGTTAAATCAAAGAAACAACTTTATCGACCACTTCATCAATGCTCAATTGTGTCGAATCAATGATCACTGCATCTTCAGCCGGTCTTAGCGGTGCGACGCTACGCGACTGATCGCGTAAATCACGAGCTTTGATCTCTCTGAAAAGGCGCGTGAGGTTAACACTTTCTCCTTTTTCTTTCAACTGCTTATAACGTCGTTCAGCACGAATCTCCGGACTTGCAGTGAGAAAAATCTTGAGTTTCGCATCCGGAAAAATCACGGTGCCCATATCACGGCCATCAGCAACGAGTCCAGGATGCTGACGAAAACGTCTTTGCCGTCCTGTCAGCGCGGCCCTTACGGTGGGTATGACGGCCACTTTGGAAGCCAAAACGCCGGTATCCTCATTACGTAAACGGTCACTGACATCCTCCCCGTCGAGCCAGGAAGTTACATCGTCTCCGCTTGTTGCGAAGTGAATATCCAGATTGGCTGCCACCTCACCCAGCGCAGCCTCATCATCCAATGGCACCTTTCTTTTCATTACCGCCAACGCGGTCAGACGATAGAGCGCACCACTGTCCAGAATATGCCAGCCAAGATGGCTGGCCAGGCGGGTCGCAATGGTGCCCTTGCCGGAACCACCGGGACCGTCGATGGTAATTACAGGTACTTTGACACCAACCGCTTTTGACCCGCTCACAGGTTCTTTACCACCTGCATCTTTGCACCGAGATGAATCATGTCAATGCTGAATCCCGGATACGAAGTTGCAATAAACTCTGCGTCTTCAATCAAAACCCGACCGGATGCCACCAGACCCAGCACCGCAAATGACATGGCACAACGGTGATCGCCGGCGCTGGCAACACGACCACCGGAAACTTTCCCACCCTTAATGTCTATGCCGTCGGGATATTCCTTCAGATCAACACCCAACGATCGCAGACCGTTTGCCATAACCGCGAGACGGTCGCTTTCTTTTACCCTGAGCTCAGCCGCACCCCTTATCCGTGTTACGCCTGAAGCTGTTACGGCCAGCGCCATCAACAGGGGTAGTTCATCAATCATGTCAGGCACGAGGGACTCCGGAACGTCAATGGCTTTGAGGCCATCCGAGTATACGAGGCGAATATCACCGACCGGCTCAGTGCTTTGAGCAGACTGATCAGTGATACTGATATCGGCCCCCATCGCTTCCAGGCAGCGCAGAAAACCGGTGCGCGTAGGATTTAACCCCACTTGCCGCACCATCACATCCGACCCCGGGGTCATGGCCGCCGCAGCCAATGTAAAAACGGCAGATGAAATATCACCCGGAACCGCAAACCGGCTCGCTGTCAATTTGGAACCCCCATCAACGCTGCACGGCGACGGCAGGTTGACGCCGAATATCGGCAACATGCGTTCGGTGTGGTCCCTGCTCAGGTGCGGTTCCCGTACACGCGTGGTGCCGGAAGCAAATAATCCAGCGAGCAGTACGCAGGATTTAATTTGCGCACTGGCCACGGGTGAGTCATATTCAATACTCCGCAGTCCGCCACAGGCACGAATCTGCAAGGGTGCGGTGCCGTTTGCCGATGCACTAATGTCTGCACCCATCAGCGTGAGCGGTTCAACGATGCGGCGCATGGGCCGGCTGTTGAGCGATTCATCACCGGTCAGCGTGCTGTCGAAATCCTGGCCACTCAGGACACCTGCAAGCAGGCGCATCGCGGTACCGGAATTTCCCATATCCAGCAACCCGTTGGAGGGTGGTTTGAAAGAACCGCCGGTGCCGGTGATAAAAATCCTGTCCGGGCTCCGTTCCACAACTGCGCCCAACTGCTCACAGGCTTTTAAGGTTGCCAGTGTATCTTCACTCTCAAGCAGACCGCTCAGTTCAGACCGCCCCGCTGCCAGGCTGGAAAATATCAGCGCCCTGTGACTGATAGACTTATCACCCGGTGGCGTAATCTCTCCATGCAATCCGGAATCTGCCGGTTCAGATGACAGGATCATGCGATTCCCCAATTAGCCCGTGGCTTTTCCGGAACCGCCTTTAAGGCGCCGTACATGGCATCAACCATCGACCTGGGTGCTAGCCACGCGCCCGTTGCTAACTGCTTTTGGATAAGACCCGAGTACTCGTGTAAGACTGGCCTGGTTTTGCATCTCGGCCAGGGCGGACTTCAGTGGTTCGCTTTCGGCATGACCATCAACATCGATAAAAAACACATACGACCATCGACCGACCCTGGCGGGGCGCGATTCAATCCGTGTCATATTCAACGAATGTCGTGCCAGCGGGGAAAGCAATGAATGTAACGCTCCGGGGCCCTCATCACCTGCCAGCAACAGGGAGGTTTTGTCATCACCCGAGGGCACCAGCAACTGCCTGCCGATCACCAGGAAACGGGTAGCATTGTCGGCCCTGTCTTCGATACGGGCGAACAAAACAGGTACACCGTAGATATCAGCCGCGGATTTACTTGAAATTGCGGCAGCATCCGGTGAATGCCGCACACGCCGTGCGGCCTCCGCATTACTGCTGACCGCAATACATTCTGCGGATGGCAGGTGCTGACGAATCCAGTTCTTGCACTGGGATAAAGACTGCTGATGGGAATAAATCCGTTCAATGTGCGCCAGGCTCCTGGCCTGGCTCAACAAATTGTGGTGAATGGCCATTTCGATTTCACCACAAATTTTCAGATCGGAGTCAACAAACCTGTCGAGGGTGTGACTGACAATACCCTGGTTGGAGTTCTCGACCGGAACCACACCAAAATCCGCCTCGGTTGATTCCACCTGGGTAAAAACATCATCGATACCGGTCACCCCGAGAGCCCGTACCGAATGTCCAAAATGCTGATTGACAGCCTGTTGTGTAAAAGTGCCCTCGGGTCCCAGGTAAGCAATTTTCAGCGGTTCCTGCTGAGCCAGGCAAACAGACATAATTTCCCGAAACAGACGCAACATCTCGGCGTCGCTGATCGGTCCCTGATTGCGCTCCAAAACGGCCCTGAGAACCTGGGCCTCCCTCTCCGGGCGGTAATAATCTACTGCATTATCGAGTTGACCTTTTGATTTGCGTACTGCCCCTGCCAACCGGGCGCGAGCGCTGATCAGGTCCTGGATCTTTGCATCAAGCGCGTCAATTTCCTGCCGTACCTTATCCAGCGTGGCCTGGCCGCCACTGCCGGGGGCTTGTTTTTTATTTCCCATCAACCCGCTTTGCTCTCGAATTCCTTCATGAACTTTATTAAAGCTTCGATACCTTCAATTGGCATTGCATTGTAAATACTTGCACGCATGCCCCCCACTGATCGATGCCCCTTAAGGCTACTCAGCCCCGCAGCCTCCGCTTCAGCAACAAATCGTCCGTGTAGGGATTCATCAACGATCTGGAACGGAATATTCATATGCGAGCGGTACGCTGGCGGTATTTCATTCCGGTAAAACGAACTCTGATCGAGGTACTGGTAAAAGGTATCCGCTTTTTGTTGATTGAGCTGTGCCATACGTTCTACTCCACCACTGGCTTCGATCCAGTCAAATACCAGACCGGCAATGTACCAGGCGTAGGTGGGTGGTGTGTTAAGGCGTGAACCCTGCTGATGCTGAATTTTCCATGATTGTAAGTCAGGTACGTTAGCGGGAAGATCCTGTAGCAAATCTTTTCTGACGATAACCAGGGCCAAACCAGCCTGGCCGATATTTTTTTGCGCTCCCGCATAAATGACGCCAAATTTGGAGACGTCTACAGGCCTGGAAAGAATGTCAGATGACATGTCTGAAACCAGCGGTAAGGCACTTTCGGGCGGATGTCTGAATTGCACACCCGAAATCGTTTCATTGCTCACGTAATGAAGGTAGGCGGGGTTGCCCTCCAGGTTCCATTCGCCTTGAGGTGGAATCGATTTGAACCCTGATTGTTCGGAGCTGGCGGCCAGCCGCGCAAGACCCATGCGTTGTGCGACGCTGAAAGCTTTTTTGCTCCAACTGCCATCGACGATATAGGCTCCCGGCCGCTCGGGGGTTGCCAGGTTCAGCGGAACCTGGGCGAACTGCATGGTCGCACCACCGGCAAGAAACAAAACAGTGTAGTCATCCGATATGGACAGTAGCCGCCTGATACAAGCCTCGGTTCTGTCTGCCAATTCATCAAAGGCCGCGCTGCGGTGGGAAATTTCCATAACTGACATGCCAAGACCTTGATAGTCAAGCATTTCATCACGGGCCTTTTCGAGGACCTGCAGTGGCAAGGTTGCCGGACCAGCACAAAAATTGAAAATTCGTGTCATTGGATTAAACCACTCTAAAGAAAGTCTGTTACTGCGTTGCATGATAAAGCTTGCGGAGCCTGCCTACCATAGCGAAATAAGGAAATCAGCCAGTCAGTCGTGCTCTTGCAACATGGCTTTTTTCAAGCTTGGCCTGATCGGATCGCTGGTTCTGTAAATCTTCCAGGTATCCATCTTCGACACCGGTAACATATTCACCGGAAAAACAGGACGTATCAAACCTCGTGATGCCGGTATTGCCCTCACGACAGGCAGCAATCAGATCATCCAGTCCCTGGTAAATCAAACGGTCCGCACCCAGTACCTCCTGGATTTCCTGTTCATTACGACCGTTCGCAATCAGTTCAGATGGCGCTGGCATATCGATGCCATAAATATTCGGGTAACGTACGGGTGGGGAGGCCGAGGCAAAATAAACTTTCCTCGCACCGGCATCCCGTGCCATCTGAATGATCTGGCGCGAAGTGGTTCCCCTGACGATGGAATCATCAACCAGCAGGACATTTTTACGGCGGAACTCCAGGCTGACGGCATTTAATTTTTGCCTGACCGAACGTTTACGTTGCTCCTGTCCCGGCATGATGAATGTGCGGCCAATGTAGCGGTTCTTGATAAAGCCTTCACGATACTTGACATTCAAATCGTAGGCCAGCGGCAAGGCCGCGGTTCGGCTGGTATCCGGAATCGGTATAACCACATCGATATCATGATCGGGCCACTCCCTCAATATCTTGCGGGCCAGTGCCTGGCCCATTCGCAAACGGGCCTTGTAGACCGAAATCATGTCGAGCATGGAATCAGGACGGGCGAAATAAACATACTCAAAAATACACGGGCTGGCTTCTTCCGCATACTGGCTCTCGTGGGTATGCAACTTACCGTCCAGGGTAATGAAGACGGACTCACCCGGCTTCAAATCACGCATCAGGGTAAAATCCAGGGTATCCAGGGCGACGCTTTCAGATGCAATCGCATATTCCCTACCCTTGTCTGTGTCTCTATAACCCAGTACAACCGGACGAATACCATGCAGATCCCTGAACCCCAGCACGCCCTTGCCGCTGATCATCGCGATGACGGCATAGGCTCCCTTGCAGCGCTGATGCATCCTGTCAACTGCCTCGAAAACGTCCTTCGGCTTCATCCCGGCCGGACCAATCCGGTGCAATTCATGTGCAAACACGTTGAGCAATACTTCGGAATCCGATTCGGTGTTCAGGTGGCGGCGATCGCTGTCAAACAGTTCTTTTTTGAGGGCCGCCGCGTTAATCAGGTTGCCGTTATGACCCAAAACAATACCGTAAGGGGAATTCACGTAAAACGGCTGGGCTTCGTCGAGGTTATCGGAGCCCGCCGTCGGGTACCTGACGTGGCCGATGCCGACGTTACCTTTTAACTTCACCAGTTCGGCGTGCGGAAACACATCGGCGACCAGGCCATTGGCCTTGCATAGCCGGATCTTGTGACCATCGAGTGTGGCGATGCCGGCCGCATCCTGTCCACGATGTTGCAATATGGTCAACGCGTCATACAAAGAGGGTGTGACCGCCTGCTTACCGACAATACCAATGATTCCACACATTCAGAATGTCCTTGCCTTAACGGGACTGATAGCGCGCGCATTCTACCATGCTATGAGCCGGCAACTGCGACTTGTTTATCCGCTTTTTTATCCGGGTTCAATTGCATATATTCCAGAATGTAGTCAGGCAAAAATTGCGCTGACCACTCGGCCAGCGGCATCAGGCTTTGTATGGTTCGCGATTGTTGCCACCACGGATCCTGTGGCACCGGTGTCAATCCCGCAAAGAGCATGATGACCAGCACAAGGGCCAGGCCCCTGACAGCTCCGAATACCCCGCCTAACAACCGGTCGG
>Ga0210065_1000135_pt1 | contig 21386 bp, 17 predicted proteins | sample Muzzi_PWB_D1_FD_185533 | JGI IMG/M metagenome (GOLD analysis project Ga0210065, IMG submission 185533) | Wetland microbial communities from San Francisco Bay, California, USA, that impact long-term carbon sequestration - Muzzi_PWB_D1 (SPAdes) | ecosystem: Environmental > Aquatic > Marine >... | reverse complement strand
CCCGCCGATGCCGTGCAGCAGGCGGCCGTCCGAATGGGTCACCACGTTGGCGTTGAAGTCGACATCGACCTCGGTCGCCCCCAGCACCACCGCGTCCAGCATGCTGGCGAAGTTGCCCTTCCCGTGCCAGTTGTAGCTGGTGAACGGGGAGGTGTTCTGGTGCCCCGGGTTTTCGCGCATCGAACGCACGCCTTCGAGGTCGAAGGTCTGGCCGTCCAGTATGTAGTCGGTCAGGCCCTCTTCGAGCATGTCCACCAGGTACTGGGTCGAACCCCCGCGCACGAAACGAGCCTTGATGTGGCGTTCGCGCATCATGTCCCGCAGGAAGAGGGCGAAGCTCAGGGCGGTTCCCCCGGCGCCGGCCTGGAAACTGAATCCGTCGCGCACGATCCCCGCCTCGTCGCAGAAACGGGCGGTGAGTTCGGCGATCAACAGGCGGTCCGGCGACCTGGTGATCTGGGTCGTGCCCGAAACGATCTTGGCGGCGTCGCCGATCGAATCCATGACCACGACCTGGTCCACGTTGTTGCCCTGGATCTGCCAGGGGATGCACGGAAAAGGCACCAGGTTGTCGGTGACGGCGATGACATGGTCGGCGTATTCGCTGTCCGCCAGCGCGAACCCCAGCAAGCCGCAGGCGGTGGGGCCGCGGTCCCCGGTGGCGTTGCCGAAGGGATCGGCCGTGGGCGCGGCGATCACCGCGATGTCGATATGCACTTCACCATCCTGCACGGCCTGGTAGCGGCCGCCATGGCTCCGCAAAACGGCCATCCCCTTCATCTTGCCGCGGGTGCAGTAATCCCCCAGGGGGCCGTTCATCGACCCTTCGATGTGGTGGATCACACCGCTTTCCATCAGCGCCACCTGGGGTTCGTGCACCGGGAAACTGGCCGAGGGAAACCAGCGCAGGTCCTTCACACCCAATTCCGCGGCGGCGGCAAAAACCGCGTTGGCCACGAAGTCGCCGTTGCGCAGGTGATGATGGGTCGAGATGGTCATGCCGTCCCTGAGGCCCGCGTTCACCAGGGCGGTCTTGATGTCGGCCACGATCTTGTTGCCGTCGGCCGGGTAATCGGCGCAGGTGCGGACCGGGGGGGCGGCCTTCCGCCCCGTCGGGCGGTGCCGGCCCACGCCCATGTAGGGGATGGCCACTTCACCGTTGATCTCCACGGGCACCAGGCGTCCCGCGGCGTTTTCGACCAGCTTCGTCATCGCCGAATTCTCCTCGTTCAATGCTTGGTGTCGGGATTTTCCTCGATCTCTTGGGATTTCTGGCGCCAATCGGAATCCAGACGGCCCACCCGGATGGCCGTGGCCACGGTGGACAGGGCCCGCTTGACCACCGGCGCATCGATCATCTTGCTTCCCAGGCTGACCACGCCCAATCCGAGCGCCTCGGCCTCCTCGAAGGCCAAAACGATTTTCACGGCCCGGTCGATTTCCGCCTCGTCCGGGGCGAAGGCTTCGTGCACCACGGCTATCTGCCGGGGGTGGATGCAGCCCTTGCCCACGAAACCCAGGCTCTTGGCTTCGCGCACCGATTCCGCCAGGGCCGCCATGTCCGTCACGTCGCTGAACACCGTGTCGATGGGCTGCACCCGGGCGGCCCTGGCCCCGTTGAGCACCTGGGCCCGGGCCCAGAACGATTCGGTGCCCGCGAGCGTGCGCTGGGCTCCGATGTCCGCCGTGTAGTCCTCGAGCCCGATGGCCAGACCCACCACGTTCGGACAGGCGGCCGCGATTTCGAAGGCGCGCCAGGCCCCGAGGGCCGATTCGATGATCGGCATCAGGAACACGGGCGCGGTCATTTCGTGTTTCTGCTTGATGGCGGCGATGCGGCGGTCGACCTCGACCACCTGCTGGGGATCCTCGACCTTGGGAATGAGGACCAGGTTGACGTTGTGGGGCACGACCCATTCCAGGTCCTCGAGGCCCATGTCACCCTGGTTGATGCGCACCATGCGTTCGGCGCCGTAGAAATCCACGGCCCGCAGGGCGTTGCGGACCAGGGCGCGGGCGGCATCCTTTTCCGACGGGGCCACCGAGTCCTCCAGGTCGAGAATGACACCGTCGGGTTCATGCAACCCGGCGTTGACGTAGAACTTGGGCTCGTTTCCCGGCAGGTACAATCGGCTTCGCCTCAGCCGGTCGCGTTCGCTGCCGTAGGTGCCCTTGCTGCTCATGGGCAGCAGGAAGGCCTCGGCGACCTCGACCCCGGCCCTTCGTACGGCGGTTTCCAGGCGCGCGGCCAGGGTGAACGGGAGGGCGCCCTGGTCCTCCACGGTGATCCGCGCGTGGGCAACGCCCAGGACCCGGCAGCCCTCCTGGACCTGCGCGATGATCCGATCGCCGAACATTCCGGCCACCTTGCTGTCCAGAGCGACCTCGATGCCGCCGCTTTCCCGCAGCTCACACTCGATCCAGCAATCGGACCTGATATCGGGTCCCTTTTTCCCGGCTTCCCCGGTGCCCGTCATGCGATCCCGCCTTTCCCGCGCGAGGTTTCCCCGGCGCGCCCCGCAAAACGATCAGGACGCGGCAATTACCAATGTCCGGAAGGACTTTTCCCCCGTCCCGGAATGATGATACGGATCCCGCGCCGTGGCAACCGGGGATCACCTCGCATTGTCAAAAAAACCATTCATTTTCAATGACCCGAAGGTTCTTTCCAGGGCGGGGGATAACCGTTGTCCATCAACTCCCGTCATGTTTTTTATCATTTTGTTATGTTTTTTCAGCGTCAAATCCTGCAATGGGTTAGGGGACAAATTTAAGCCGTTGGGACATTTCCAGGACACCCCCAAGGCCTGTGGATAACTGGGGGAAAACTTTTCCTGCCTGGCAAACGGGCGGCCCCCTCGAGAGAGCCGCCCGCTAACCTGTTTATATGTTTTTAATTACAATTATTTAACCTTTCGCGACCTCTTTCAGGGTGGCCGCGAACAACTTCCAGATCTTCTGAACCGAGCTGATCTGGACCATTTCATCGGGAGAATGGGCCCCGCGAATATTCGGCCCGAAACTGACGATATCCAGCGCGGGATATTTCTCGGTCAGCAGACCGCACTCCAGACCCGCGTGGATGGCCAGCAGTTCGGCCTCCACCCCGAAAGCCTGCTTGTACTTGGCTCGCGTCACCGCCAACAGCTCCGATTTCAGGTTGGGTTTCCACCCCGGGTAGCCCTCGGGCTGCTCCACCTCGGCCCCGGCCAGTTCCCCGATGGTGCGGTGCTGGACAACCAGCTGGTCAAGGACCGACATCACCGAACTGCGGCTGCAGCACACGATGCCGACCTTGGAGCCGTTGGTCTTGACCACGCCCAGATTGGTGCTCGATTCGACCAGGCCCTCGATATCCAGGCTCATGCCCGTCACCCCGCTGGGGATGGACGACAGCAGGGCCAGGGTGGTCCGCGAACTGGCCAGGCTGAAACTGCGCGGCGCCTGCACGGCCGCCACCTTCCAGGCAAAGCCGTCGTCGTGGCCGGCAAGCTCCTCGTCCTGCATCCTTTTCAGGCAGGCGTCGACGGTCTGCTTGAATTTGCGGCCCTCGCTCTTGTCAATGACGACCTTGGCTTCGGCCTCGCGCGGGATGGCGTTGCGCATGCTGCCGCCGTTGATCTCCACCAGACGGACGTCCATCTCCGCGGCGGCGGCCTGCAGGGCCGCGGTCAGGATCTTGATCGCGTTGCCGCGGTGCTTGTGGATGTCCAGACCCGAGTGCCCCCCCTTCAGGCCGTAAACGGTCACCTTGCGGCCGGCGCTGTCCTTGGGCGCCCGGGCGGTCTTGTTCTTCAGGGTGTACTGGGTGTCCCGGCCGCCGGCGCAGCCGACGAAGATGGCCGCGTCCTCCTCCGAGTCGAGGTTGATCATTTTCCGGGCGGAAAAGAAGCCCGCCTGCACATTGGCCGCCCCGGTCAGCCCGCGCTCCTCGTCGACGGTCAGCAGGACCTCGATCGGGCCGTGGGCCACGCTCTTGTCGTCGGCCAGGGCCAGGCCCATGGCCACCCCGATGCCGTTGTCGGCCCCCAGGGTGGTTCCCTCGGCGGTCACCCAGTCTCCGGCGACCTTGAGCTTGATGGGATCCTTCTCGAAATCGTGTTTGGTGGCGGCGTTTTTCTCGCAGACCATGTCCACGTGGCCCTGGATCAGGACCGCGCCGGCCTTTTCCAGCCCCTTGGTCGCCGGGATCGAGACAAGGAGGTTGCCCACGGCGTCTTCCTTGCAACCCAGGCCCCGTTCTTTCGCCCAGGCCTTGAACATGTTCTGCACGCCGGTTTCGTTGCCGGAGCCCCGCGGGATGTCGCTCATTTTTTCGAAAATGTTCCAGACGGCGGCAGGCTGTAACTTGTCAAGTTTCCCCATGGTCACTCCTCAAGATTAAAAAGGTGATCAGTTACCGTATTTCAGAATCAGACCCCAGAGGCCGGCAGTGTAGATGTCGCCGCAGGGCCCGACATGGATCGCGTTGAGAGGATCAAAATGTTCCGTGGGCATGGTTTCCCAGGTTTCCCCGTCAAAATGCAGGACCACCCCGTTGTAGCCGGCGGCAAAAACCTCGCCGGCGGGATTGCCCGTCACCGCAAACAGTGAAAAACTGGTCAGGCCGGTCAAGGGCGGGGACCAGACCATGCTCCCGTTCGGCCCGGTTCCGCTGCGCAGAACCAGTCCCCCGTCCCCCACGACCACCGTCTCGGCACCGGGGCGGCACCAGACCCCGTTCAGGGCGGTGGTCACGCCGCTGTCCAGGGTGTTCCAGATGATGCCGTCAAAATGCAGGATGGTTCCGCCCAGCCCGACGGCGTAGACGTCACCTGGTCCCCGACCATGAACCGACGAAAGGCTCCGCGTGGTGCCGCTGGCCATGCCTTCCCAGCTGAGGCCGTCGAAATGCAGGATCTGGCCCCCGGCTCCCACGGCAAAGACATTGTCCGCCGCCGTGCCCCAGATTCCCTCGAGGTTGATCTGGGAATTGAGTCGCCAGATGGTCCAGGCCCCCTGCTGGAAACGAACAATAACGCCTTTGTTGCCGGTCACAAAGAAATCGTCGGCATCCACGCCCCAGATGGCCGAATAGTTCACGTCATCCAGGTGGGGCGCGATGTCCACCCAGCCATCGCCGGCGGACTTCAAAATGGCCCCGCGCTTGCCCACGGCAACAACCTGGTCACAGTCGGGAGCCCAGACGCCCGTCAGCCAGTGGGTGCGACCCTGGTTGAGGGTCTGGCGCACGTCGGTGGTCAGGCTCATCACCAGCCCGTTGTAACCCGTCAGAAGCAGGGCGCTGTCGCCGTTGTCCCACAGGCCGTACAAATCAACCCCCTGGGCGATCTGTTCATATTCCCAGCCCCCCTCGCGGCGGGTCAGGAACGCGCCCCGGGCCCCCAGGGCCACGGGGTCTTCTCCCGGCAGGCCCCGCACCGCCCAAAGCCGGTCGGTGGTGCCGCTGTCCTCGGTTTTCCAGTCCTGGCCGTCGAAGGACAGGATGGTGCCCAGGGCGCCGACGGCATAGACACTCTCACCGGGCAGCCCCCAGACGCAGTCCAGGGCCTGGCTGGTTCCGCTGGCCATGGCCGACCAGGAATCCCCGTCGAAATGGATGATGGTTCCGTCCCGGCCCACCGCATAAATGTCGTTCGGGCCCGATCCCCAGATGCTGTAAAGGAGAGAAGACACCCCGCTGTCCAGGGCGGCCCAGGAATCCCCGTCGAAGTGGATCAGGATGCCGCCGTCACCCACGGCGTAGATGTTGTTCCAGGCCGTCCCCCAGATTCCCAGCAGATCCTGCGTCGTTCCGGTGTAGACGGATTCCCAGTCCGAACCGTCGAAACGGTAGCACTTTCCGTTTTCCCCCACGACCATCACCTGGTCCGCGCCGGCCCCCCAAACGCCGCGCATGTTCTCGAAATACCGGAACGTCCAGCTGGTCCAGCGACCGTCCTGGAACCGGCTGACCGAACCTTTTTCACTGGCGACGAAGAAATGGTCGGTGGAAAGGCCCCAGACGGCGCGATGGGTGTATTCGGGAGCCAGAACCTGGTTCCAGACCGGGTCGGCAGCCGCGGGGCGGGCGGGATCGTCATCGCCGCAGCCGGACAGGGCCAGCAGCAGGGCGGCCATCACCAGGAAGGCGCACAAGCCGGCCCCATGGGCCGGCAATCGCATGAACCTGGTTCTGTCCGAAATCTTCATGAACGTCACGGGTTGTCCCTTGGCAATCTTGCCGAATGGCGAATTTCGGGCATTGTAGCACATTCCCACAATTTCGGGCGCAAAATCAGGTCACCTGGCCGCGATCAGGGGCGATTTCCCGGCCGTCCAGTTTCCCCGCAGGACCTGTCCCTGGCCGGTGGGCATCAGCAGCCAGGAATATTTGCCGTAGTGGCCGACGCGGCCGGCCAGCGATTCCAGACGCGGCGGGGAATCGCACAGGATCACCAGGTCGGTCAGATCGGCGTTGACGGGATCCTCGGCCGCGAATACCAGATCGTAATCCTTGAGGTTGTACCTTTTCCCGGCCAGGAACACGGTGCTCCCCGAAACGACAAGTTCCCCGGGCAGGAACGATTTCAGGAGCTCCGGTCCGGGATTGATGACCACCGCGGCATGGCCCTCGGCGATCCAGGTCCCGTCCTCGAAAAGGAAAAACTCCTCGTCCTCCACGAACTGCCGGCCGAATTTCCGGGCCGCCTCGGCCAGCTCGGGACCGGCGCCCTCGGTGACGATCACCGGGGCCTCGTCTCCCAGGACCTGGCTCAAGGTGGGCTCGATCTCCTCGGCGTGCAGGCGGCGGAAAAGGTGGCAGTCCGGATCCACGGCCAGCTGCCGGACACCCGCGACTTCCAGGGTGAATTCCGCGGCGGGGCTGTCCAGCACCACGATGTGTTCCTCGTCGCCGGCGTCGGTGGTCAGGACCACCGGAACCTCCAGTTCATAGGGCGGCTCGTCCTGCAGGAGGGTAAAGGTGACCTTGTCCTCGCGGAACTCCACCGGGCCCAGGTCCAGGGCCGGAGCACCGGTCCGGAACAGCCACTGCTGTCCGAACTCTTCCGGATCCAAATCCCCGGATTCGGCAAAGGCATTCAGGAAATCGTTCCACGTCGCCTGGGAGTACTGGTGGTCGGCGGCCACCTGCTGCAGCCCCGCCAGGAAGTTTTCCCGACCGACGGCCCGATCGGCCATGTGGAAGACCATCATGCCCTTGCCGTAACCCACCGCCCGGGTCGCCCCGCTGTGCCGGCTCAGGAATTCCGCAAGCGGAAAGTCCTGGGAGGGGTCCTTGACATAGGCCGCGTAGTCCTTCAGCAGGGTGCGCCGGTATTGGCGGGCGGCATCGTCGCTTTCCAGTTCCTTGTAGTGGTAATCGGCGCAATAGACGGTCAGGCCTTCACACCAGTTGCCCTCCTCTGTGCCCACGAACACCGAATTGCCCCACCAGTTGTGCGCGATCTCGTGCCCGAAGCTCGTGTAGGGAATGAAGGGCAACCGCAGCACCTGCCCCCCAAGCAGGGTGTAGGAGGGCATCCCGTACCCGGTCGGGAACCAGTTTTCCACCGTGGCGAACTTGGAATAGGGATAGGGCCCGATCATCTCTTCGTACATCGCGATGTAGGCCTTGGTCCGCTCCATGTAGGTGGCGCGAAGTCGCGGGTCGTCCTCCAGGAAAAACGTGTAGCTGACCAGTCCGTCGCGCACGGTTTCCTCGTGGACCACGTAGCGGTTGGCGATCAGGTTGATCCCGTCCGAGGGATTGTCCGCCACCCAGCGGGTCCGCAGGCGGCCCAGTTTCTCGACGTGTTCGGTCCGCCGGCCCTGGGTCACGGTTTCGAAACCCGCGGGGGAGTCCAGCGTGAGGTCATGGGTGGCCATGGCACCCTCGGCCCAGGGCAGCCACTGGGCCCCGGAAGAGAGGTAGATGCCCTCGTCCCCGATGGTGGCGGTGATTTCGCCCCCCACGTTTTCCCGGGAAAACACCACATCGTCCACCGACTCCAGGAAGGAACCCTTGTAAACAAGGGTCAGGTCGCCTCCATGCCGGTACAGACCCAGCTTTTTCAGGTCGATTTTCTGGTAGGGCCCGTCCTCATCCTCGACCGTCTGCAGGAAACTGCCGGGGGCGGCGGCCTCGCCCGAGGCTCCCTTGATCATCTCTACCTTCAACCCGGGACCAAGACGCAGATAATCGAGCCCCAGGGGCAGGGTCACGCGGTCGGTGATCCGCACGGTGTGGTCCTGGATGTTGAGGGAAATATCCGCCTTATGGTGGATCAATCCGTCCTGGCCCGAGGCTCCCGCGGGGACCAGCCAGATCAGCAGCAGAAAACCGGCCGCGAGGGCCGGAAGTTTGGCGATCAAACCATGAGAAACCTTGAACCTTAACCCTGACACCGCTGGATCTCCTTGGGGACATGAATGATCGAATCCCAATAAACACCTATACGGGTGAAATATATCCTGAATTTCCCAAGATGAGAGAAAAAAAGGGGGCTCCCCGGGAGCCCTCTTTTTTCGGGATCATTCCGCCTCAAGCCGCCAGACACGGTTTCCGGAAGAACCAGGCCGGGATCAACGCACCGGGTGCAGAGGGGGTTTTTCCGGGGAGTCCCCTTTTCCGGATCGCCCGACCCTCAACAGGAAGCAGTTCTCCCCGCGCTGGTAGACCAGGCCCAGGACCATTCCGAACACGGCGTGTCCCATCAGGCTGGGCAGCTGGGACCCCGCCGCCGCGGCATTCCAGCTCGCGCCCAGGCCCATTCCCATGAAGAGGGGCATCAGGGTCAGGGGGCCCAGGAACCACCAGAGTGAACCGTAGGCCAACCCGTAGGCGATCCCGCTGATCCTGCCGGTCACCGCCGGGCCCAGCAGCAGTCCGAACGACCCTCCGATGCCGGCGCTGATACCCAGGTGAACCAGGAATCCGACCACGGCATTGGGGAAACCGACCATCTTGCCGATCACAGGCAGGGCGCCCATGAAAGCCATCATCATTCCGAAAACCATTCCTCCTGCCAACCCGCCGATGATTCCGGGCTTGATTCTGTCCGCATTCATTGTTTTCCTCCTTGGAATATTGTTCCGTCCACCCTGGGTGGAACGTGACCTCGGCCAACGTGGACCATGACCGTGAGTGCGGCCGGCCCCGGTTTTGTTACAGGATTTATCCAAGGCGGGAGTCCGATGTCCCGATGATGGTCTCCGAGACACCCGATCGCTTCCGGAGCCCGGACTTCCTCGTCCGGCTGAAGGCGCGGGACGAGGCCGCCCTGCAGGAACTGGTGCGGACCTACCTGCCCCAGATCCTGCGCGCGGCCCGGGGCGCCGGTCTGGGCCCCCAGAACGCCGAGGATGTCTGCCAGGACACGTTTGTCACCTTCATCGAGAAAATCGACGGATTCCAGGGCCGTTCCCATGTCCGCACGTGGCTGTTCGGCATCTTGTATCGTAAGATTTCCCAGGTGCGCCGATCGGCGTCCCGGGAGGGCTCGGCCCACGACATCGATGAAACGATGGAATCCCGGTTCAAGACCGACGGACACTGGCAGAAGCCCCCGCGGGAGGCCGATGCCGCGGCCTACGAACGGGAAGTCCGGGAACATCTCGGCGATTGCCTCGAAGGCCTGTCGAACGACCAGCGCGTGGCATTCACCCTGCGGGAGGTCGAGGAAATGGATAGCGACGAGATCTGCCGTGCCCTGGACATCACTCGCTCCAACCTGGGCGTGCTGCTGTTCCGGGGGCGCAACCTGCTGCGGGAATGTCTTGAAAAAAGAAATGTCAGGGGCTGAACGATCATGTTGAAATGCAGCGAGGTGTCACGACTGGTGGCCGCCGGGGAATCCGAAGCCCTGGGGTTCATGAAAAGGCTGGAAATGAAATTCCACCTGTTCATGTGCAAACATTGCCGCAATTACGTGGCGCAGATCCGTTCGATCGGGCAGGGCGCCCGCGACCTGGCCGCCGAGAACGAAACCGACCCCGCAAAGCTCCAGCAGATGGAACAGAAGATCTGCGACCACCTCTGCAAGGATTCCCCCGGTCCCCAATAGACCGGGCACCTCCGGTCAGTCCACCACCACCTCGACCATGACCATGCCGGCAAGGTATTTCGCCGCGGCGGCGCGCAGGTCCTCCAGGGTGAGGCCGTCATAGGCGGTCAGGCCGTGGAGGTAGCCCGGAATGTCGTCATCCAACTCGGCCATGGCCAGGTAGTAGGCCTGGCCCATGGACGACAGGCGACGCATCATCATGCGGCCGCTGCGGGCGGCGCGGATCTTGTCCATCTCATCCTGGGTGATGGTGCCTGCGTCGAACCCCGTCACGAATTCCACCAGGGCCTGACGGCCCTCATCCAGCCGTTCGCTGGGCGGGTTGATCCAGGCGATAAACCGGCCCCTTTCGCCGGCCACGGACATCGAGGCCCCCACGCTGTAGCTCAGGCCCCTTGTCTCCCGCAGGTCCATGGCCATGCGGTCCGAGAGAATCGCCACCACCAATTGCAGGGCGGCGGCGTCGTCAGGAGCGACGGCCAGGATGGAGCCCAGCCTCACCGCGCCCATCTCGCCGCCCACCGTGGCGGTCACCTCTTCGGGATCGGTGGTCACCGGCGCGGGCGCCAGGGCCGACGTCGGCACGCCATGGCCGGGCAGGTCCTTGTCCAGCCGCTCCTTGAGCTCGGCGTGGGTGGACGGGCCCACGATGGCGAAGATCAGGTTCTCCGGCGAAAAGGCCTTCCGGTAGACGATGCGGATCTGGTTGAAATCCAGCCCGCCCAGGGAGGCCGCGTCCCCTTCGGGAGGCAGAACCAGGGGATGGTCCCCGTAGAGCGCCTCGTCCAGCAGGGTGTTCGCGGTGCTGCGGGCGCTGGCTTCGTGCCGCTGCATCTCGTCGATCCGGTCCTGGAGGACCTTGGCGAAAGCGGCCTCGTCGAAGGTGGCGTGCTGGATCACGGTGGCCAGCAGGTCGAGGACCTCGTCACCGTATTCGGCGGCCGTCTCGATCCGGATGAAGCTGAACTCGCCGGTGGTGTAGTAATCGTCCATGGGAATGCGCCCGTCATCCACCAGCTTGACCACCGCGCCCAGCTCCCGCAGCCGGCGCGACAGGCACACATTGTCGCAGCCGGGGATACCCTCGCTCAACAACCGGTGCACGATGTCCAGGGCGCCGGCGGCGGCGTTCTCCCGGTCGATCAGCGACCGTCCCCTCACCGCCAGATGAATGGCCGTCAGGGGGCTGTCGGGATTGGTCTGGCTCACCAGGACCGCCCCGTTGTCCAGGACCGAACGGTCGACCTTCAGGGGGGTCACGGCTGCGGGAGCCTCGGGGACGGAGGTCTCGGTCGGCTCCGCGGACGCCGCCGCCTGCTGTTTCATGGCCGCGGCCATGGCCGGGGGCATCTTCATGCCCGCGGGCATCTGCATACCGGAGGGCATCCCGCCCTGGGCCTGGTCATCCCCGTCCTGATCCTCCTCGGGCTCGATCAGGATCCCCAGGCAGGGCGCGTCGACCAGCCAGTTCGTCAGGACGCGCGTGACGTCATCGGCGGTCACGCTCCTCAGGCCGTCCAGGTAGTTGATGAAAAAATCGGATCCGCCCAGGACGATCGGCTCGGCGGTGTAGATGCCGGTCATCCTCAGCTGCTCGCGCTGCAGCAGGGTCTCCACCTCGGACATGCGCACGATGCCCAGGATATCCTCGCCGGTTATGCCCATCTCGACGGCCCCGACCACCGCGTCCTGGACCAGCCGGTAGATCGATTCGGGATCCGCCGCCTCCGGAAGCGTGAACTCCAGCGTGAGGCGGCCGAAGCCCGGGGACTTTTCCCACCACAGGCCCAGGTCCGGGCGGATGGCCGGATCGAGATCGTCCAGGGCGCGCGTGATGATGCCCGAACCTTCGAGGCCCAGCAGCTCGGTCATGACCAGATAGGGAAAAAATTCCGCCATCCCGTACGTCGGCGCCTCGAACGACAGGGCCACCAGCCGCTCATCGCCGCCGCGGCGCGCGAGGGTGGTGGTGCGGTCGATCAGCGCGGCGGGCTTCAGGCCGTCCTGGTCCACGGTCCCCGGGGCCGGCGTTCCGTAATAGGTTTCCAGTAGCTCGAGCGCCCGGTCGCGGTCGAAATTGCCGGCCAGGGTCAGGATCATGTTGTTCGGCACGTACCACTGCCGGTAGAAGTCGTAGACATCGTCGCGATCCATGTTCTCGATGGTCGACTTGGTGCCGACGGTCGGCAGCTCCAGGCTGGAACCCGCGAACAGGGCCTGCCGCAGGGCGGTCTGCGTGAAATGCCCGGGCCAGTCGCGACCCTGGACGATCTCCCCCACCACGATGCCCTTCTCCTTCTCGAACTTGTCGGTCGGGACCAGGGAGTGGAAGAGCATCTGGGACTGGATGTCCATCCCCGTCTCGAGGTCCCCCGCCGGAATCACCATCATGTAGTTGGTGAAGAAGTCGGCCGTATTGGCGTTGTTGTAGGCGCCGGCGTTGTCGGCCAGGTCGTACAGCTCTTCCTGCGTGTATTTTTCGCTGCCGTTGAACAGAAGATGTTCGAGCATGTGGCTCATGCCGCTGGTGCGGTAGTCCTCGCGCGCCGAACCCACCTTGACCTGGGTATAGATCCCCACCATCGGCTGGGCCGGATTCTGCATGAGGATGACATCCAGGCCGTTTTCCAGGCGCAGGATCTCGATGTTGTCCGGCAGCGGACGGAATACGGGCAGCAGGTTGGGGTCGGCACCATCGCGGCTGATTCCCTGGGCCCCCGCCGGGAGCACGAGCCCGGCCGCGATCAGGCCCGCAAGGGCCAGGAGCGTCATCTTTCCGGACATCTTCAAGATCATATCCTCCAGAAGGAAAAATCGGTGTTTCCTGATAATCAGCCCTGGGCCGCTTCGGCCCCGTCGACGATGCCCACGAAATCCGCGGGTTTGAGCGACGCCCCGCCGATCAGGCCGCCGTCCACGTCCGGCAGGCCGATCAGTTCCCGAGCGTTGCCGGGCTTGCAGCTGCCCCCGTACAGGATGCGCATGTAGTCGGCCACTTCCTGACCCAGGATGCCGGCGACCACCTGGCGGGAATAGGCGTGCATCTCCTGGGCGATCTCCGGCGTGGCGGTTTCGCCGGTGCCGATGGCCCACACCGGCTCGTAGGCCAACACGGTGTTGTAGGCGCTGACGAACTCGAGGCGCGGCAGCACCCCTTCGAGCTGGGCCTTGACCACATCCTTCGCGCGGCCGGCCCTGCGCTCGTCGAGGACCTCGCCGAAACAGAAGATCGCCTTCAGCCCCGCCTTGTGGATGAGGTCGATCTTGGCCACGAACATGTCGTCGGTTTCCTTCTGGTACTCGCGGCGTTCGCTGTGGGCAACGATCACGTACTGGCAGCCGGCCTCGGCCAGCATCTCGGCCGACACCTCGCCGGTGTAGGCGCCGCCGGCCTGGTCGGCGCAGTTCTGGGCGCCCAGCAGGACGGGGTCGCCGGTGGCCACCTCGCCCACCGCCGGGATGCTGACGTACGGGGGGCAGACCAGGACATCGCCCTTGAGTTCGCGGCCCTTCAGAAGATCAGCCACGCCGCGGGCCAGATCGCGGCCCGCGGCGGGGCCCATGTTCAGTTTCCAGTTTCCGGCCACCAGGTATCGGCGCATGATCGGCTCCTCTTTTGGGCATTCGGTGAATATCCAGGCTTCGCTGGGGGTATTATAGGAAATACCGCGCCGATTACGAAGAAAGGAATACCGATGACCAACGGTTACCAGTGCGATAAATGCGGCCACACGGCCTTCGAGAGCAGCGAATTCCGGGCGACCGGGGGCTTTTTGACCAAGGTTTTCGACATCCAGAGCAAAAGGTTCACCACCGTCACCTGCAGCCGGTGCAAGTATACCGAGCTCTACAAGTGCGACCAGAGCTCGCTGGGCAACGTCTTCGATTTCCTGGCCGGCGGGGGTTAGTACAGGACCCCGTCCAGCAGGTAGGTCAAGCCGATGCCGTAGGACCAGTTCCAGCGGCGGGAATACCGCTCATAATAGGCATCAAAACTGGAACTGACATTTTCCTGAAGGTTGGAGCCCCTCACCCGGAAATTCATGGATATTGTGTCTTCGATAAAAATCGTGAATTCAGAGTCAAGGCGAGTGGAAAGGGACCGCTGGATACCGGAGTCCCGACCATCATCGAATTCCCGGTAATACGCGTCCAGGGTAAGATCCGTATCCCACCGATAGCGGTCGGCAATGGTCCACAGATAGGCCAGATTGAGGCCGGCATTGGCAATATTGGCCCCGTATCGCTGGCTACTGGACCATGAGTAATCCCCATCCACACCCAGGGACACCTGGTGATCCAACGAAAGGTTCTTGGCCCAAAGAAAAACAAGGGCTGGTCCGCGTTCGATATCGTGGGTTCCGTTCGGATCATAATTGTTATCGAAATCGCGATAAAAGAAACCGGCCTGCAACTCCACGCCCTCCCTACGAGGTCCCACATCCTCCTCCATGATCTCCCGAAGGTAGTAGATCTCGTAGGGAGAAAGTGGGTTGTCCGGGTTGAGCATGGGTTGAAGAACATCACGCCAAAAGTCTTTTTCCGGCCTGTCGTAAACTCCTCGATACCCGTATTCGGAGGCCAAAACATGGGCGATTTTCTGAACCTGGTAAGGCGTGAGGGCCTTCCGGCCCAGGGCGGTCAGCCGCTCACTCAGACGTTGGGCCCGTATCAGCGGCGTCACATCGCGGACACGACCCAGGCCAGCACCCAGGTCAACAACATAGCGTTGGCCACGGCTGAATTGCCGGACCTCCTCGGTGACTTGTCCGTCCCTGTTTTCCCGGATGGATTCGCCATAATCTAAATTGGTCCGCCCGCCAGCCCGAAGCGACAAAGGCCCTTCCCCCAGGTATTGGACCCAGTTTCCTCCAAGATCCAAGTGGCCACCCAGGTCATGCCCCGACTCCTCCATGTCCTGGTGCGAGCGACGAGAGTTCAGGTAGCTGCCTCTTCCATACGAGGACACACGATAGATCCGCTGTTCACTTTCCCGATAGAAGTTGAACAGGGTGCTCAGCTCTGTGAGAAAATTGTTATAGGCAGTTTGTTGTTCGTCGCTGAAATAGCTGTCCCCACCGCTGCCGCCCAGATTGAAGCCGAGATCCCAGGAACGATATCCCCAATCCGGAAGCCGGTATTCGAGAAGAGTGGAGATGTCCTCCGGATCGGCGAAACCTATGGAGGTCTGAGCAGAAACTGGTTGGGAGAGGAGAACAAAAACCAGGGTGGTGCCCGTGAAAAACCGGGCGGATTTAGCCAGAGACATGGATATCCCCCTGAAAGAATGGAGCAAAAATTAGGTCTCTATATTTCACAGGGGTGGGGCAGGTAGACCCGGTTGATAACCGGCGCACCCATTCTTGTTCCCAAAAAAATCCTCTTTCAAACTTTCGGCAGAAACGCCAGCAGCAGCCGGGCCATCCGTTCGCGCACCATCTTGCCGACTTCAACGACATCCTGGTGCGAAAGTTCGGGCTGCCCCGTTTCACGCGCGGGGTTGGTGATGCAGGACAGGCCGACGGGCGAGACGCCGAGCCGTTTCAGCAGGACCGTTTCCGGCGCCGTGGACATGCCCACCGCGTCGCAGTGGATCCGCCGCAGCATGCCGATCTCGGCCTTGGCCTCGTAGGCCGGGCCGTACATGCTGGCGTAGGTGCCGCTGTGCATCGGAACGCCGGTTTCGGCGGCCGCGGCCACCAGTTTGCGGGCCAGCACCGGATCGAACAGGTCGGCCACGCCGCCGCCGCGGCCCACTTCGGCCAGAATGGCGGCGGTTTTCGCGTCGGTTCCCGCCGCCGGGGCGAAGGGCTGGGCCATCAGGCCGCGCAGGGCGTCGTGAAGGTGCATGTCGATCTGGTCGCGGATCACCATCAGGTCGCCGGGCAGGTAATAGCGGTTCAAACCACCGGCGGCGTTGGTCACCACGGCCGTATCAATGCCCAGGCAGGCCAGCACGGCCGTCGGCAGCAGCAGTTCGTCGAACGGCAGGCCTTCATAAGGGTGCAACCGCCCCTGCATGACCACCACCGGCACCCCCGCGGCGGTCCCGCGAACCAACCTGCCGGTGTGTTCGGCGACCGACGTGGTGGTGTAGCCCGGGATGTCCCCGTATTCGATGGCGATCGCGTCATCCACCGCGTCGACGAAGTTGCCCAGGCCGCTGCCCAGGATCAGGCCCACCTTCCCGGTGAAGCCCTCCTTTTCCAGGAAGGCCACGGCCGCCGCCACGCGCGGCCGCCAGGATTCGGCCAGCAGCATCAGGCGAGCGCTCATGAGGATGTCACCTTCCTGCGGTCCAGGTCGAACTTGTCGCGCAGCGAGGTGAAGGTGGCCAGGGCTTCCAGCACCATCGCCCCCTTTTCCTTTTCCGACAGAAACGCGCTCTTGAAACCGTTGATGAGCAGGTTTTCGGTCTCCAGCAGGGTCAGGTCGAAGGTGTCGACGGCCAGGCGCAGTTCCCGGAAGGGAGAGGTCCGCGCAAACAGCGTGTTATCGGTGTTGAGGCAGACCCGCAACCCCTCCTTCAGGTAGAACCGGAAGGGGTGGTGCGCCAGGTCGTCGACCACGCAGCTCTGCAGGTTGCTGCTCAGGCAGATTTCCAGGGGGATCCGGTTGTTGGCCACGTAGGCCATCAGGTCGGGATCCTCCTCCAGGCGGGTGCCGTGACCGATCCGGTTGGCGCCGCAGCGGTGCAGGGCCTGATGGATGGATTCGGGGCCGAAACCCTCACCGGCGTGAATGGTGACATTCTGGTTGTGGTTCATCACGTGATAGAACGATTCCAGGTGGTTCTTGGCCGGGTAGTCCTGTTCGGCGCCGGCCAGGTCGAAGGCCACCACGCCGCGGCCCTTCCAGTCGACCGCCAGGCGGGCCAGTTCCAGGGATTGGGCCGGTTCGATGGTCCGGATGCCGGTGATGATGATCCCGGACTTGAAGACCGCCGGCGTGGCCGCCTCGTCCAGGCCGCGGCGCACCGCGGCCACCGTCTGGTCGGGGGTCAGCCCTTCGCGGGTGTGCATGAAGGGACAGAAACGGACCTCGAGATACCAGACGCCCTGGGAGGCGAAATCCTCGGCCAGTTCCCGCGAGACGCGGGTGAGGTTTTCCTCGGTCTGGAGAACGGCCGCCGTGTGGTCGAAGTGCTTGAGGAACTCGTGCATGACCGCCTCGCGGTCGGCCGGAAAATAGAGGGCCCTCACTTCCTCGGGGTTGGCGGGCATGTCCAATCCCGCGGCACGGCCCAGCTCCATGAAGGTGGCCATGCGCAGCGAGCCGTCCAGGTGGCAGTGCAGGTCGGTCTTGGGCAGGGCCTTCAGCAGGCCGTCGGGGATTTCGGTGCCGCGCAGCAGGTCGCTGGGCCGGTAGTCGCCTGAATTCAAGAATTTTTCCTTTTTCTACGGCCGTCAGCCGCCGTTGCGTTCGTGTTTGTCGATGTGGAATTCCCGGACCATCGCCAGCAGGTCCTTCTGGGCCTGTTCGTCGTCCCGCAGATTGATCTTTTCGGTGTCGATGGTCCGCACCGGACACAGCGCCGGGGCCCGTTCGATCCAGTCCCCGTAGGCCAGGTCCAGGTCCTGCAGGAAATCCAGCGGGATGGAGGACTCGCAGTTGCGCCCCCGCTGCTGGATCCGGCCCAGGGCCGTTTCCGGTTTGCATTTCAGGTAGATGATCAGATCCGGGGGCGACAGGAAGGACACCATGTTGCGGAAGACCTCGCGGTAGTTCTCGTAGTCCCGGTCGTCCATGCACCCGCGGCGGTGCAGGGTGGGCGCGAAGATCTCGACATCCTCGTAGATGGTGCGGTCCTGCACCGCGGAACCCTTGTGGTCCAGGATGAGCTTCTGCACCTCGAACCGCTTGCTCAGGAAATAGACCTGCAGGTGGAAACTCCAGCGCTTCATGTCCTTGTAGTAGTCGTCGAGATAGGGATTGTTGATGACCGGCTCGAAGTGCATCTGCCAGCCGAACACCTCCCCCAGCATGGTGGTGATCATGCTCTTGCCCACCCCGATGTTGCCGGCGATCGACACGAAAAACGGGGTCGAGGGGCATTCCTTCTTGGGGAACATCTTTTTCAGGTCGCTGATACTCAAGAGGGCTCTCCGCTTCCGTCGGTCATGAACCTGGCTTCGAAATCCTCGACGACCTCCAGCAGGTGGTCGGGCAGGCGTTTCCGCGCGGCTTTCGCGATTTCCCCGGGCAGGGCCCCGAAGCGCGCCTGGGCCAGGGCGCCGGAGATGCAGGCCTGGGTGTCGGCGTCCCCGCCCAGCGACACGGCCAGCCGCACCGCCTGTTCCCAGTCTTCACTTTCCAGGAAACAGATGATGGCCTCGGGCACCGAGCCCTGGCAGGAGACGTCGAACCTGTAGGTCGGGCGGATGGACGCCGCGGTCCGCTCCAGATCATAACCGAAACGGCCGCTGATTTCCTTTTTGATCTGCGTGGTCCCGGCGCCCTGCCGCGCCAGCAGGATGCCCAGGGCCACCGCCTGGGCCCCCTTGATCCCTTCGGGGTGGTCGTGGGTCACGGCCGCCGATTTGGCGGCCTCGGCCAGCACCTCCTCTTCGGTGTCGAAGGCGAAGCCTATCGGGCTGACCCGCATCGCCGAACCGTTGCCCCAGCTGTTGTAGGGCGCCCCCACCTTGCTGGCCAGCCAGTTCCTGAATCCGGCTCCGTAACCGGCCAGGGGATAGAGCCGGCCGAAGATGCGATAGTTCTCGGCGTAATCCCCGTCCGTCATCACCGAAAAGGCCGTCGCGGTCGACAGGACGGTGTCGTCGGTGAACCGGCTGGCCTCCGTGAAGAGGGGGAAATCCAGGGTCTTGACAGGGCTGAATTCGTGGACGGATCCGATGATGTCCCCGGCTATGGCTCCCAGCATGGCTTTCCCTCCTCATGGGCGACGGCGGTGGAAAGTCATTATCGGGCACCGGGCGGGGTTTGGGCAAGCTTTCGGTTGGAACGTCTCGATGTCACCCCTGCATCAGGGGCCGGGCCACCCACATGTAGGCGGCGGCGGCTGCCCAGTGGCTCAGCAAGGCTGGCCAGACCGAACCGGTCCTTTCCCGCAGCACACCCCAGAGGAATCCCATCACCAGGATGGCCGCCGTGAACAGCAACGCCACCCAACGGTCGGTCACCAGCCATCCGATAGTCACCCCGTGGTAACTGGCGTAGCATCCGGCGACCAGCAGCAGGGTGGCCCAGCGGGGCCGCCGATCCCGCAGACCCGAATGGACAAAACCCCGCCAGTATAGTTCCTCCGCGGGGCCGTTGACCAGGATCATGAACCAGAACATCAAGGCCTGGTTGGATTCATCGACCCCCCAGCCGGCGAGAACCGGCCCCACCTCCTGACTGGCCAACAGATTTCCCCCCTGCCAGCGAAAAAACCCGATGGCGGCGGTCGCCAGGAAAAGGCCCAGTGCCAGGCCAAGAGCCATGCCCCGGGATGTCCCGGGGCCGGTCAGGCCCAGGGATCCAAAATGATCCCGCCAGCTTCCCCGCCGCAGGCCGAGGTTCCGCCAAAGGGGCAGCACCAGGCAAAAACCGAGATGGTAGGCCGCAAATACCAGGAAAACGTCCTGCCAAATAAAAAGGGCGCCGACCACCGAGGCGGGCGCGCCCAAGAGCCAGATCCAGGGAAAACGAAAGGGAGCCTGAAGTGGTGTGATCCGGCTTGTCACTGCTCGTAGTAGTCCTCGCCGTAAACCGTTCGGTAGTGGTCGGCGGAGATGAACTTGTACACCTGGTCGCTGTTTTCCAGGGTCATGAAGATGAAGCCGGCGTAGTCCACCACGTTGGGCGCGCTGCCGTTTTCATCGAACACGCCCAGGGACGTCGGCCCTGTCAGGGAATCGCTGACCACGAACTGGATGTTGAAATCGCCCTCGGGATTGAACACCTGGATGCGGCTGTTGCCGGTGTCGGCCACGAAGATCCGGCCCGTGCCGTCGACCGCGACGTCCAGGGGATGGTTGAAATAGCCGTCTTCACTGCTGGGCCCGCCCACCCAATCGGATTGCTGACACCCGGCCGCGTAACCGATCACGTAATCGGTGGCCGCCGGCGGTTCACAGGAGGCGGTGTCGAACAGGGCGGCGAATCCCCGCATGGGGTTGGGTTGCCCGGGCACGTTGGACGTGTCCAGGGGATCGGGCGTGCTGAGGAACCGGATGACCCAGTTGCGGTCCGGCGCCGAGTCGACCACCAGCAGGTAATCCTCGCTGTCGGTCGTCATCCCGGCGCCCTGGTGGACAAAGCGGGCGCCTTCGCCGTCGGCCCTCGCCAGGATCCCGAAGGGGCTCAGGCCCCCCGCCGCGCTGAACGCGAAACGGTGGATGACTCCCGACGGCGGATCCGAAAGGTAGAGATAGGTCTGGGCTCCGGGAACCTGGTCGATGCCCCGGGAATTGGTCGCCATCGCGACGGCGGTCTGGACCTCCGTCAGGATCGCCGAGCCGAGGGGAGCCAGCGTCCCGGCATCGAACCAGCTGACCCTCTGGGCGTCGTTTTCCCAGACGAAGATGACCTCGCCCTGGCCGTCGATGCACAGCGATAGCGGGCCCGCGAGCCCGGGCACCTCCTCGATGACCCCGAATTCCGTGTCGCGCTTGGACAGGGTGCCCGGCGTCAGCAGGTACAGGGCGCCGCGGCCCTCGGTCAGCTGGATGGCCTGACCCTCGGTCACGAAGGTGTCCTGGGGAACGTATCGGTTCAGCGAGTAGACGCCGCTGGGCTGGGGAATGGCGATCTTGTCCCCACAGCCGGCAGCCAGCAGCCCCAGGGCCAGTCCGAGAGCGGCCACCACGACCCGGATACCTGCCCGGTGCCCGTTCATCGGCTGTCCCCCCGCCAGTCATCGGTGTTTTTCCTGGCGGTCAAAGGAGACAGATCCACGGAAATATGGTGGATGGTGCCGAAGGCCCCCATGTCGGTGTAGGCATAATCGATCCGCACCAGGAACTGCTTGCGTTTGAGCTGCAATCCGAATCCCAGGGCCCAGCCGTTTTCCGGGCGCCCGGTTTCGTACCCGCCCCTGAGGAACAGCATTTCCCGCAGCCCGTATTCGGTCCCGAACCGGAAACTCTCCTGGTTGTCCGAAGGATGGTTGAAGTCCGCGGTGAGGGCCAGGCTGGTGTTGCGACTCAATCCCCAGGTGTTGGCGACCCCGAACGTGCCTTCGGTCGGCGCCGGGAAAGACTGGAATTCGCCGGCGGGAAGGTACCCGTCCGGCATGGCGGGCGGGTTGCCGCTCGGCGTCAGCGAGCTGCCGAAATTCTTGACGGCGAAGCCCACCCGCAGATCACCCATCCCCACGAAGTACAGGATACCCAG
>Ga0210065_1000133_pt1 | contig 21756 bp, 16 predicted proteins | sample Muzzi_PWB_D1_FD_185533 | JGI IMG/M metagenome (GOLD analysis project Ga0210065, IMG submission 185533) | Wetland microbial communities from San Francisco Bay, California, USA, that impact long-term carbon sequestration - Muzzi_PWB_D1 (SPAdes) | ecosystem: Environmental > Aquatic > Marine >... | reverse complement strand
CTCTGTCCTGTGCCGGTTCTTCACACCCTGCGATCTCAATGAATCCGCTTTTTCATTACAAAATATCCTATGCATTAAATACAGGATGTCATCGTTAGGTAATAAAAATAATGTTAGAGAAACCTAAATAAGACGCGCTATGATAAGAAAATCTTTTAAGAGTATGCGCTGTTGCTCCAGGCTATCTAAAATGATAACAATGTGTTGAGTTAAAAAGAAGCAGCTTGGACTGATCACTGGAGAAGGCCATAACCGAGGTAGAGAACGGTAGCGTATAGACCTCTTCGCCGCTCACGCCGTTGTAGGCCTTCGTTGACGTCAGCACCATGTTGCCATAAGCCGAAGCCGCGTAGATTTCCGAACCGATGTTGAGCAGAACATTCAGATCGGAATCGTAAACATGCTTGCAGTTGTAGACCCGGTTGCCGTCCATGCTCACAAAAACCCTGTCCGAACCGTAATAGTTCGCCGTGCGGATGCTTCTTTTGGTTACATAGCTGTCAGCAGAGACGTCAATATGATATAGCCTCGACCCACTGGTACCGTTATCGCAGTGGTAATACCGGGTTCCATCAAGCGAGCAATCGCCATCACCCGTGTTATACCCAAGCCGAGTAGATGCAACCTGATTCCCATCGATCGTGTCATAAGCTCTCAGGGTGCTTCCGTTCTCAACGAAAAGAAGTCCCGGGCGTCCGGCATTGACCCGGGCATATGATCCTATAGACAACGGCGGAAGTTCCGACTTCATCGTTCGGTCGAATGCGCGTACTACACCCCGGCCAGCGTTATTCACATATATTCGGTTATCGCCATAGTGCACCGTCAGGTCGGTGGCGTTCTCCCCAGCTATAGCAGCATGTTCTATGCTCCCGGAATCGGTATTGTACCAGATCAATACGGATTTATTGGGGGCGGACTTATACTTGTGAACCATGTAGATATAGGGCAACTCCCAGTCCGTTGCCATTTTCACGATATTGAATCCGGCCAAGCTTACTTCATTGGTTCCAACATGGCCTTGTCCATCGCTTATAAAGATTAGTCCGTCATCACCAACTCCGTGAAAAGTCACCGTTCCCTGCCATAATCCGTTGGTCAATGTGATTGCGTCGGCAGGGTCAACAGCAACAGGCTCTGATCCGAGCACACCACTTAGCCATGCCGGACCCGAGTAGGTATCCACATATTCATCATCAATATTCACCGCATGAACAGAACACGGCACCGGCAGGTATCCGGGATCGTCCCCGTTAAATCCCACAAGGGTAAAATGATGAAATTCATTGTCGGAAATACTCATCGACTGACTACCGGGAATGAATCCGGGTGCACTGGCCGTAATGACAGGAAATTGCTTTCCATCTACAACATCATCATCAACGGCTGTAATGTCAAAGAATGCATTGGTCTGCCCGGCAGGTATGGTCACATAGAAGGGGACGGTTACTTCTGATGTATCCAACGATTTGAGGAGGATATGAACATCCGTTAACAGTGTCCCGGACAGCATGACTTCTCCGGCGTTCGTGGCTACCCCATCACCCTCCATGGTAAGCCCCGGAAGAGCCAGTTGAATCTCGGTGGTTTCATTATCTGCAATAAAGATCGCAGCTGTAGCACTTTTCCAGTTTTCAACATAGGCTTCGATGGTGGCGGTCTGTACACCGTCAATCAGTTCATTGTCCAACGCCGAGAGAGCGAAGGCCGCGCTCGTCTCCCCGGCCTTTATCACGGCCTGACCAACTGCAATTTTTCCCGGATTGTCCGAGAGCAGATTGACAACCACATCACGGTCAGCGACCGGAGTCACGCTGACCATGCCCGAAATATCGCCGGCTCCTTCAATGGTGGTTTCCGGCAACGTCAAAGACAGCGTGGCGGATTCATTATCATGTACCCAGAAGGTATCTGTATCGGCGGCATATCCATCGCTCGCAGCACCGATTGTGACGAGCTGGGAGCCGTCCAGCAGAATATCATCAACGATCTCAAGATCGAACATAGCATTGGTCTGACCGGCCGGTATCGTTACCGGCCCCAGTGCTTTAACCTGTTCTGGATCGCTTGTATATAGATTCACCACTAAATCGTGCGGGAGAACCTCTCCCATCCTGAGCACTCCGGCTGAATGGACGATGCCATCCCCTTCCGTGGCGTCGTCAACCAACTCGATCTCCAACCGCGGTAGAACAGACAGGGCGGTAAGTTTTCCATTCGCGGATGCGATATAGAGCACAGATTCCGCCAATGATAGATGCCCTCCCTGCGGGTATGACCAGACTTCCTGGTGGGTATCCAAATCGACCATGTAGGTCTTGGAGGCCGACCCGACAATCAGATGCGAATCCGTAACGATAATGTTCTGGCTTAGCGTGCCTCCAGCAGGTGCCCAGCTCCAGAGAAGCTGATTGGTTGAAGTCGAGACCGCGGATACGCCACTTCCATTTAGCGAATAAACAACACCATCTCTGAATGAGGGCTGACCTTTAAATGAAGCGCTGTTTTCCCACAGCAGTTGTTGAGTCAGTGTATCGAATGTGATCAGGCGCCCATCATGAACGGCATGCATCAGACCGTCTTCACCATAAACCGCCACCGTGTTCATTGACCATCCGTTCCAGTCAAAGTTTGGATCATCGATACGGTACTCCACGTTGCCAGTTGATTTATTGAGAGCGTAGAGTCCCGGGGTGTATTCCCCTTGGTAGCTGTACACATAATCCGGACCGACTGTAGGCGTCCATTCGTCATTTTGCGGAAGATCTCTAAACCAGAGTTGCGCGCCGGAATAGGCATCGAAGGCATACATGCCCCCATAATATCCACCGTTGATGTACACAACACCATCATCGATCGTTGGAGCGAAATACTCTTCCCACTGGGCGGAATGGGGGCTTTTAAAGACTAACGTTCCGGTTTCGGCATCGTATGCGTGCAAATAGGTGCCTGGGGTATGGTTGCCGGTCTGGATATATACATTTCCATAGGCATAGCTGGGAGGATTCACTCTGGCAACGCTCCCAAAATTCTTCTTCCATTTTTGTTCGCCGGTTAGCGCATCCAGCACAAACAGGTGATCCTCTGCAGAATGGTAAATACGAACAGAAGCGTACACCTTGCCTTCGGCCACCGTGACCGGATTGAGCGCCCGACCACTTCCAACTTTTTTCGACCAGAGTTCCTTGGACGTCTCTGGGGCCAGATAAGCAGGAACATACCCCGTATGCTCTTTGTTACCCTGATACATGGGCCACGGCATGGAACCTTCTTCCAGTTCCTCCGGCAGCGGAGTCGCCACAGCGGCCTGCTCATTATCAAATACAAAAATATGGTGTGCATCGCCGGTCCAGTTATCAACATAGGCTTCAACTACAACGGTTTTAACCCCATCTAATACGTCGTCATCAACGACCGGGATTCCGACCGGAACCATCGTCTGTCCCGCAGGAATAACCACTGTGCAGGATAAAATCTCATTGGTATCGCTGGAACGCAGTTCCACCTGGATATCGTTATCAGGCGGAGTATCAACCTGAAGAACTCCCTCCAGTCCCTCGGATCCCTCATACGTGGTATCCGGCAACGACAGCGTGAGAACCGCAGTTTCATTATCGTGCACCACGATCATTGCCGATGCACTCCGGTAATCTTTTGCTGATGCACTCACCGTTACTGATATTGAACCATCCAGAACGGTATCCTCCTGAATATCGATATCGAATGTTGCGTTGGTCTGTCCGGCCGGAATAACAACCGTATCGGGAGTTATGGCTTCCGTCGGATCATCAGAATCCAGGTTGACTACCAGATTGGAAACTGGAGCCTCGGAAACAGAAACCAGACCCGAGAGCACACCATCCTGTTCAGATGCACTTGCTGGAACAGAAACAGAAAGTTCCCCCAAAAAAGACTCTCCTGTAATTATGATATCGTCGATACCGATTCCATCGGTTGACAAAGCATAATTGTCGTATTGATTAAAACGGATTTTAAATGTCGATGAATAAGACAATCCAAGAGCTGATATTGCTGTATCCAGATCTACTGTGCGCTGGCTATAGGTCCCGCTCAGGGTGCGCAACTCAGCAACTTCATACCAGTTAACGCCATCTACGCTGATGGCGACACCGTCAAAATTTGCTCCATCAATAAACGGTGAAGGTGGCGGTCCATGTGGTTCATCGCCATACTCTCTTGCCCAAAATGAAAGGACGACATTGGTATAACCCTCAAGGTCAACGGTCAACGTTGCTTCGTTACGCGAAAAGGCGCCGTCGGGGGTGCGATCCATCGTAAGATGGTAACTTCCGGCATGAGGGGTATATAAATCGGTAACCTGCGTCCGATGCCCGCTCGTTCCACTAATACTCCAGTAGGGAGCCAGAACACCGCTCTCAAAATCTTCAGAAAAGGGTATCGATGCGATATTCCCATCACCAATGGAATTTTCCATTAGATCTTGCAAACCTTCGGAAGCATGAGCATCAGCGCAGGACTGATTACTTAACCCAAGCGAAAATATAATTGTAAATACAGCTATGCACAATGATTTCCAAGCAGACTTCCCCACGACAACCCCCTGATGTTACACAATAAAGGATTTACAGTTAAACACACCCAAATATACGGGTCAACATAAAGGCGTATTGTCTACTAGTACATTATACTAGAGGCATGTTTGGTGCCGGGGTAGATATAGTCTGGAGATCGGGATGCGGTCTATTCCGCGGTAACCGCGGCCGTATCATTGGTGGAGACCGCTTCAGGATGGTCGCGCGCATCAATAAGCTCGAGCAGACCGGCAAGCTGTTTGCGGCGCACAATGTCGTAAGCGGTTTCGCCCTCGGCATTACTGATCCGGACATCGGCTCCGGAACGGATAAGGAAGCGGGCAACCTGATAATCCCGGTTGAGCACCGTTTTATGCAGCATCGTATTGCCGTCCAGCAGGATGCGATCGGGATTTGCGCCGGCTGAAATCAATACTTCGGCCGCTTCATACTTTCGGGCCAGCAATGCCGCATCCAGCGGAGTCTGATCGCCGTCATCACGAACATCCACATCCAGACCGGGCTGTTCCAGAAACCGTTCCAGCAAATCGTTCTGCCCGGCCTCGGCGGCCAGATGCAGCGGTGTCTTGTGATTAAAATTGAAGACATCGGGCTTTGCCCCGCTTTGCAGTAAGGTATCAATCAGCTTCAAATCCCGCCGCCGCACCGCAATATGTAATGCGGTATCGCCGCGCTGATCAAATGCATTCACATCGGCTCCCAACGCAAGGAGCTGATCCACCATCGCATATCGACGTTCCTCCACCGCACGCATGAGCGGGGTGCGGGAAATCGCATTGCGGGCATTAATATCCGCGCCGGCTTCCGCCAGCAGCGTAAGGGCATCAGACTGCTCCAATTCAACAGCATACCATAAAGGAGCGATCCCCTGCTCATCAGGCTGATTGGGATCCACCCCCCCTTTGAGCAGAACGTCCAGCATCGATGTATTCTGAAGCGAGGCCTTCAGCGGATGATCCCCCTCTTCAAAAATCGCTCCGAGATCCAGCAGTATGGCAACCGCAGCCGGATTGTTTTCGCGTAATGCAACCTGCAGTAAAGTCCCCTTTTCTTTCGGATCGTTCTGCTCCAGCAGTGCGGGATCCTCCTCCAACCGTTCGGCCATCATTTCGAGGTCCCCCTTGTTCATCAGTGTGAAAACCGAAGTTCCACGATCCTGTTGACGGACAATAAAGACGGCTGCCCCGCCGATTACCAGCACCAGAATCACAACCTGAATCAGCCACCAGGGAAGATTATCGATCGGATCAGTCATATGCCCCGAGGGTTGCCGGACACGGCTGAGCGAAAGATAAAACAGACCCAGACCAATAGAGCCGAGCGTCAGTGCGCCGGTTATCGTTGCCGCAAGCAGAAACCGGTTGCGATCCGCATCGAATTCAATCTCCCGCCAGAAATGCCATGAGGCAAACGCAGCCAACGCAGCCAATACCGCTGTCAACTGACAGGAAAAAAGTATTCGTTTTCGAATAATGAACAGATCTGCCATAGCGGACGCACCCCGTGGATATGTCAGCGGTATATACGAAAAGAACTCGCGGCACAATACGTCAAATACCGCTTAAATCCGAAACACCCTATTTTTGCCCGTAATTCCCGCTTGCGTTTTCTCCTTCGATTCCCATCATGGGCGCTCATTTTCAACCACTTCAACGGAAAGGAATTAAATTATGGCTGTTAAGAAAGTTGCCCTGCTTACCGCCGGCGGACTCGCCCCCTGTCTGTCCACTGCAATCGGACGTTTGATCGAGCGCTACACCGAAGTTTCGCCGGAAACAGAAATCATTGCCTATGTCGGCGGCTACAAAGGTCTGCTCAAGGGCGAATCCATCGAAGTGACCGACGAAATCCGTAAAAACGCAGCCGTTCTCTATAAACACGGCGGGTCACCGATCGGCAACAGCCGTGTCAAGCTCACCAACGTCAAGGACTGTGAAAAGCGCGGTCTGGTTCAGCCCGGTGAAAACCCGCTCGAAGTCGCGGCCAACCAGCTCGTAAAGGACGGTGTCGATGTACTCCACACCATCGGAGGTGACGACACCAACACCACCGCCGCCGACCTCGCGGCCTACCTCGCGGAAAACGACTATTCCCTGATCGTTGTCGGCCTGCCGAAGACCATCGACAACGATGTCTTCCCCATCAAGCAATCTCTGGGCGCCTGGACTGCCGCCGAAGAGGGTGCAAAATATTTCGAAAACGTCGTGGCCGAACACAATGCCAACCCGCGCATGCTGATCATCCACGAAGTGATGGGGCGCAACTGCGGATGGCTCACCGCCTACACCGCCAAGGTCTACCACGACAATCTCGAAGAACTCGACTTTCTGCCGCATATCGGCCTCTCTCAGGAGCGCAAGGATGTCCATGCCGTCTTCGTTCCCGAAATGGAAATCGATATCGCCGCCGAAGCCGAGCGCCTGAAAAAGGTTATGGATACCGTTGATAACGTGAACATCTTCATCTCCGAAGGAGCCGGCGTTGAATCGATCATCAAGGAGATGGAAGCCGCAGGCGAAGAAGTTCCACGCGATGCGTTCGGGCACGTCAAGCTCGACGCGGTCAATCCCGGCGCCTGGTTCGGTAAGCAGTTTGCCAAGCTGCTCGGCGCCGAAAAGGTATTGATTCAGAAATCGGGTTACTACGCCCGCGCCGCCGCTTCCAACGAAGCCGATCTGAAGCTCATCAAGGAATGCTGCGACGTTGCGGTAGATTCCGCCATCGCCGGCATCGGCGGCGTGGTTGGTCATGACGAGGATAAGAACGACGAACTGCGCGCCTGCGAATTCCCGCGCATCGCCGGCGGCAAGCCGTTCAATATCGACGAGCCGTGGTTCGGCGAACTGCTCGCCGACATCGGCCAGGCCAAAGGCGGCAAGGTTGTTGTAGAGCACTAAACATCCAACTGAGCTTATGCCGAAAAGAGCGGGTCGTTGATCCGCTCTTTTCTATTTCCTGTAATCCCGTAAAAGATCTCTTCCTCGGTGTCCTCAGTGCACGCTGTGGCAAAAAAATTAAAGCGCCGCGATGGCGCGTTCTATGAGCGCCTTGGTGAGCAGGATGCCTTCGGTGGTTCCCGGAGTGCTGCCTTCCCACTCCACGCCGATGTACCCTTTGTAACCGGCATCCGCCACAATTTTCATCATACGGAAATAATCGGTCCTGGTTTCATTTCCCTGCGCATTGAATTCATGGCTCTTCGCACTGACGCCCTTGGCGAATGGCATGAGCTCTTCGATTCCCTGATAGCGGTCGTACCACACTTCAGGTTTTTTACTGAGCCGGAAGTTTCCAAAGTCCGGAAGGGTCCCCACCGTCGGAAGATTCACCATTTTCATAACACCGGCCAGCCATTGGCCATTGCTTGAGAATCCGCCGTGGTTTTCAACAATCACATTAATCCCATACGGCTTTGCGGCTTCGGCCAGTTTAACGAGTCCGTCGGCGGCGAGTTTCTGCTGCTCTTCAAATGTACCTTTGCTTCCGGCATTCACACGGATTGAATGACATCCCAATTGCTGAGCCGCCTGCAGCCAGGGCAGATGTTTTTCCACCGTCTGTTTTCGCTTTTCTTCATCCGGATCACCCACCATGCCGCACCGGTCACACATGATCAGTACGCTTCGGGCGCCTTCGTTATCCGCACGTTTTTTTAATTCATTAAAATAGGCTTCATCGCCCTCTTTCCCGAAATAGAAGGAATTCACATATTCCAACCCGCTGATTCCGCAGGAAGTCCGGGCATAGGCGGCGAAGTCGAGCGGGTCCAGAAAATCGGCAGCGTCAGGCTTGGCGTTGTGCAACGCCCGAACAGACCACTGAGCAAGCGAAATTTTATAGCCGGAGGCTTTAACTGCGCGGGCTCCGGCACGAAGATTCATTGCGCCGGCTGCGGCCGATGCAACAGCGGTTTCAATAAAGCGCTTACGATTCATAAGAGGTCTTTCTTTTACGTTGAATGGAGCGAAAATGTACCCTGAAACTAAACCGGATTCCAGCAACTCTTTGCCCGGAAGACTTCTGCATCAGCGGATGTAATCTGATGGTCCATCGCCTCCGGATCCCGTTCTGCATTACAGATGGTAAGCGTCTGTCCGCACGCCGCCTCGGCGATATAATTGGCTTCGAAAGATCGGAGCGTTCGCACGGAACAGAACTCCATCGGCAGACTGTTAAGCACCCATTCGATATAACGCACATTGTTTACATGGCCGTTCATATCAAGATCCCCGTGGTTAACCGGGATGGGCGTACCGCCATGACACGCGAATCCTTTTAGTCGCGCCAGCCCGGAACCAAAAATTGCAGGACGAACCTCCGGAAGGTCGGCATTTAAAAACATGCTGGAACTGACCCGCTCCCGTTTTTCAACATCCATCACGAACCAGGCCGTTGAGGCCTGCAGTATTAATCTGTTTTCCTGATCGGTAATTTCAAAATCACGGTAGAAAAATAATTTATCGCGGGCCGACGGCCATGTTCGAATATGGACCACATCACCCCACTCCGGCAGTTCCTTGATTTCGATCCGTTGTCGCGCCAACACCCACGCTCGCTTTTCATTCGCCAGCATGCCATGACCCAGCCCGAGATGTTCCGCGTGGAGATAGGCCGCTTCCTGCATAAAACGACATAGCGCAGGCAGACGGACAGTTAGCTTCGGATCAACGTCGAATGAACAGATTTTATGTTCCGTACACCATTCAGACTTTTTATTGGAGGACATCATGTATGCTCAAATTTACTCACCGGTTGCGTCTTGCCCGCCAGCCAATCCCGCTCTTCGGAAGATAGATGCGGAGAAAGCCGGTCATATACCATCCGATGATATTCGTTCAGCCAGTCAATTTCAGCCTGCACCAACAGATCCAACTTCAGCGGAGCCGTATCAATCGGGCAGAGCGTTATGGTATCGAACCGATAGAACGCACCCGACTCGGTTTCACCGTCGTCTACCACAACCACCATGTTTTCGATACGGATACCATGGCGGTTTTCCTTATAAATCCCCGGTTCGATGGTTACGACCATGCCCGGTTCCAGTGGAGTATCGCTTCGCTTGGATTGGCTCAGGTTTTGCGGCCCTTCGTGCACGTTCAGGTAGTAGCCGACACCATGGCCGGTGCCGTGCGCATAGTCCATTCCGTGTTCCCACAGGAATTGCCGAGCTAAAACATCCAGGTTGTTTCCCGCAGTGCCCTTGGGGAAGCGAGCGGACGAAAGATTAATCAGTCCCTTCAAAACCAATGTGTAGTCGGTTCGTTCCCCATCCGTTGGTTCGCCCAGCGCGATCGTGCGGGTGATGTCGGTCGTTCCGCCTTCGTACTGTCCGCCGGAATCAATCAGGTAGAGTCCCTGCGGAAGGAGCTTCGCGCAGATCTCGGGCCTGGGGGCATAATGCACGATTGCGCCGTTCGGTCCGTAGGCGGAAATGGAGGTGAAGCTGATATCGAGGCATTCCGGTGAAGCGCGGCGGAACGCCTCCAGTTTATCGGCGGCGTCGCACTCCGAAATCGACTCTCCGTTAGCCAATGCTTTCTCCTGCCATTTCCAGAAGCGCACCATGGCGGCACCGTCCAGCTCGTGTACCTTCACCCAGTTTTTGATTTCGGTCGGGTTTTTACGCGCCTTGGGAAGCTCGGTCAGATCCTTTCCATCAATCACCCTGCAGCCAGTGGGAATGGATTGCCGCAATCGTGTACTCACCCGATCCTCGCAAAGGTAGACGGCGCATGATTCAGGGAGGTTTTCAACCGACGCGAAAACCGATTCGTACGACTTGATTTCCACACCTGATTCCGAAAGCGAACTGCGAACAGATGTTGATATCTTTTGCTCGTCAGTAAACAGCATGGCGCTTTCCATTTCCACCAGCGCATAGGCGGTAAGGAGCGGCGTGTGCGGCGTGTCGTTCCCCCTGATATTGAACAACCATGCAATATCGTAAAGCGAAGAGAGCAGATAGGTCTCCGCCGCGCGTTCCGCCATGGCTTCGCGGATCTTTCCCAGCTTGTCGGCAACGGAACAACCTGCAAACTCAATGGCGTGCATTTTTGCCGGCGCCGCGGGCAACGCCGGGCGATCCATCCAAAGCGGCTCAACCAAGTCCACATCGCAAACCAGACGGATGGTTTTTTCGCCCAGCCGACTCCGCCATTTTTTCGCCTGCGATGCGGTGATCAAACGTCCATCCAAACCCACCACTCCGCCCTGCGGAACCTTTTCCACGAGCCAGTCGATCAGTTCCGGAACGCCGGGCATGTTCATTTTGAACAGGTCGATCTCCGAACCTTGCAATTCCCGGTCGGCCTGAATGAAGTAGCGCCCGTCGGTCCAAAGGCCCGCCTCGTCCTGAAGCACAACCACGGTTCCAACCGACCCCGTAAACCCGCTCAACCAGGCACGGCTGCGCCAATGCGGATGGGTATATTCAGTCTGGTGCGGATCGGCGCTGGGAACGATATACGCATCCAGTTTTTCATGCACCATGCGTGCGCGAAGTGCGTGAAGATGTTCGGCAGGTGTTGATTTCATCCAGCACAACGTAGCAGGTCGACCAGGCGCGGACAATCAGATCTTTCACGGCGCGCAATGCTTCCGGCAAGGACAGGTGGCGGTGGTGGAAAATGGCAATGGCCAAAGCATCGGCAGCGGCCTGCGGTTGTTCCGTGAGATTGAGCAGATGAATACCCATTTTCACCACTTGCTCTTTCGGTGCCGTACCCGTACCGACCACGGCAGACTTCGCGAAGACCGGAAACTTTTCAAAACTCATAGACAAATATCTGTTTCCCGCAGCGGAAGACGAGGTCATGAACAAGGTAGCCCTTGGCCCCCGAAAACCATTCGAAACCTCTTCATGTCGGCGCTGACTGCCACCAGGAATGCAGTGGAAAGTAGAGTATGATCAAGGGTTGCCATCACAAACCGCCAGACGGCATGCGTGGTCAATAGAGTGTGGCGGGCGGACGCGTGGGGAATACGCGCACGCAATTTTCATCCATATATTGACCAACCTCGCGCTGTTTTAAATTGCCCAGTTTTTCGTAGAGCCAATCATCCGTGGTGAAATGGTCAATTTCTTTTCCCCGCTCATCGGTCAGCACAACTAAGTAACCAGCAAACTTTTCACCACGCGGTTCCCCCTGCACTTCATAGTTCTGCAAAACAACCTGGCGCGGACTTTTGAATTCATGCGATCGGCGATTCTCGGCAGTAGGCGTAAACGAGGTGCTTTGACGGTCCAGCAGGATATACTTATCCCCAAGGCGCTCCTGACCGATCACATACATGTCGGCATAGACCATATAGGGATAGTTACCAGTGCCTGTCTGTTCAATCCGCACCCCGTAATGACTCCGGGTTTCAGGTGGACGGATATTGTTTTCGTCAAAACTCTCCATGGCGAACGTTTTTTGCGTGCTATCCCGAACAAAGTTGACGTCAAACTTCGGCGGCGAGGCCAAGCCCATTGCGCGCCGGTCGGATTCCGAAATCTTCTCAACCGGAATCTTAACTATGCGTCCCTTGCCATTCCTGAATGCCGCCTGGGTTCCTATGACATTTATAAATTCCGCTTCGAAACTTTCTCCACTGGCCAAGGTCCATATGCGCATGGCCGGCTCTTCCGGCTCAACCACAACCGCATCGGCTTCTTCATCAGGCATGCCTGCGTCCGCAGCCGGCGAGTAGGAGGATATTACGTTGTAATCGTTGAAAATCGGGCCATTGGTAAGGCTGACCTCGCCCTCGGGCAGGTTTTTATAGATGACATCCATCATATCGCGGGTGATCGGCGCCATTTTGAAAACGGGAAGAAGAGGACCACCCTGTGGGCTTTCTGGATATTCAACACCCTCCTCTTCAACCGCCAGATAGAAGCCCGCCGCACCACCATTGTCCGCAATAAGAATATCAATGTCCTGGGGCACCCCCGGCTCCAATGTTATCCAATCGCCGATAACCGCACGGCTGTTACCCATCACAAAACGGAAAGACTGCATGCGTTCGCTGGTTTGCCAGAAAGAATTCACGGTATCCGGTTCTACATTCGAATTCCCCGTGTCCACATTGGCAAATTTTGCACCAACCACAATCTTGCCATTTAGACGCACCAGCAACGTCTCATCTGCGGCAGCCCAAAACCTGAATGTGATTCCTTGTGCATGAACAAGCTGTCCCTTGTAATGCACCATCCACTGCGCTCCGGAGGCGTCCTTATCCCCGAAAGCCGAAGGGGCTATGGAAGATCGCGTGATCGGAACAATCACGGTTGTGGCGTATATCTTGTTTGGCGAACGATAAAACCGGTAGAGCGTGGAAGGACGCCAACCTTTCTTGACAAATTCGATGATATTCGCCCGAAACGTTTCCTGATCCGAGGAAACCAGCCGGCCGCCCCGATCCAGCTTGAGGTCATAATACGTTCCTTCCAGATCGCTGCCGATGGATTGGGAACTGCCGAGAACGGACAACTCGTCGAGGTCTATTTCCATCTCAAAACCACCGAGGCCATCAACCAGACCATCTGACATCCCACTCATTTCGGGAAGCTGAATATCCGGCATGGAGGCCTTCTTGACCTTGGTAACGATGCGCGTGGTCGGCTTTGGCTTGTTGTTTTTCTTAACCTTGACCTTCGGCTTCTTGAGTTTCATTTTCGGCCGTTCAACCGGCTTGGGTGGAACAAATTTCTTCTCTTCCTTTTGTGTCACCGTAAATACAACCAGCAAGCCGGCTAATAGAAACGCAGCGCCGTGAATAACCAGACTGACCATGAGTCCGCTGGGCACACCTTTATTGATCTTTCCCGGAGCCTTCTTTTTTGCTTTCAAAGCGCCTACCACCCAACTCTTTTATTTAATCCTTAAATGGAATTTGGAAGGTTAATACATTACATTTGGTCCATCAAATCGCAAGAGCAATTTGAACCGCAACACCTTTACGTAAAATCATTTTTGAATCCGGTTCAAAACAATTTGGAGGGTTCGTCACGAAAAACCTTAATACGCAGATGGCTGTCTTTATGACGATGGTAAACCCGCACGGCTCCGACAATTGTTTCGATTCGCCATGAATCGGTTCTATATTTCCTTTGAACGCAATTCGCGAGGCAATGACAACTGATGATGATGACAAATGGCAATCGCCAGCGCATCGGCCGCATCTTCCTGCGGTTGCTCGTTCAGGCCCAGCAGACGGACCACCATCTTCGCCACCTGATCCTTCTGTGCGGCACCGCTGCCCACCAGCGCTGACTTTACGCTCCGGGGCGAGTGCTCCGTAATCGCAAGACCCTTTATTGCACATGCTGCGATCGCCACTCCGCGCGCCTGCCCCAGTACCATCGCGGTCTTCGCGTTCTTGGCAAAAAATGCGCCTTCAATGGCAGCGCAGTCAGGGGCATGGGTTTCGATGAGTTCCGTAATCGCATTGAATATATTCTCGAGACATCTGGAATGCGGTTCAGAGGGTTTATTGCGAATGCGTCCGTAGGCAACAGCCCGCAGATCTGATCCCGATGTTTCAAGAACGCCCACACCGGTGGAACGGAGTGACGTATCGATGCCCAGAATCCTTATTGTTTTTTTTGCCATAGGAGAAGAGCGTACCGCGCTTATGTTATGAGAAAAGGAAAATCGCCGCTATCTATTGCCTCGTATTTCACTAAGCAAAGACTTGAAAGATACCTTCTAAATGGCATCCTCCGCATCTCGGACCGGCGCACTTAACGGCAATCTAACCCGCTGACCATTTCCGACAGATACGCCTACATGAAAATTCCCAGTCAAACGAAGACCGCGGTCGAAAAGAGCATGTCGCTCACAGAACACCTTGGAGTATGGTTAAAACGAAAGGGTATAGGTTCCGTCCCGGGCGGGCGGTTGCTGGTCGATTTCATTTTATGGCCGAGTGACTACTGGAAATGCGTGAAATACTACAAAGGCGAATTTCATCGACGCCCAAAGATATTTAAGCCGGAAACATTCAACGAAAAGATTCAGCATCACAAACTGTTTCATCGTAAACGGCAGGATGCCCAGCTTGCGGATAAACTGGCGGCCCGTGACTTTATTACCGAACGGGTTGGAACGGGCTATCTTCCGGCACTGTACTGGACAGGCACCCATCTGCTCGAAGCCCGCGAACAGGAACTTCCGGACCGTTTTGTCATCAAGGCGAATCACAGCTGGGAGACCGTGATTCTGGTCCCGGACCGTAATGAACTCGACTGGGAAAAAGCGGATCAGACAACGCGACAATGGCTGAAAGATGACCACTCCATGCGGGCGGGTGAGCGGCAGTATCGCTGGATCGAGCCACGCCTCTATATTGAAGAATATCTGGGCGACCCTTCCGGAAAACCTCCCGCTGATTACAAGTTTTTCTGCTTTCAGGGAAGCGCAGCCTTTTTTGAAGTTGATTTCGATCTGCGAACAGATCCCTCCAGCACCTGCTATGACCGGGATTTCAACCGGCTTCCTTTTTTCTACAGCTACCCGAAAGCAGGAAAAGACATTGCGCGGCCTGTCTGCCTGGATGAAATGATTCGTATTGCCGAAACGCTCTCGGCGGGCAGGGCCTTCCTCCGTGTCGACTTATATAACATTGGAGGAAAACCTTTTTGCGGCGAACTGGCGATCCATCCCGGCAGCGGGTTTGATCCATTCGATCCTCCCGAATACGACCGCATATACGGCGACTTATTTAACGCGTAACCCGGTGTTCTGCACCAAAAAAAAAGCCTGCTCGCATATCGGGCAGGCCTGACTGAAAAAATGCCGACTCCAGTTTACTGCTCGGCTTCGAGCTGCGCAGCAATTTCGTCGGAAATATCAAAATTAGTATAGACATCCTGAACGTCATCGAGCACCTCCAGCGCATCGACGAATTTCATGATCGACTGCGCCTGACTCAAGTCCGTCACTTCTGTAACCAGATCCGGAATCATGGTGACTTCGGACTCAGCCATGTCGATGCCCGCCTTGGTAATCGCATCGGAAACCGCATCATAATCATTTGGATCGGTGATGATTTCAAACTGATCGCCATCGGTCTTAAGATCTTCCGCTCCGGCTTCCAGCACGAGCTCCATCAGCGTTTCCTCATCGGTCTGATCCTTAGCGATAAAAATCTGTCCTTTTCGCTGAAACATACGGCTGACCGAACCGGGTGGTGCCAGTTCAGTACCGGCTTTGGAAAAAGCATGGCGGACTTCGGCCGCCGAACGGTTTTTATTATCGGTAAGTACTTTAACGACCACGGCAATACCGCCGGCCGCGTAGCCTTCGTAGGAACCTTCTTCAAGCTGGCCGCCTTCCAGTTCCCCGGTACCCTTCTTGATGGCCCGGTCGATATTGTCGTTCGGCATGTTGACCGCCTTGGCCTTCTGGATCAGCGCACGAAGCGTAATATTATCGTCCGGGTTCCCGCCGGAACGCGCCGCCACCATAATTTCCTTGGCAATCTTGCTGAACACCTTGCCGCGCGCCGCGTCAGCCTTGCCTTTTTTATGCTTAATATTTGCCCACTTACTATGTCCGGCCATCTTCCTGAACCTCCACTATCCAATCTTAATCTGCGCGAATCCGCGCTTCCCAGAGCGCAGAATCATCCCATCCTCCGGCATGATCTGCGCGCGTTCATCATTAATCTTTTCGTCGTTAATCCGGACGGCTCCCTGCTTGATAAGCCGGCGGGCTTCGCCATTGCTCTTGGCCAGACCGGCCTCCACCATCAGGTTAAGCAGTCCGATCTCCGCTGCGGGCACAACGACTTCCGGAAGATCATCCGGCAACTCATTCTGCGAAAAAATACGGACAAATTCTTCCGAAGCCGCCTGCGCTTCATCCGCTCCGATAAAACGCGCAACCACGCCCTGCGCAAGCATGTCTTTCACGGCGCGGGGATGCAGTTCCCCGGAAGCCACCTGCGCATGCGTTTCCTGTACCTTTTCTTTCGGCCAGCAGAGAATGTATTCAAAATATTTCCACATCAGATCGTCGGGTACGCTCATCAGCTTGCCGTACATATCGCGCGGCGCTTCGTTGATGCCGACATAGTTGTTCAGGCTCTTGCTCATTTTCTGGACCCCGTCGAGGCCTTCGATCAGCGGGAGTGTCATCACAATCTGAGGATCCTGCCCCATAATCTTCTGCAGTTCGCGGCCTAACAGCAGGTTAAAAAGCTGATCGGTACCGCCAAGCTCGACATCCGCTTCGAGCATAACTGAATCGTAGGCCTGAACCAACGGGTAGAGAAACTCGACAATGGAAATCGGCTGATTGGCTGAATACCGTTTGGAAAAGTCGTCGCGAGCCAGCATCTGCGCCACCGTAACGTGAGCGGAGAGGCGGATCACATCGGCAAAATCCATTTTAGCGCACCATTCGGAATTGAAGCGAACCTCGGTCTTATCCGGATCAAGGATCTTAAAGACCTGTTCCCGGTAGGATTCGGCATTTTCCTGCACCTGTTCGCGGGTAAGCGGCTTGCGGGTCTGCGACCGCCCTGAGGGATCGCCGATCATCCCGGTAAAATCGCCGATCAGAAAGATAACGGTATGCCCCGCATCCTGGAATTCGCGGAGCTTATTGAGTCCAACCACGTGGCCAAGATGAATATCCGGGGCGGAAGGATCTGCGCCATATTTGATCCGAAGGCCACGGCCCTCGGCCTGCGCCTTCTCCAGTTTCTTTTTCAGGTCATCCCGGTTGATAAAATCAACGGCACGTGCTGACAGAAAATCAAGTTGCTCTTCAATGTTCATGATGCGGTTCCAAATATCTTTTCCATGATGGGTTTAGAGAGCGGACATTGAGCCACAAACCCGAATGAAAGTCACAAAAAAACCTGCCCGGATATCGGGCAGGTTTTCATGTTTCGACTATACAGACTACTTGTCGTCGTCTTGTTTCTTGTCGCCGGGATGCCACTCTTCCAGTGCATCACCGAATGCATCGTCAAATGCGCCGGCCAGGTTCACGAGCTCAGCGCCGGACTGAAGGCCTTCGAGCATATCTTCGCGAACTTCGAATTCGTCGTCATCAACCTTGGCAGCCTTCACGCTGAGTCCGATACGGTGTTCAACCGGATCCACCTTAACCACGCGGGCTTCAATCGTGTCGCCGACGTTCATTACGTCCTTAACACGCTCGATGTGATCGTCGGAAATCTGGCTGATATGGACGAGACCGTCGATGCCTTCTTCGATTTCAACAAATGCGCCGAACGAAGAGATCTTCGTAACGATGCCGCTGACTTTGGCGCCGATCGGATACCGATCAACGATGCCGGCCCACGGATCGTCCTGAGCCTGCTTGAGGCCGAGGCTGATGCGCTGATTATTGGAGTCGATTTCCAGTACAACCGTTTCGACTTCGTCGCCCTTCTTCAGTACTTCGGAAGGATGGTTGACCTTGCGCGTCCAGGACATGTCCGAAACGTGAATCATGCCGTCAACGCCCTCTTCGAGCTCAACGAACGCACCGTATGAAGTGAAGTTGCGGACTTTACCGGTGACCAGCGATCCGATCGGATATTTTCCTGCAACCACTTCCCACGGATTTTCTTCCGTCTGACGCATGCCCAGTGAAATCTTCTTGTCTTCGGTGCTGACAGCCAGAACAACGGCATCCACTTCGTCGCCGACATTCAATACATCGGCCGCTCGCTGAATACGCTTCGTCCAGGACATTTCAGAAACATGAACGAGACCTTCAACGCCTTCTTCCAGTTCAACAAATGCGCCATAAGGAGCAAGATTGACCACCTTGCCATGAACGCGTCCGCCGATCGGATAACGGGCTTCAATTTCTTCCCACGGATTTTCCATGGTCTGCTTGAGACCGAGACTGATGCGCTCCTTCTCCAGATCGATATCGAGAATCATGACTTCAAGATCATCCCCCACCTTCAGGATTTCGGAAGGATGGTTGATCCGGCCCCAGGTCATGTCGGTGACGTGCAGCAGGCCGTCGATACCGTCGAGATCAACAAAGGCACCGAAATCAGTGATGTTCTTGACCTGACCCTTGCGGAGTTGACCAACCTGAATTTCCGCCAGGATTTTACGGCGGGATTCGCGACGGGATTCTTCGATGAGTTCGCGACGCGATACAACGATGTTCTTGCGCTCAAGGTTGATCTTGAGAATACGGAACTGGTAGGTCTTACCCATGTGTTCTTCGGGATTACGAACCGGCGTGACGTCGAGCTGGGAGCCCGGCAGGAATGCATCCACACCGACATCAACGATGAATCCGCCCTTAACGATGTTCTTGATGGTACCTTCAACGATGCTGCCTTCTTCGCATTCGTTGACGACGTAGTCCCATGCACGCTGCTGTTCTGCACGGCGCTTGCTGATGACGATCATGCCATGCTCATCTTCGAGGCGTTCGAGGAAGACTTCAACTTCCTGACCGATCGGATCTTCGGCAAGATCCTTGAATTCGTGCTGATCGATGATGCCTTCGGATTTGTATCCGATGTCGACGAGTACATCGCCGTCGTGGACACTGATGATTTTACCGTTGACGATAGACCCTTCGGTAAAGTTCTTAAGGGTTTCGTCGTACATTGCTTCCATGGCTGCGTTGTCCACACCCATATCTGTATTGGTTGTTGATTCCATGTTTAAAGCGGGAACACGCGCTCCCTGACCTTTTGTTTTTATTGTTTGCAGGGCTTTACGTCCGGCACCCGCCGAATCCACGTTTTTCCCCGTAAATGAGCGCGCCATAATAGACGTATCACATTGTCTTGCAAGCGATAAATCCGTTAATTCCAAGGGCGTTATGAAGTAAAGAAAGCGAAAAAACGCCGACTGGCCGGAAGGCGCTGAGCAAGCCGGTGACTCGCAGTAAGGTGGAGATGACCGGCCGCATTACAAACCGGGAAACGCCCATGAACGGGGAGGTTTTCTACGCTCAGTGATGGGTCTTGTGCAGTCTGCCGAGATGGTCGAGGTCTTCTTCCTTTGGAAGCGGCGGCCGTTTGGACATCCGATCATCCGCCACGTAACCCGGACGGATACCGGCGTTTTTCTTTGCCGAGCTTCCGTGCGGACCATCGCGCAACCGCATTTTCCATGAAACCGGAATATACATATTATGCTCCTTCAATTCCGTTAGACCGGAATGTACCCGAAACGCTTAAATTCTCTTTCCGAAATTCATCGTCGGCATCCCACGCGATCCGGCGGCGAAGCGGCTTTCCGTTGCGTTTACAACAGACGCACGGGCGGTCAGTTCTGCAAAACGGTTGCGACGCAGTCCAAGCCCGTTTACAACGCGGGCGGTCAGTGGTATTTCCAGTTTATAGCGCATGATTCTCTTCCTTTTCACATGTTGAAAAACTAAATGCATAAACAATGCCAATACGCAGAGAAGTGCTGATTTTCTTGTACAAATCGTACAGTGGCGTAGGCTCTTTGTATGGAAAACAGACCTGATCGCATACCGGTTCCAGAGATTTTCTGGTCGTTTGAAACCGGTCGGCCCTTCTCCCGCTGCCGGCTTTGCGGGGTCGACCTCATGACGCATGGCGCGGACTATCTGATCGAAAAAGCCTTTAAAAACGGCGAAACCATTTTCGAACATGCTATTTGCCTTCCCTGCTATATGCACTGTCAGCAGGAGTTGTCGAAAGAGAGCCGCGAGCGGATCGCCGCCTATTTTGCCGAACACACCGATATGGAAGCCCGTCAGCTGCGCTTTTCTCAGGCACACGGAACCGATCACGAAAAATGGATCGAACACTGTGCCGTAAAAAAGTATCCGGTGCGCGAATGCGAGGAATACCAGCTCTACGGATTCTGTTCCGGCGATGCGCTTCTCTTCGCCGGAGCGCCCTACATACTGTCGGGCGAGGCCATAGAGGAAATACTCGACCTGCTCTCCAACGAAACCCTCGGCACGCTACATGATCTTACCGGGCGATTGTTCGGCATCGACGCCCCGAAAGATCTTCTGATCATCTGAGCGAAAGCCGTTATAGTTTTCCATGCCGCTTGAAAGGCCGTAGCGGGCTTTGTACTATTCCGCCTCATACAGCACCGGCCGTCCAAACCTTGAGGGCGGTTACGTCAACTCAGCAGAGGGAATTGTTAACTATGAAGAGAAAACCGTTTATATTTTTCGTCGCACTTATGCTGATGGCTGCACTCGGCCTGACTGGCTGCAGCCGAACCATTGACGATGTTGCCAACTGGAAAGCCAAAGGAAACATTGAAAAGCTGATCAAAGCACTGACCGATCCGAAGGTGGAGGTTCGCCTTGCCGCGACGGAGGCGCTGGGAGAACTCAAGGCCGAAACCGCAGTGGATAGCCTGGCTGCGCTGTATAACGATCCGGAGGAATCCGTTATTCGTGCGGCGGTTCAATCGCTGGCACAGATCGCAACCCCTTCAACGATAACGCCGCTGATTGCCGCACTGAAACTGGATTATCCGGAATCCCGGCTAAAGGCCGCCGAGACGCTGGGCCTCCTCAAAGCCGCCGGCGCGGTGAACGGGCTGGCGGAAGCTCTGAATGATGCCGAATTGGAAGTCCAGCTGGCGGCCGCGGTTTCTCTGGGCCAGATCGGCGATGAAGCGGCCAGCCCCGCGCTGGCCGGCAAGCTCGATGCCGACGCGACCGATCTGCGGAAAGCCTGCGCAGAAGCGCTCGGAATGACCGGCGGGAAGGTGGCTGCAGAAGCTCTTGTCGAGGCAATGGGCGATTCAAACGGCGGCGTTCGGGATGCCGCGGCGGACTCGCTGATTAAACTACAGGAAACAGCTGTACCGTATGCACTCGAAGCGCTGAAGCACGTGAAAAAGGATGTTCGCGCCGGAGCGCTTAAGGTATTGCGCGGCGTGAATGCGATACCGGATGCCGGACCGGATCTTATCTGGTACCTGCTCGCCCGCATCTCCATTGACAGCAAGGAAGGTATCGACGAGGGTGTGATCGGACAGTTGACCGCCATGGGCGATGATGCCATCGACACACTGCTTGAAGCGGCCGCCCTTCGCATCCCCGACTTTCGGGAACATGCCGCCCTCGCACTCGAGCGCATCGGCCGCCCGGCAACAGAAAAAGCGGTAGCGGCGGCAGAATCTTCCGCCTCCGGCACCGCAAAGGCGTGGTTCAGCAAACGTTCCGAATGGCACGGAGCTCCATCATGGCGCATTGATTTA
>Ga0210065_1000130_pt1 | contig 21858 bp, 19 predicted proteins | sample Muzzi_PWB_D1_FD_185533 | JGI IMG/M metagenome (GOLD analysis project Ga0210065, IMG submission 185533) | Wetland microbial communities from San Francisco Bay, California, USA, that impact long-term carbon sequestration - Muzzi_PWB_D1 (SPAdes) | ecosystem: Environmental > Aquatic > Marine >... | reverse complement strand
TGGCCCCATCCCTGCCTCCCTGGATTCGAATGAGTCAATGACGTCGTCGTCACCGACCGCGGATCCAATCCGGGAGACCCATCATGGCATCGAAGACAATCAGCCGAAATGCTCTTTCAATAGACCCGAAACCCGCCCTCCTGGGCCAACCCGTGGCCGCTGCGGCGGTCACACTCATCCTGGCGTCCCTATTCGCCGCCGCCCTTGTGATCATCACCTTGGTCAACGACTCCGCCACCACCGCCTCCCTTCTCCGTTTGACCTGCTGGGCCCTGGTCGGGGCCGGTGTCGCGGGGACCTTCCTGGCTGGCGCCGGATACCGTTCGGGGTGGCTTATCCTGCTGGGATTGCAGCCGATCTGGATAGCCTACGCCCTGATCACGGACCAATACGGTTTCGTCCCCGGCTCCATTGCCTACGGGGTGGCTCAACTGAATGGTTTCTTGAGGGGTGGAAACTGCTGATTCAGCTCTATCCGGCGGTTACCAGCGGAACCGGGATAACTTTACTCCCGGATTGTTCCCTCCCGAGATTTCGTGTATCTTTGCCCCATGTCAAACTCGAATCCAGATACCACCTTTGACCAGACCTTTCTGCGCGAAATCGTGGAGGGAACGGCCGGATCCGTCGGCGAGGAGTTTTTCTCCCAGCTGGTGAAACACCTGGCGCGCGCCCTGGAAACCAAGTGCGCCTGGGTTACGGAGTGGTTCCCCGAGGAAAAGCGGCTGCGGGCCCTGTCCTTCTGGGTCGACGACGGCTACTTCGGCGATTACGAGTATGACATCGCCAACACCCCCTGCGAAACGGTCATTGATCGCCAGAGTCTGGTCCACGTTCCCGAGAACCTGCTGGAACTGTATGCGAACGATCCCGACCTGGCGCCCCTGGGTGCGGTCAGCTACCTGGGCGTGGCGCTGCTGGACACGGACGGGCAAATCCTTGGGCACCTGGCGGTCCTCCACGACAAGCCCCTGCCGGAGAACGACCGAACCAACGCCGTTTTCAACATCTTTGCCGGTCGCGCGGCCGCCGAATTGAGGCGCCTCAAGCGCGACCGCGACCTTCGCGAGCGCGAACAGAAGCTGACCCTTCTCATCGACAGCGCCATGGACGCCATCATCGAACTGGACGGCGATCTCACCGTCGCCCGCATGAACAGCGCCGCCGAGAAGATCTTCAACTGCGCGGCGCCAAACGTGGTGGGCACGACCTTCGACGTGTTCCTGACCAAAGAGGCCCGCGGCAAGCTGGCCTACCTGAAGGGGCGGCTGGCCGGAACCGATTCGGAAAAGCGCTCCCTGTGGATTCCGGACGGGGTCGAGGCCGTACGCGCCGGAGGCGAAAAGTTCCCGGCGGAGGCGACCATGTCCCGGTTCGAACTGGACGGCCGATCCTTCTACACCCTGATCCTGCGCGACGTGGATGAGCGGCTGGCCGCCGAGGACCGTATCCGGTCCCTGATGAGCGAGGCGGCCTATCTGCGGTCGGAGATTGACGACCTCCACGGATTCGACGAGATCGTCGGCGATAGTCCAGCCCTCCGGGAGGTGTTGGCCGACGTGGAGAAGGTCGCCGGCGGGGACACCACCGTGCTCATCACCGGAGAGACCGGAACGGGCAAGGAATTGATCGCCCACGCGATCCACAAGCGCAGTCCCCGCGCCGGCAAACACCTGATCAAGGTGAACTGCGCGGCGATTCCCGTCAATCTTCAGGAAAGCGAGTTCTTCGGGCACGAGAAAGGCGCTTTTACCGGCGCCACCCAGCGGCGCGAGGGCCGGTTCAAGCTGGCCGACGGGGGCACGATCTTCCTCGACGAGGTGGGAGAGCTTCCCCTCGATCTCCAGGCCAAACTCCTGCGGGTCCTGCAGGAGGGCGAGTTCGAGCCCGTCGGCGGGGTCCGCACGACGAAGGTGGACGTGAGGGTGGTGGCGGCGACCAATCGCAATCTTGAACAAATGGCCGCCGAAGGAACCTTCCGCCAGGACCTTTTCTACCGTCTGAACGTGTTTCCGCTGGAGGTGCCGCCGCTGAGGGCGCGCGGGGACGATATCGTGCTTTTGGCCGAGGCCTTCGCCCGCAGGTTCGCCCGCCGTTCGGGCCAGACCATGGCGGCCCTCACCCCCGATTGTCGCGCCAGGCTCAAGCGCTACGCCTGGCCCGGAAACGTCCGCGAACTCCAAAACGTGATCGAGCGCGGGATCATCACATCTCGTGACGGGCATCGAATCAACCTGGATCGCGCCCTGCCCGACACCGCCCCTCACCTTGGGGCGGAGGTTGCCAGTGGGGACGAGGACCGGATCCTGACCGCCACCGAACTGCGGGATCTCGAGCGCCGGAACATCGAACGCGCGCTGTCCGCCGCGGAGGGGAAGATTTCGGGGGTTGGAGGAGCGGCCGAGTTGGTCGGCCTGAACCCCAACACGCTTACCTCGAGGATGAAGGCCCTGGGAATTCGGAAACCCAATCCGTCTTGAGATCTCGTGAAATCCGAAATTTCGGGGGCACCGGTGGCTGCGTGTTTTATACTTAACTAATTGATGATATGCGACTTGGACACTTTTCCGGCCTTGGGCACAACTCTTCCTTTACGGGAACCATCGGCGCCACGGTGGCACCGGCACAACAACCCGAGATGAAGGAGAGACTCATGAGTACCCAGGTGACGAAAAAACTGAATGGCCTTCCCCTGGCCCAGATGATGGACACCGTGGGCGCCATCAAGAACGACCCGACCATTGCCCAATTCCAGTTCAGGGCCAGCAACAAGTGGATCGACGGCGGCGAGAACCGGTCGATGATCCAGGGTTTCTACGGAGCCGGCCGGGAAGACGACTCCCGCGAGGTCCCCTTCGAATTCACCAACGGCGAGCCTCCGGTTCTGCTGGGCGGGAACGAGGGCGCCAACCCGGTGGAATTCCTGCTGCATGCCCTGGCGGGTTGCGTGACCACCACCACGGTGATCCACGCCGCGGCGCGGGGCATCCGCCTGACCCAGCTCTCCACGGAGTTGGAGGGGAACATGGATCTTCAGGGCCTCCTGGGCCTGGACGAGGGCGTGTTCCCGGGTTACGAGCAGATCACCATCAGGATGACCATCGAGGCGGACTGCTCCGACGAGGAACTCGATGACCTTTTGGGGTTCGTGCGCGACCACTCCCCGGTGTGCAGCACGGTGTGCAAGCCCGTGCCGGTGGTGATCGAGCGCGTCACCAGTTCGAGTCAGGGATCATGAATGTGATCCAGCGGATCCCTACGGCCATCTACGGTCGCGGGGATCCGCTGGAAATTTCCAGTCAAAGGTAAAGGAGGCGCGTCATGAACATCGCCGACCGGAAGAGCCTGGCCACACCGGAGGTCCACTCGGAGTGCATCGCCCGGATCGAAACCCTGGCTTCGGACTCGCCCCCTCTTTGGGGAAAAATGAGCTCCGCCCAGATGATGGCCCACTGCGCTGAAATCCTGGAGGTGGCCACCGGCAAGAAGATGACGGGGTCCCCCTGGTTCATCAAGCTCCTGAGGCCTTTCGTGCGCAGGATGGTCGTCGGACCAAAGCCCTATCCCAGGAGTACGCGGACGCATCCGCAGTATCTTCAGGTTAAGGAGAAGGACTTCGCGATGGAAAGGGCGCGGTTGCTGAAGTCGATGGATGGGTTTGCGGAAATGTGTGCGGGTAAGGCGGTGGTGAGGCATCCGTTTTTCGGGGAATTGACCGTCGATGAAGCGGGATGGGCGATGTTCAAGCATCTGGATCATCACCTGAGGCAGTTCGGGAGTTGAGGAAAGTCCACTCCTGGGCCCGAAGCGGATCACGTGCCCCGGTTCACGGCCCGGAGGCAGACCGTCTGCCTGCCCCCCGGACCGGTCGGTGACACGACGGCTCAGCCGCCTCCCTGCAGAGCCTTGACATCCTCCACGGTCAGGGCCTTACCCCCGATTCCCCACTGCCCATTGGGCACGTCGATGACCCGCACCCAGGTCACGCCGCGCATGGCTTCGCCCTCGATGGCGACCATGGTGTCGGTGACCTTACTGATCATTTCCTGCTTCTCGGCGGTGCTGAATACGCCCTCGAGGACTTGAATATCTACCAGTGGCATTTCGATCTCCTTTGCGTGGGTGATGGCCGTTATGGATGAATGCGGCCGACAGGCACAGAATACGGCCGGGAGAATCTTCGTGCTTGAGGCTGAAGTGGGGTTAACGTGGGGAAAGCGTGGTGACCGCGCTCGAGACAATTGAGCTGCAGGAGGGCCGGAATGGCCAAGGTATATCTATTCGAGGAATTCAGCCTGGACACCGGGGCGTTCGAGTTGCGCCGCGGCCCCGTGATCGTGCCGGTGGAACCTCTCGTGCTTGATCTCCTGACGCTGTTGCTGGAACAGCCGGGCGTGGTGCTGAGCCGCAACAGGTTGGTCGAATCCGTCTGGAAGGGGCGGATCGTGTCCGAAAGCACCATTTCGACCGCAATAAAATCCGCGCGCAAGGCCTTGGGCGATTCGGGCAGGGACCAGAAGTACATCCGGACCATCCGCGGGCGCGGTATCCAGTTCGCCGTGCCGGTTGAAGCCACAGGGGCCTCAGCCGCCGGAGACCTTCCACCGATTCCCGATATCGCCCTGCAGCCCGCCCTCTACATCCGTCCTTTTGAGACCATGGGCGATGCGGATCTCGAGCACCTGTCCCGCGCCTTTCGTATCCGTACCGGATCGATTCTGGCGCGTATTCCTCTGCTACGAATCGCCTCGTCGTTCCCCCAGGCCGACCAGTTGAGGGATCCGCGGGAATTACGGTCCCGGTTGGGGATGACCCATATCCTGGACGTCCGCCTACAACGGACCGGAAACCTGCTGACGGCCGACGCGGCTTTGACCGAAACGCGAAACGGGCTCCAGATCTGGGCCCAACAGTTCGCGACAGCTGCCGGGGCGGGTGAACAGGAAATCCTGCTTCATAAAATGATCAGGCGAGTCGAGCCGCGGATGATGCAGGCCATGGCGGCCGAAATGCAGGCCGAGAGCGGCGAGCCCGGTGCCCGGGCCCTTCTGATGCAGGCCATGGTGCTGCTGGCCCTGAAAGGATGGCACCGCACGACCTTCGTCGAAGCCACCGGGATGATTGAAAGGGCCATCGATCTGGAACCGGACCTGGCCTTGTCCCACGCGTATCTCGCCCTGCTCAAGGCTCTCGGGCATCGGGTCGGACTATGGCGCGATGATGACACGATTGTGCCATCGGTCATTTCGGCGGTGGATAGGGCGCTGGAGTTGGAGAATCAGGATTCCACCATCCTCGGCCTGGTCGGGTGCGCCCTCACCGATGTCGGGCAGGTGGATCGGGCCCTGCCGATTTTGAGGAAGGCCATCGAGACGAATCCGCTAAACGGACATGCCCAGACGGCGCTCGGATCCGCGTACCTGATGAAACGCGACTATGAATCCGCCATCAGGTACCTGACCGAAGGTCTCGAATCCAGTCCTGCCGACAGCCGGCGTTCGGTCTGGGGAACGGCGCTGGCGACGGCGCATTTGGCCCAGGGCGAACTGGACGATGCTCTGGAAGCTGCCGAAAGTGCCTGCCAGGAGGACGACCGGTTATACCTGCCGCGTCTGGCCCTGGCGGCGGTTCACCTCGCGCGCAAGGATAAGGACAATTCCTTCGCCGCTGTCCGGGACTGCTTGCGCACCAAACCCGATCTGAATCGGGATGAGGTCACCTGTGTCGTGGGTGAAAGGCTTGGGGCCGGTGTCTGGGCCATCGCCAAGGCCCTGGGGGAATCACCAGGCTGATAAGGGCGACGACCGGACGCCTGGCCCTTTAACTCATCGGCCCGCTCCCATTCACGGAAGCGGGCCGATTTTTTCAGATCTTGGGAACTGTCGGCTGAAGTCATTCGCCCTTCAACGACGCCATGTCGATGGAAAAGCGGTATTTCACGTCGGACTTCAGCATGCGCTCGTACGCCTGGTTGATCTGCTGGATCGGGATGACCTCCACGTCGGCGGTGATGCCGTGTTCCCCGCAGAAATCGAGCATCTCCTGGGTCTCGGCGATGCCCCCGATCAACGATCCGGACAGGCTCTTGCGGCCGAACAGCAGGGCGAAGGACGACACCGGAAGCGGCTTATCCGGGGCGCCGACCAAAGTCAGGTTGCCGTCGAGGCCGAGCAGATGGATGTACGCGTTGACGTCATGGTCCGCCGAAACCGTGTCGAGGATGAAGTTGAAGCTGCCCGCGTGCTTGGCCATCTCCTCGGGGTTGCGCGAGTTGACGACTTCGTGGGCACCCAACCGCAGGGCGTCCTCGACTTTCGACTCGGAGGTCGTGAACACGACCACGTGGGCGCCGAAAGCACGGGCGAATTTCACACCCATGTGGCCCAGACCACCAAGACCCACCACGCCGACCTTCTGGCCTTTTCCGACCTTCCGGTGACGCATGGGGGAATAGGTCGTGATCCCGGCGCACAGCAGGGGCGCGACCCCGGCCAGATCGAGGTTTTTCGGCACCTTCAGGACGAAGCTCTCGTCGACGACGATGCTCTCGGAGTAGCCGCCGTAAGTCACTCCGCCGAGATGCTTGTCGGGGGCGTTGTAGGTGAAGACCCCCTCGGGGCAGAACTGTTCCATGTTCGCCTCGCAGCTGGGGCAGGTGTGATCCGAGTCGACCAGGCAGCCCACCCCCACGATATCACCCAGTTCGTATTTGGTGACCGCGGAACCCACCGCGGTGACCTTGCCGACGATTTCGTGGCCCGGCACGACGGGATAGACCGTCGGCATCATATCGGCCCACTCGTTGCGCACCGTATGCAGGTCGGAGTGGCAGACACCGCAGAAGAGGATCTCGATCTGCACGTCCGTTTCCGTGGTATCGCGGCGATTGATGGTGTCGGTCGCCAGGGGAGAAGTGGCACTGGCGGCGGAATAGGCTTTGGCTTTGAACATCCGTTGTCCTCCTGTTGGGATCGGGTCGGTGCCGTTCGGATCAGACACTTTTGATTCCAGGCAAGAATAAGCAAATAAAGGACTGGCCGCCCGGCCACCGCTTTACGGTTAAACCCATTTGAACTACCATCTGCCTTTCCGCCCCCGAGCCCATTTCCCGACGAAAGCCCAGGCATGATAGGCAAGACGCTGGCCCACTATAAAATTACCGCCCTGCTGGGAAAAGGCGGCATGGGCGAGGTCTACCGGGCCCGGGACACCAGACTCGATCGCGACGTGGCGCTGAAGATCCTGCCCGCGGATGTCGCCGCGGACCCGGAACGCCTGCAGCGCTTCCGGCGGGAGGCCAAGACCGTCGCAGGGTTGAACCATCCCCACATCGTCACCCTCCATTCGGTGGAAGAGGACGCCGGAACGCACTTCCTGACCATGGAACTGGTCGAGGGCCGGGGTCTGGACCGGATCCTGCCCCCCGAAGGCCTGCCCCTGCCCAGGTTCTTCGAGATCGGAACGGCCGTCGCCGACGCCCTGGCCGCCGCCCACGGCAAGGGCATTATCCATCGCGACCTGAAACCCGCCAACATCATGGTGACCGGCGAAGGGCGCGTGAAGGTCCTGGACTTCGGCCTCGCGCGGATGGCCGCACCGGTGTCCTCCGACCCCGGCGGCCAGACCATGGACCTGCTGACCCGCGAGGGGGCGGTGATCGGTACCTTGCCCTACATGTCGCCCGAACAGGTGGTCGGACGGAGTCTGGACCACCGCTCGGACATCTTTTCCCTCGGCGTCGTCCTCTACGAGATGGCCGGTGGCCGCCGGCCCTTCAGGGGCGACTCGGCGATGGAACTGGGTTCGGCGATCCTGCGGGACCCGCCGCCGTCCCTGACGGATTTGCGCCCCGATCTCCCCGCGGGAGCGGCCGGGGTCCTCGAACGGTGCCTGGCGAAGGACCCGGCCGAACGATTCCAGACCATGTCGGAGGTCCATGACGCGCTGCAGGCTGCGGCCGTCTCGGAGATCGGCCCGCCCGTGTCCGCGATCTCGACACCGCCGCGTCGGCCGCGCCGGTCCCAAAGGGCCGTTGGGTTGGCGGGCCTGGCTGTCGTTGCCGTAGCGACCCTGCTCGTCTTGAAATTCGGATTCCCGAACGCCTCCCGGGATGATGGAGAATCCAGCGCGCCCCTTATCCGCTCCATAGCCGTGCTGCCCCTGGACAACTACTCGGGAGATCCCGGGCAGGACTATTTCGCCGAAGGGATGACCGACGAGCTGACGGCTTATCTCGCCCGCATCAGCCAGTTGCGCGTGATCTCACGCGGCTCCGCCATGCAGTTCAAGGGCGACCAGAGGCTGCCGGCTCCCGAGATCGCCCGCATCCTCGACGTCGACGTCCTGGTGGAAGGCTCGGTGGTCCGTGACGGGGACCGGGTGCGCATCACGGCCCAACTGATCGACGCGCGGGCGGATCGTCATCTGTGGTCCGAGAGCTTCGAGCGGAACTCGCAGGACATCCTCGCCCTGCAGGACGAGCTGGCGTCGGCCATCGCCCGGGAGATCCACGTGCAGTTGTCCCCCGAGGAGAAGTCGCGGCTGCAGACCTCGTCCACGGTGGATCCCGACGCCTACGACGCATACCTGAAGGGCCGCTACTTCTTCAACCGACCCAGCGACGAGAATCTGCAAAAGGCGATCGCCCGCTTCGAGGAGGCCCTGGCCATCAGCCCGGACTTCGTTCCGGCCCTCTCGGGCCTTTCGGACGCCTACCTGTGGGCCGGCTATAACGAGGGCTTCCTGACGGCCTCGGAAGCACGGCCTCTGGCCAAACAGGCCGCCGAGAGGGCCATCCGGCTCGACGACCAATCGGCCGAGGCCCACGTCTCGCTGGCCACGTTCAAGGTCTGGTACGACTACGACTGGGACGATGCCGAAACCGAGTACCGCAAGGCGATGGCCATCAACCCCAGCTACGCGTACGCCCATGACCAGTTCGCCATGGCCCTGGCTTTCCAGGGGCGGTTCGCGGAGTCACTTGCCGAAAGCCGAAAAGCCGCCGAACTGGATCCGTTGAACCCGCAGATTCCCCTCGACGCCACCGTCGCCCTCGCCTTCAGCGGCGATTACGAAAGGGCGCGGGAGCTGGCCCGGCAGGGCCTGGAACTGGACCCCACGTATTTCTTTCCCCAATGGTCCTTGGGTTGGATCGACATCCAGGCGGGCCGGACCACGGAGTCCATTCCGTATTTCGAAAGGTCCAAGAGCATGGGGGCACCGGCTTTCGCGTCGGCCTGGTTGGCGTACGCCTACGGAATAAGCGGCGACACCGCCCGGGCGGCGGCCGAAGTCGAAGATCTCAAGGCTCGGTCGCTGGGGGGAATCCCCGCGCCGTTCAATCTTGCCCTGGTCGCCCTCGGCGCGGGTGACGACGCCCGCGCGCTGAGTTATCTCGAGCAGGCCTACGCCTCCGATTCGCAGTGGCTGGGCTGGCTGGGAGGCGACCGGATCTTCGCCCACCTGCGCGGGGAGCCGCGTTTCCACGCGTTGCTGGCAAAGGTGGGTTTGGCGGATCGCGTCCCGCCCCCGGCTCGCAGGGGCAGGTAGCCCGCCGTATTTTCGTAGTGCCATGCGGGACAATGGCCTGCCATGGCAGGCCCCCACCCCGTCTTGCGCTTCCCCCTGTATTTGAATACGTTCGAATTTAAATACTAGCCTGGTCAAAACCAATTCCGAAGGTTGCGTATGTCCACACCAGACAACGCCATTCCACCTTCCGCTATCCTCGACACCCTCTCCCAGGGTGTCTTTTGGAAAGACCGCGACTCCGTTTACCTCGGTTGCAACGCGGTCTTCGCCGCGGCCGTCGGGCTTGGCCATCCCTCCGAGATCATTGGCAAATCCGACGCCGACCTCCCCTGCACACCTGCCGAAGTCGCCTCCTACCGCGCCGACGATCTCGAGGTGATCGAAACCGGCGGTCGCAAGCAGTTCGTGCTCGAGGGGATTCGACCTTCCGATGGCCAGACCTTCTGGGTCGAGACGACAAAAGCTCCCTTGAGGGACGAGTCCGGACGCATTGTCGGGGTGGTGGGGCTCTTTTCCGACGTGACCGCCTACTACCGCCAGTCCATGGACCTGCGCCAGGCTCAGCACATGCTTCAGACGGTGCTGGACACCATCCCGGCCAGGGTGTTCTGGAAGGATCGTGACGGCGTCTATCTGGGCTGCAACCGGCTCTTCGCCGCCGACGCCGGGCTGGGAAGCCCCGATCAGATCATCGGCCGGACCGATCACGCGCTGGGCTGGGCCGATCAGGCGGAACTCTATCGCGCCGACGATGCGGCCGTGGTGTCCTCGGGCGAACCCAAGATCGGCTACGAAGAACCCCAGACCACACCCGACGGCAATCAGATCTGGTTACGCACCAGCAAGATTCCGTTGCGGGAGCCCAGTGGCGAGATCATCGGCGTGCTCGGTACCTATGAGGACATCACCGGCGCCAAACTGGCCGAGGCCGAAAAGCGCCGGTTCGAAGCGCAGGTCCAGCATGCCCAGAAGCTGGAAAGCCTGGGTATCCTCGCCGGCGGCATCGCGCATGACTTCAACAACCTTCTCGTGGCGGTGCTGGGCAACGCCGATCTGGCCCTGATGGAAATGTCCAGAACCGCGAGCGGCTACCAGAACGTGCAGGAGATCAAGACCGCGGCCATTCGCGCCCGTGAATTGACCAATCAGATGCTCGCCTATTCGGGCAAGGGACGCTTCGTGGTCAGGAACCTCCAACTCGGTGATGTGGTCCGGGAAATGGGGCAGCTGCTCGAATCGGCCATCCCCAAGAAGGTGAGCCTGCAATACGACCTGGCCGACAACCTGCCCCCGGTGGAAGTCGATGGCGCCCAGATCCGTCAGGTGGTGATGAACCTGGTGACCAACGCCGCCGAGGCCATGGGCGACAATGGTGGCCGCGTAAACCTGGTAACCGGCCTCCAGTTTGCCGACGAGGCCTACCTCCAATCCGCCTATTTGCAGCAGGATCTGCCGGCCGGCGAATACGTCTTTGTCGAAGTGTCGGACGACGGTTGCGGCATGGACCCCGATACGCGGGAGCGCCTTTTCGAGCCTTTCTTCACCACGAAATTCCAGGGTCGTGGCCTGGGCCTGGCGGCGGTGCTGGGCATTGTCAACGGGCACCGCGGCACCATCAAGGTCTACAGCGAGCCCGGCCGTGGTTCGTGCCTCAAGGTGCTGCTGCCGGTGGCCAGGGACGCGACCTCCCCGCCGGGAACGGTCGTTCAGCCGGAAACCGAACAGGCGGTGCCGCTCCACGGAACCGTTCTTGTCGTCGACGACGAGGAGCATGTGAGGAACGTCGCCTGCGCCATGCTCAGAAACCTCGGCCTCGGCACCCTGACCGCCGGCGACGGGGTCGCCGCCCTGGACGTCTACCGGGAAAACAGCGACAAGATCGACGTGGTCCTGCTCGACATGACCATGCCCCGCCTGGACGGCGCCGAGACCTTCCGCCGGTTGCGCCAAATGAACCCGAATCTGAAGGTGATCCTGACCAGCGGCTACAACGAGCAGGACGCCACCGGGCGTTTCGTGGGCGAGGGCCTGGCCGGATTCATCCAGAAACCATTCATGCTTCGCGATCTCGAAGCCATTTTGCGCATGGCCATAAACGGTAAATAGAACCAGGGGTGCGGGTTAAGCAATTTTCATCTAATTTGACATGTGGAGGAAAATCAAATGAAACAACATGCTCATCCTCGTCATGTCCTGGTCAGCGATCTCGACGACACCCTGCTGGGAAAACCCGAGGCGTTGGCCCGATTTCGTGAATTCTGCGACGAGAACCCCGACCTGCTCGGTGTGGTGTACGCCTCGGGCCGGTTCTGCGATTCCATCCAGGAAAGCATCGACACCACCCGGCTGCCCGAACCGCTGGCCACCATCGGCGGGGTGGGCAGTGAAATCCGCCTGTATCCCGGGCGTGAACCCCTGCGGCAATGGTGGGACCGCATTTCCGACGGCTGGTCCGAGCGCGAGGTGCGCCGGCTTTTGGCCGAATTTCCGGACCTGAAGCCTCAGCCCGAAGCCTCCCAATCCGCCTACAAGGTCAGTTACTTCTATCCGGACGCCGAACCCGCGGATCTCCATCGCCTCGAGGAACACCTCACGGACGCGGGCCTGAATATTTCCCTCATCTACAGCTCCAAGCGTGACCTGGACATCCTGCCCCACAACGTGAACAAGGGCAGCGCCGCCAGCTTCCTCATCAATTACCTGGGCTATGGCCCGGAGGTTGTTTTCGGTTCCGGCAATTCCAGCAATGACGCCCAACTCATGGGCCACGGGTTCGCCGGGATCATCGTGGGCAATGCCCATGACGACCTGAAGGCCCTGGGCGACCGGGACCGGGTCTATGTCGCGGAGAAGACGTATGCCGACGGGGTGCTCGAAGGCATCCGCCACTGGCTCGAAGTGGAGAAGGAGAAAACCTCATGAGCGCGGACCTGGGCGAGGGCTACCGAAAAGCGGTGGCGCTGCTGCACCGCTGCAACACCAAAAACGGATTCCTGGCTTCGCCCACCGACCTGGCCAATTACCGTCGCATCTGGAGCCGCGACGGAAACATCATGGGCCTGGCGGCCCTGCTGACCGGGGAGGACGAATTGATCGCCTGCTGCCGCCGCACCCTGGAAACCCTGGCGGCCAAACAGGGTCCCCACGGCGAGATCCCCAGCAACGTGGACCCGCAAACCGACCGGGTCAGCTTCGGCGGCACCGCGGGCCGGGTCGACGCCGACCTGTGGTTCATCATCGCCTGCAGCGAGTACTGGCGCCGCACCGGGGACGAGTCCTTCCTGCAGCGCATGCTGGAGCCCATCCTGAAGGTGCGCCGCCTGCTGGGCGCCTGGGAATTCAACAACCGCGGCCTGATCTACGTACCCCCGACCGGGGACTGGGCCGACGAGTACCTGCAGAGCGGTTACGTCCTGTACGACCAGCTGTTATATCTCGAGGCCCAGCGCCGGGTGTGCGAGATTCACGAGCACCTGCACGACTCGGCCGACCATGTCCTCGAGGAGAAGGTGCAGCGGCTGACCGGGATGATCCGCGTGAACTACTGGTTCCGCGACGACGACGAGGAAGCGCCGGAAATCTATCACCGCATCCTCTACGAGAAGGGCCGCGCCGCCGCGCCCCATCGCTCGGGCCAATTCTGGATGTCCTTCTTCACGCCCTTCGGCTACGGCTACCGCTTCGACGCCATGGCCAACGCCTTCGTCTCCCTGCTCGGCGTGTCCACCGAGGAACAGGACGCCATGGTGGACGAGTTCATCGACAACCAGATACGGGATCCGGAATGGGCCATGCTCCCGGCCTTCTGGCCCGTCATCACGCCCAAGGACGAGAAGTGGGACGACCTGCAGGCCTCCTTCTCCAACAAGTTCAAGAATGCTCCCTACGAGTACCACAACGGCGGGCTCTGGCCCATGGTGACGGGCTTCTACGTGGCCAGCCTGGCCCGGCGCAACCAGCGCGAGCGCGCCGAAAACTATCTGGAGGGGCTGAACCGGGCCAACGCCCTGGAAGCCGATGGCGAGGACTGGTGTTTTCCCGAATACATCCACGGCAAAAAGCACACGCCCGGCGGCACCCATCCGCTGGGCTGGAGCGCGGCCGGGGCTATCATCGGCCGGCAGGCCCTGGCCGGGAACATCATCTTCGCGCCAAGGTGAATGAAATACCATCGAGACACGAAACCGGCCGCACGTGGGCCGGCACTGAAAGGAGATCGCGATGTCCGTCATCATCAACATCCTGCCCCCGGTCATGGAAGAGGGCCCCGAACTCCTCTCCATCAGCGTCCGGGGCAAGCTTGAAGTCGACGACTACGAACAGTTCGTGCCCGCCATGGAACGGCTCATCGACAAGCAGGGCACGGTCGATCTGCTGATCCAGCTCGAGGACTTCACGGGCTGGAGCGCCGGCGCCGCCTGGGAGGACACCAAGCTCGGTATCCGGCACTTCCACGACGTGCGCCGGATGGCCCTCGTCGGCGACAGCCTGTGGCAGAAGGGCATGGCCCTCTTCGTGAAACCGTTCACCACCGCGGAGGTCCGGTACTTCGACGTCGCAAAAACCAGTGCGGCCCTTTCCTGGCTGCGCGGGTGACAGGTGGCGGGGCACGCCGCAAGACCCGGCCGTCGTTTCCACCACTAAGAGATGAATCACATCGGACCGAACCAGGAGGCCTTCGCATGCAGAAGTTCGGGTTGACTCTCGGCGGGGGCGGGGCCCGGGGCCTGGCGCACATCGGCTATCTTGAGGCCCTGGACGACCTGGAGCTCGTGCCCGCCGTCATGTCCGGGTGCAGCGTGGGGGCGGTCATCGGTGCCCTTTACGCCGCCGGCACCACCGGCGCGGAAATCCGGACCTTGTTCGACAAACGCCTTCCGAACCGGGGGGTCACATTTCGAAGCACCTGGCTCTGGCTGCGGTCGCTGGCGCGGAACCTGGCGCGGCTTGGACCCGAAATCCGCCACGGCGGTCTGGTGAACGTCGACAAACTCGTCGATTCCCTGCTGGCGCCCCTGGAAGATTACCATTTCAAAGACCTGGCCGTACCGCTGGTCGTCGTCGCGACGGACTTCTGGAGTGGCGAGGAAGTGGTCATCGAGGAGGGCCCCCTGCTGCCGGCCATCAAAGCGAGCATGGCGATTCCGGGCCTGGTCCACCCTGGCGAAATCGATGGCCGGATTCTCGTGGACGGCGGTCTGACCGACGCCCTGCCCTACGGGCCTCTGCTGGACCGCTGCGACCTGACCATCGCCATCGACGTGTCGGGCGAACGGCGTCCTGATGGGGGGCGGATGCCGAACAGCATGGACGCCTCAACCGGCGCCATCCAAATCCTGCAAGGCGAGCTATTGAGGCAGCGGCTACGTTTGTCGGCGCCCGACCTGCTGGTCAAGCCGGCCCTGTGCAACATCGGGCTGTTGGATTTCGGGATGGCGGACGAGATCCGCCGGCAGAGCGAGCCGTCGTGGAAGGAATTCCCGGGCCGTCTCGCCGAACTGGGCCTGGTCCCGGGGAATCACGCTCCCTAGGTGGCGAGCGCCGTCCATCAACCTGTGGCGAAGGACCCCACGAGACCGACGAGCAGAACACCCATGAACAGGAAGGCGATGATGCGCTTCGGGCCGACACTCCCGCCCATGTCATGGTCCATGCCGCCTTTCGCGTCCTGGATGTAGCGCTTGTGCAGCCACACCAAGCCCCCCGCGAGGAGGGCGAAACCGATGTTCAAGTAAAAGGTGTAGTCGAAGCCAAACCGGGTCACGTTCTCCACCTGCCGGCTGCTTCCCGGAGTGATCCCCAGGGCCGCGAACAGGAAATGCATGACCAGGGCGGTGATGACGATGCTGACAAACATGACCCCGGCGATGTAAAGGGCGACCCGCCAGCCGTAGTACTTGGCGTTGATCATCACCAGCGGCGGCACCATCAGATCCGAATAGATGAACCCCATGATCCCGGCGAACAGGACCCCATTGGCATTCAAAACCGTGGCCAGCGGGATGTTGCCCATCGATCCGATGAAGGTGGCCGCGGCGACGAACGGAGCGACGACGGCGTTCTCCAGGGCGATCAACCAGCCGGGCAGGGTGTCCTGGAACCCCGTCAGGAACAGGGTTTCCCACACGGATGCGGGCACCACAACCGCGACCAGCCCGGCGATGGTGAACCCGATCAGGATTTCCTCCCAGACCATCTTCCAGTCCGAGACGAACCGATGTCCGACCAGGTTCCAACCCGCCCTGCTGCGGATGCGCTGGCGCCAATCGAAGTCATCCAGCTCCGCATCCGCCTGCTTCTCCACTTTATTGCGTGCGGCTTCGAGCCACTGCGCAGGATAGGTCAGCTTGATCAGGGTGGTGCTGATGGCGATCAGCAGCAACCCGCCCGTCAACTCGGCGGCCAGGAACTGCCAGCCGAGGAAGATCACGATGAGAATACCCAGCTCGATGACCAGGTTCGTGGAGGCAAACATGAAGGCCACGGCGGCCACGAAATGGGCACCCTTCAGGACCAGGGACCGGGCGGCGGCCAGGGCGGCGAAGGAACAAGATGAGGACGCGGCCCCGAAGGCCGTGGAGATCGAGACACTTTTTAAACCGGCGGAGCCCATGTAGGGCGTCAGCCGGCCTTTGGGCACGAAGGCCTGGATCATGGCGCTGACCCAATAGCCAAGGACGAAAGCCCAGCCGGCCTTCCAGAAAAACCCAATGGCGGTCTTGGCCGCCTCACCGTAAAGCTGCCATAACTCCATGTCATATCTCCCAATTTTACGGCCTGCCGATCACGAAGCTGCCCCTGGTATTCCGGCATTGTCGGGCCGGGGGCAGGCAGGAACCTCCGCTTGACAGGGGGGACCGCACCATGTTAATTAGTACACAAACAGTACTTGTCGCAAATATTTTGACCCTAACAGCATAAGGCACGACATGGCCAGTCAAAACTCGTTTGAACTGTCGATCTTTCGCTCGCTGCGGCGGATCATGCGCGCTGTCGACATTCATTCTCGAAAACTTTCGACCGACTATGAGGTGACCGGGCCGCAACTGCTCTGTCTGCAGACCCTGCACGAAGTTGGACCCTTGACAACCTCTGCCTTGGCTGAACAAATCCATTTGAGCAGCAGCACCCTGGTTGGCATCATCGACCGGATGGAAAAAAAGGGCTGGTTGCATCGCGAACGAAGCACAAGCGACCGCCGGGTGGTGACCATTGACATCACCGCCGAGGGCGAGGCCTTCCTGTTGAAAGCGCCCGGCCTATTACAGGACCACCTGGCCCAGGGTCTTCGGAATCTTCCCAAAAAGGAACAACTGGTCATGGCCCAGGCCCTTGAAAAAATCGTCAGCCTATTGGAGACAGCCCCTCAAGAGGCCGCCCCCGTGCTGGAGGTCGGCCCCCTGGCTCCACCGGAAAAACCTGGGCGAAAGAAAGACTGATCTCCCTGGTTTTTCTCTTCGATCCGGTTTCAAAAGGAATTGGTCCGGCCGAGCTTTTGTGGCTTCTTGCCGGGTGGATCACGGAGAGGATCCTTGACCGGAGGCACCGGGCGCGGTGGCGGAGGTTTCTCGACGGGTTCCGGCTTTCCGGGTTTTCCCGGTGGCTTCCTGACCGGGGGCTCGGGCTTGGGAGGCTGTTTTTTCACTCGAAACCCGCGGAATTCCCGGACCCTAAACCCAGTATCTTGCGAAGCGGTAATAATCGTACAACCGCTCTTCGTAGTCGCGGTCGATCAGGACCGAAGGATTAAATTCCGGGCTGTTCTTGACCTGGTCCCTGGTCATTTTCACCATGACCTTGGACTGGCCCCAATCCACGGATTCGGCCCAGGTTGGAGACACCAGGACCTTTTTGCCCGGCAACCAATTACGGGTGTCCACGATCAGGTATCGGATGATCCAGCTGTTGTCGTCGACGATGAAGTCCTTCACATGACCAATCTCGTCATCGGTGGCCTGGATGTGGTAACCGGTGACCTCATCGACGGAACGAAGGTGGTCATCTCCGGACTCCGATTTTTCGTCACTCTCCATTTCGGCCATGGCCCCAAGGGGTTGGCCGGGTAGATCCGCGACGCCCCAGGTCCGCCCGCCGACCCAGTAGTAGGGCCAACCGTAGTATTGAAACAAGCCCGTTTCATGCTGTCTGCTGACCGGCTCGTCGGTCCCGAGGCCGGGCGAATCCTCAATGGCCTTCTTGGTCATGAGAACCGGGAAGCGACTGGAGTTCCAATCAGGCTTCTTCAAGGCAATGGGCGATATGAGAGTCTTGCGGCCAGGCAACCACTTCCCCGTATCGGCCACCATGTGACGAATCGTCCAGAAGCGGTCGTCGAAGAGAAAATCCTTGCAACGGCCGATCTCACCATCTTCCGCCTGAAGAACGTAACCACGAATTTCATTCAGGCTGCGTAACATCCTACTTCCTCCTTTTTCGGACCTGGGACTGGAAAAACTCTTGCCGAAAACCCGCATCCCCGCCGTTAAAGACCCGGCACATACGGCAATGTTTGTTTGTATACTAATTATTAGTGCAAAAATAGTTTACTGTCAACCAAGGTAGGTGGGAAACGGAAATTCCATGGTCTGATTTCTCGCCCCCTGTCGGTTGAATGTTTTCCCACAAGGACCTAGGATGGTCGGATGAAGGAAAAGCCCCACGCCCACCCAATTCGTTACAACCGCTCCTTTGCGCTTGGGGTGATCTTGAACCTGGCGTTTGTGGGGATCGAAGCCGTCTACGGAGTGCTGGCCGGATCCCTGGCCCTGGTCGCCGACGCCGGGCACAACCTGAGCGACGTGGTCAGCCTTCTTCTGGCCTGGGGCGCGGCCGCCCTGGCCACGAAGAACCGCTCCAAAAAACGCACCTACGGCTTTCGCAAAGCCACGGTTCTGGCCTCGCTGGCCAGCGCGATCCTCTTGCTGGCCGCCCTGGGAATCATCACCTGGGAGGCGGTGGGGCGCTTTCTGGACCCGAAACCGGCCACCGGCATGACGGTCATTGTGGTGGCCGGCATCGGTGTGGTCATCAACACCCTGACGGCGATGCTGTTCTTCAAGGGCCGCAAGGACGACCTGAACGTCAGGGGCGCCTACTTGCACATGGCGGCGGACGCCGGAGTTTCCCTGGGGGTCGTGGTTGCCGGTGTGCTCATCATGATCAAGGGCTGGCTCTGGGTGGACCCCGTGGCGAGCCTAATGGTGGTCGCGGTCGTGTTCGTGGCTACCTGGGGACTGCTGAGAAACTCCCTGGGTTACGCCATGGATGCGGTGCCCGAGGGTATCGACATCCCCGAGATCGAGCGGTACCTGGAAAGCCATGACCGGGTGGTCGGTTTTCACGACTTGCATGTCTGGCCGTTGAGCACCACCGAAACGGCCCTCACGGTGCACCTGCTTGTGGATTACGTCTCGGTGGACAACGGTTTTTTGGCGAAAATCCAACATGATCTGCAGCGGGATTTCCGGATTTCCCATGCCACTATTCAGGTGGAAACCTCAAAGGGTGAGAACAACTGCAGGCTGGATGACGAATAACTCCTTCAGCGGCCGCCGCCGCCCGTCAGGTCCCGGATTATTTCACCTAATCGTTTTTCAACATGTTTTTCACGTCCGAGGTGACCGTGGGATAGGCCCAAAGAACCCGGCTCAGGGAGTCGGCGTCCATTTCCTGCCTTATGGCCAGGGCAAAGATGTTGATCAAGTCGCCGGCTCCGTGGCCCAGGATCTGCGCCCCCAGGATCCGCCGGTCGACCGCGTCCAGGATGACCTTGAAATAGCCATGACGCTGACCGATCCGCCGGGATGTGGGCCAGGCGGTACTTTCCCCCTGGTTGATGATGATGCTTCGGCCGGCCTCGGCGGCGTCCGCATTCATCCCGACGGAGGCCAAAGGGGGTATGGCGAAGACCACGCGGGGCTCGTCCTCATAGTTGGCGGTCTGGACGGTTTTCCCGGCGATGATGTTGGCCGCGGCAACCTGTCCCTCGAGGTCGGCGGCCGGGGCCAGCGACGGCGTTCCGGCCGCCGCATCGCCGATGGCGAAAACCGCGGGGTTGGTGGGGCTGCGCTGACCCTTGTCCACGGTCACGCCCTTGGGTCCGGCTTCCACTCCGGCCATATCCAGATCAAGATTTTCGAGCGAGGGAACGCGGCCCGCGCCATGCAGGACCAGGTCGGCGGGCCAGTTTCGACCATCGGCGGTGGTGGCCGTAAGATCCCCTTCTTCACCGCTGATCGAGGCCACCGCGGCGCCCGTTTGCACGTCGATACCCTGTTCGCGCGTGGCCAGGGTCAGACGGTCCACCAGATCCGGATCGAAGTGGGGCAGAATCCTTTCACCCCGGTGCAATATCGTCACCTCGACACCGGCACGGGCGACCACGTGGGCAAACTCCAGGGAAATGAAACCACCTCCCACACAGACCATCCGGCGGGGCAGGACCTTCAGTTCGAGGAATTCCTCGCTGGTGGTCATGAGTTCGGCCCCGGGAATATCAAGGGTTGCGGGCCGGGCTCCGGTGGCGATCACGATGGATCCGGCCTTGATCCCGCCGCTGTCCCGGCCGGTCACCACAACCCGGTCCGGTCCGGTGAATCGCGCGCGGCCATGGAGGGTCGTGATGCCGGCCTCCCGGAAACCCCGCTCGGTCCGTTCGGGCACCGCCTCGGTGAAGGCCCGCTTGCTGGCCATCAGGTCGTTCCAATCCAGGGAGGTGGCCTGGGTGATGCCACGGCCGGTCATCTGGCGACTGAGGGCCACGATTTCCGCCGCGGCCACCAGGAATTTCTTGGGCTGACAGCCCCGGCGCGCGCAGGTGCCGCCGTAGGCCCTTTCGTCCACGGTGGCCACATCCAGACCCGCGTTGGCGCAACGGTAGGCCACCTGATATGCGGATGTACCGGTGCCGATAACCAGGACATCGCAGTTGCTTTTCACTACTATTTTCCTCCAGGGAGCGGGGCAACCCAGGGACATGAATAGGTTGCTAAGTAATATATTTTCCATTAACATGTTTAGTACAAAAACTATTTATGGCCAGGGGTCAAGGGAGGCGCCTTGTGGGTTTTCTTGAAAACTACCTCGATCTCAATCAACTGGCCACCAGGGCCGTTGGGTACCTCCCCCGATTGGTTACCGGTCTGGCCATCCTGTTTGGATTCTGGCTCCTGTACCGTCTGAGCCGACGCCCCCTGAAGGCCGCGCTTTCCCACACGGGCCTTCACACCCAGCTGGTTGCCCTGCTGGTGAACAGTATCTACAAGTATACTCTGGCCACTTTCGGACTGGTCATGGCTCTATCGCAGCTTGGGGTCAACGTGGGCGCCGCCATCACCGGACTGGGAGTGGCCGGTATCGCGATCGGTCTCGCGGCCCAGGATACCCTCTCCAATACCATTGCCGGATTCACCATTTTCTGGGACAAGCCGTTCGTGGTGGGTGACTGGGTGACCGTTTCCGGCCAGTACGGCAAGGTCCAGGACATCACGCTGCGCTCGACCCGGATCCGCACGCCGCGCAATTCGTTCGTCGTGATTCCCAACAAGCGGATCATCGACGAAGTGCTGGAAAACGACAGCAAACACGGGGAAGTTCGTGTCGAGATTCCGATCGGAATCGCCTACAAGGAGGATACCGCCTCCGCACGCGAGGTTCTCCTGGAAGCGGTCGGGGAAGTGGACCACGTTCTTTCCGACCCGGAACCGAAGGTCGTCATGACCGCCTGCGCCGATTCCAGCATCGACCTCGAAGTGCGGGTCTGGATCCCTGATCCCAGATTCAGGCAGCGGACTTTTTTCACGGTGCTGGAAAAGAGCAAGCACGCCCTGGACAAGGCGGGAATCGAGATTCCCTTCCCCCACCTGCAGCTTTTCTGGGAGGACTTGGACGCACGGGTCGTGGAAAAACTGGGCTCGATCACATCCTCGGGAAAGCCGGAAGCCTGACCGACCGCACAGGCGTCCCGTCCGAGGTCAGCTAGTCTCCCTTAAGCCATTGGAACGAAAAAGAACATGACCTTTCTTGAAGATGTTTTCTGGGGAAATCCGGTCCGCAGCTGGTTGATCGCCCTGGGCATATGCCTGGGGATCGCCGTGGGCTTGCGGCTGGCGCTGGCGCTTCTCAGGTCCCGACTGGGACGACTGGTGAAGCACACCAAGAACACCGTCGACGATGCGGTGGTCGAATCCCTGGGCCGCACCCTCAAGTTGACGATGCTGGTGATCGGCCTGGCGGTGGCGGCGCAGACGCTGAACCTTCCCGGCGGCACGAACCTGATCCTGCATCGCGTTCTGGTTGGGGTCCTGATTCTCCAGACGGGACTCTGGG
>Ga0210065_1000124_pt1 | contig 22296 bp, 21 predicted proteins | sample Muzzi_PWB_D1_FD_185533 | JGI IMG/M metagenome (GOLD analysis project Ga0210065, IMG submission 185533) | Wetland microbial communities from San Francisco Bay, California, USA, that impact long-term carbon sequestration - Muzzi_PWB_D1 (SPAdes) | ecosystem: Environmental > Aquatic > Marine >... | reverse complement strand
CTCTTGGAAAGGACTATGGCCATTCCCGGCGAGGCGCGCCTTGCCCTGAACACTGACAGACCAACTGAACACGGCAATATCATCTTGAAGGAGTACTAGTCCCGGGTGAAACGCTTCAGAACCAGGCCGTATGCATCAGTTCCATACCCTGTGTTCCGCAACGCAGGTTGGAGGGCAGCGCCTCGTGAATACGCTGCGGGGGTGGCCGTTTAAGGTTATTCATGAGCTGGATAAATTCATTACGGCTCATGTTGTTACCGATACGCGGGTTGTGCAGTTTTTCTTCGAGCAGCGTCGAGAACGAGCGTCCCTCAAAGTCGTGACCGGGATAGATGATGGTGTCATCAGGCAGTGTGAACAGTTGCTGCGTAATCGAGTCATACAAGGTGCCGGCATCACCGGACTGAAAGTCGGTGCGGCCACAATCACGGATCAGCAAGGTGTCACCGGTAAACACGCTACCCGGAATGAGGTAACACACATCTCCTTCAGTATGCCCCGGTGTATACAGGACATGCATCCTGCCTGTGCCCAGCGGGATGAAGTCTCCACCCTTGATGAGCACATCAGCACACTTTGTCCGGGTGTTCTCATGCACCAGCACAATGCAGTTCAGCGTCTGCCTGAGAGCGCCTGAACCGGTAACATGATCGGCGTGTACGTGTGTTTCAAGTGCGTATTTCAGCTTCAGGCCAAGTTCCCTGATCAGGCGCGTATCACGCTTGACCTGATCTACTACCGGGTCGATCAATGCCGCCTCGCGGCTCTCGCTGTCCCAAACCAGGTAGCTGTAGGTCGAGCTCTCGGGATCAAAAAGTTGGCGTATTTCCATGGCAGTCTCCATCCATTACTGTAGTGGATGCTTCTAGTCGCAATTCTTCAGGAAGGTAAGCGGTCCAATAATGTGTACACGTGAGAAGCCGCATGCTTCGAGCACACGCTTGGCCTTTCCGCTGCGCTGACCACTGCCGCAGTACAACAATACCGGGGTCTCCTTATCCAGTTGTTTCAGTGCCCTTTGTATCCGGGGTAGCGGTATGTTGACTGAACCCGGGAGGGCATGTTGCTGGTGTTCCTGCGGACTGCGCACGTCGACCAGTTGCGCGCCTGCTTCGAGGAGTGTTTTTATCTCACTGCAAAGTAACGTTGGATAAAACATATCAGCCCCCGGATGACCGGTTACAGGCCGGCTTGCTGTTGCTGGCCAGACATAATGTGGTCGCTTTATCCAGTTGCGTGATATTCCCGCAAATGATGCCGGTAAACACGAAGCTTCCAGAGGCGATGCCAGACAGCCGCGGGTCGTTGTTTATCGGGTTGTCGAGGAACATGGCATGCAATCTGTATATTAGTAATTCATATATTAAGCGAATGCTTATATACTAATCAGAATAACCCGGAATGGCAAGTTATTTATTACCCTGGAAAATTTTGTAACATGTTGTTATTTATATAGTTTTCGTAATAGTCAGTGACATAATTATGACGCCGAGGTCTTGTTCCTCACGATGGTCACAACCGGGGGTGAATGGACTGATTTTCGCGCAACGCCTGCGTGACAGGGCCTGGAAATGAATCAGAGGGTGTTGGCCATAAACGAATTTCAGACCGCGCGGGTCCCTAGGTACAATACCCGGCCCATTGATCAAATACGAAAAGCATCGCGATTGCCGTCTGGAGCCCAATATGAGTCACAAGCTGAATAAATACAGTGCACGTGTTACACAACCGAAGTCACAGGGTGCCTCCCAGGCCATGCTGCATGGCACCGGACTGACTGCCGAGGACATGGACAAGGCTCAGGTGGGAATCTCCAGTGTCTGGTACGAGGGCAATACCTGCAATATGCACCTCAATGATCTTGCCGCGCGGGTCAGGGAAGGTGTCGTTGCCGCCGGTCTGGTGGGCATGCGCTTCAATACGATCGGTGTGAGTGACGGTATTTCCATGGGTACCGACGGCATGAGCTACTCGCTGCAATCACGCGACCTGATCGCAGACTCGATCGAAACCGTGATGAATGCACAGTGGTACGATGCCAATATTTCGCTGCCGGGTTGTGACAAGAATATGCCCGGCTGCCTGATCGCCATGGGTCGCCTGAACAGACCGTCTTTGATGATCTACGGTGGCACGATCAAGCCGGGGCACTACCATGACCGGACACTGGATATCGTGTCGGCCTTCCAGAGTTATGGTGAATTTATCGCCGGCAAGATCGATGAGGAAACACGCCACAATATTGTTAACCATGCCTGTCCGGGTGCGGGAGCCTGTGGCGGAATGTACACCGCCAACACCATGGCATCAGCCATCGAGGCCATGGGTATGTCGCTGCCGTTCAGTTCATCGACGCCGGCAGTGGATCCGGGCAAGCTCTCGGAATGCCTGAGTGCCGGGAGTGTTATTCGCAACCTGCTTGAGAAAGACATCAAGCCCCGCGACATCATGACACGTGCCGCGTTCGAGAATGCCATGGTCATCGTGATGGCCCTCGGTGGTTCGACCAATGCGGTCCTGCACCTGATTGCCATGGCGCGCGCCGTTGACGTACCACTGGGTATCGATGACTTCCAGGCCGTCAGTGACCGGGTACCGTTTCTTGCGGATCTCAAGCCGAGTGGTCAATTCGTTATGGAAGACCTGCACAATGTCGGTGGTACCCCGGCAGTAATGAAATACCTGCTTGAGCAGGGTTTGATTGACGGTGACTGTTTGACGGTAACGGGCAGGACGGTGGCTGAAAACCTGCAGGAGTTGCCGGGCCTGGCGGCCGGACAGGCGGTGTTTCATGGGGTGGACAACCCGATCAAGAAATCCGGTCACATCCAGATTCTCAAGGGTAATCTGGCACCGGGAGGATCGGTTGCAAAGATTACCGGTAAGGAGGGGCTGCAATTTTCGGGGCCGGCAAAAGTCTTTGACAGTGAGGAAGCGATGCTCGCGGCGCTGGAGGACAATCAAATCAGCAAGGGCGATGTTGTCGTGATTCGCTACGAAGGGCCGAAAGGTGGACCGGGTATGCCGGAAATGCTGACACCAACCTCGGCCATTATGGGCGCCGGCCTTGGCAAGGATGTGGCCCTGCTGACAGATGGCCGTTTTTCGGGTGGCTCACACGGCTTTATCATCGGGCACATCGTGCCGGAAGCACAGGAAGGGGGGCCACTGGCGCTGATTCGAAACGGTGATGTGATCTCGATTGATGCGGACAACAAGGTGCTGTCGGTCAATGTCAGTGATGCGGAGATGGCACAGCGTCGCAAGGCGTGGACCATGCCGGCCTACAAGGCGACGCGCGGCACGCTGTACAAATATATTCAGTGCGTCCGGGATGCCTCCGACGGCTGCGTGACAGACGAGTAAGGATTTATTAGCCACGGAATCCACGGAATCCACGGAAAGATACAATTACTACGTTCTCTTGCTTCATCATTTCCGCGAAAGCGGGAATGACATGCGTAAGGTTTTTTCCGTGTTCTTCCGTGGATTCCGTGGCAATAATCTTTTTGTACTTTGGTTTTTAAAAAGTATCCCAGCTGGATTTCTTGCGGAAGCGGAGCTTGGGAATGATCAGTCCGATAATAATGCCCAGTAGCACCACGGCGGCGCCGACCATGAACCAGTCACGGGCAGTACGGTCTTTCAGACTTTCATTTTCCTGCTGCACGGTTTGCAGTTGCCGTTCCAGTGATACCAGCCGGCTTTTCAGGTCCTTGTTTTCCGAGTCAATGGCCAGCGCGCTGGATGCAGTGCGCTTGATTTCAGCCAGTTCCTGGCTGACCGTGCGCGTCTCTCCCTCCAGTTCGCCAAGATTGTTTACGAGTTCCTTTTTTTCGTCTGTCATCGCCGCCATGGCAGTCGTCAGCTTGCGATTTTCCAGCTCCAGTTCAGCCAGGCTCTTCTCGGCGGCGGCAAGTCGTTCGCGGGCCGCCCGTCCATTCATCAGGAACCGTGACAGCACCCAGCCTTCCTTGCCACCGTCGGTGCGAACCCTGGTGTAGCCGGTTTCCTTGTCAACCTCGAGTACCTGGACGGCCGTACCGCTGCGCAGCATGCGCGTGATGCCATAGCTGGTGCCTTTGCCGCTGCGCATGGTGATTTCCAGTGTATCGCTGACATAGCGGGTTTCCGCGGCAGCATTGCCGACAAGAATAAATACAAGTGATAGCAGTAGGTATATGTTTTTCACAGTTGCTCCAGTCGGTTGTCAGCCAGGGGTATCAAGGTGTGTCTGCCGGATTTTGAGGGTGGTATTCTAGCCGATCAGGATGGCTGGTGGGAGACGTGTTGCCACGGCCCTGGGTATTGAGGTTAATATTGAAAAAACAACAGGTTTATCCGGCCGTTAGGCGGATTGCCGGGTTGCCGTTTTAACGCTGTTGCCACGGGTAAAGGTTTGACAGGTGAGAATTGACGCGAGCAGAGACTGCTTGATTGATGCCCGCCAGGTGCCATCGCCGAACTGCGACGAGCGCCCGGAGGGTTGCGGGATTTCCCTGGTCGTTGTACACGGGATGAGCCTGCCGCCCGGTCAATACGGCGGCCCCGAAATAGACCACTTTTTCACCAATACGCTGGATGCCGCTGCGCATCCCTATTTTGCGGAAATCTCGAAACTGAGAGTGTCCAGCCATCTGCTGATCCGGCGTGACGGGGAGATCGTCCAGTATGTTCCGTTTCGAAAACGCGCCTGGCATGCGGGTGATTCGTGTTACCGGGGGCGTGTTGCCTGCAATGACTTTTCAATCGGTATCGAGCTGGAAGGCCAGGATGAGGAGCCCTACACCGATGTACAGTACGAAGTGCTGGCCGGGGTCCTCAAGATCCTGATTGACGCCTTCCCCGAACTGTCAACCAGCACCCTTGCGGGCCATTGCGATATTTCGCCGCTACGCAAGACCGATCCGGGGCCGGCATTTGACTGGCAGCGGTTGCGGCTGCGACTGGCCGGGAAATGACAGGTAGCTCCGGTTGCGGTGGCAATTCGGGGATGCAATCCGTTTCTGCGGGGGTGCTACTTGGGGGAGCGCCGTCCCCGGCGCGATTCGCGGAGGCTAGCTTCCACTGCAACACCCTTGAATATAGTGGGACGCTTCATAACCTATGGGCAACGAAAAATTAAGGCTTGGCATCGACCTTGGTGGCAGCAAAATCGAGGGAATTGTGCTGGACGCTGATGGTGTGGAGCGTTGCCGTGAACGGATCCCGACACCACAGAATGACTATGCGGGGACACTGGCTGCAGTGGTTGCCCTGGTCACGCGTCTGGAATCCGTGGCGGGTCAGGCCTGCTCCGTCGGGATAGGGATGCCGGGTTCGCTGTCCCGCGCGACGGGTCTGGTGAAGAATTCGAATTCAGTCTGTCTCAACGGGCAGCCGTTGCACCGGGACCTTGAAGTACGGCTGGATCGGCCGTTGCGCTTTGCCAATGATGCCGATTGTCTTGCGCTGTCAGAGGCGACTGACGGGGCGGGCAGGGGCGCCGTGACCGTCTTTGCTGCGATACTCGGCACCGGCACGGGTGGCGGGATCGTCATCAACAGGCAACTGCTCTCCGGACCCAATGGCATTGCTGGCGAGTGGGGGCACAACCCGCTACCGTGGCCACAGCCGGAGGAATTGCCGGGACCGGCGTGTTACTGTGGCCAGCAGGGTTGCATAGAAACCTGGCTGTCAGGTCCCGGTCTGGCGCGCGACCACCGGCAGTGGGTTGGCGGTACCCTGGATGCGCGCAGCATTATCCGGTTGGCTGAAGGGGGGGATACAAATGCCAGTCTGACGATGCAGCGCCATGCGAACAGGGTGGCGCGTGCACTGGCCAGCGTCATTAATGTGATCGACCCCGAGGTGATCGTGCTGGGCGGTGGGCTTTCAAACTGTAAACGCCTGTATAGCACCGTGAGCACGCAATGGGATGCGTATGTGTTTTCCGATCGCGTCGACACCCGTCTGGTGCAGGCCCGGCATGGGGACGCCAGTGGTGTGCGTGGCGCGGCCTGGTTGTGGCCGTTGCAGTAGGCGCCGCGCTACGCCTGCCGTGCGGCAATCTCCCGGAGACGTGGAACGCTCAGGTCTGCTGTGTCCGCCTGCTGCAGGGCGCGGGCCAGCCGTGCGGGTGCACTGCGACCCTTGCAGCCGTGGTCCGGGTCACCGTCAAAGGCCTTCAGCATGGCGCCCAGCAGATCATCCACCTGAAACTGGCGTCCCGTCAGCGCTTCCTGTATCTGAATCACCTCGCGTGCGATTGCTTCACCGAGCTCGCGGTGATCGGCCCATAGCTCGCTGACGGTGCCGCCAGTGACCAGCCCGGCACAATTGGTGGTGACGATATAGACATTCTTGACGACCAGTTCGAACAGCAGCTCGTCTGCACTGGCCAGCAGGCGTACCGGAATGTCCAGGCTGCGGAGGCTGTCCTGCAGCAGTCCGGCACCGGGGCCATAGACAGGGGAGGGTATCAGTACCTTGACGTCCTGCCCCTTCTTCTTCTCAAACCAGACGGAGATGACTGTCGGATTGTTATAGCCGTATTGCTGCCAGTCGCCCGGTAGCAGTTCGTTTTGCACCAGGGCCAGTCGTGCATGCCAGGCCGTCGGTATCTGTTCGAGCACGCTATGCAGGTCGTTTTCGGCGACGGTCACCAGCACCAGTTCCGGTGAAGGCAGGCTTTGCGCCGTGGCGGCCATGTCCATATCGCGGGTCACGGGATAGACGGGGTGACCCGTGCGCAGCAAGCCACGTGCAAATACGCCGCCCATTTCTCCAATGCCGACGAGGACGACAGGTGCTTTCATGGTCAGGTTTCCTGCTTGTTTCAATTGGCGTGAGGCGTGATTATAGCGTATTGATCGGAGCCGGTTTCCAGATGTCCTCAACACCCAGTGAAATCCTTGCCCGCAGTCTTTGCGGCGCTGCGGTAGGCAGGCCGTTGCTGCTGTTGGTGGCCTTACTTTTGTTGCACGGGCCGGGTACGTCTGTGCGGGCCGCAATCAGGGTCATCGATGATGCCGGTCAGGCGCTGGTACTCGAGCAGCCGGCACGTCGCATTGTCAGCCTTGCACCGAACATCACCGAGTTATTATTTGCCGCCGGTGCCGGTGACAGGGTGGTGGGCGTCACTGAATTCAGCGACTACCCGGAGGCGGCACAGTCAGTGACCCGTGTGGGCAGTGGCGCAGGTCTGGATCTTGAAGCGATCCTGGCCTTGCGACCGGATCTGGTCGTGGCGTGGCAGAGTGGTAACCCGGCGGGCCAGGTAGAGCGCCTGCGATCACTGGGTATCAATCTGTTTATATCGGAACCCCGGCAGTTGCTGGATGTACCCGATACCTTGTTGCGTCTTGGACGGCTGGCAGGCACCGAAGCGGCCGCGCAGGCAAGTGCCGACAGTTTTAAGCGTCGCTATGAACAGCTCAGGCAGGCGTATGCACAGCGTCCCGAGGTTAGCGTGTTCTACCAGATATGGGAGCGGCCGTTGATGACGCTCAATGGCGAGCATCTGTTCAGTGACGTGCTGCGTTTGTGTGGTGGACACAATGTGTTCGCTGAGCTGCCCGCGCTGGCCCCCCAGGTCGATGTCGAGGCCGTGCTGGCAGCAGACCCCGAGGTGATTATTGTGGCCGTCGACGGCGAAGACTCACCACTGCTGGCCGCCTGGCGTCGCTGGCCATCCCTGTCCGCCGTGAGGCAGGGGCATCTCTATGGCATAGCTCGAGAGCGGCTGGTGCGAAACACACCCAGAATTCTTGATGGTGCCGGGGAATTGTGCGTGATCCTTGAGGGGGCGCGTAATCAATAACACTTGCAGGAGCGGTGTCCCCGCCACGATTGTTTTTCATACACCGAATCGCGGCGAGGACGCAGCTCCTGCACTATTTGTTGCGCTCGTGCTGCCAGAGGACGTCTGCTATACCCGCTTGCTTGTTTACATGTCGAGCGATGACAAACAGCAGGTCGGAAAGGCGATTCAGGTATTTGACAGACTCACGATTTACAGGTTCGATTTTAGACAGGCTGTGGACGCGTCGTTCGCAACGACGACATAGTGCCCGCGCCAGGTGGCAGGCCGCTGCGGCGCCAGAGCCGCCGGGCAGGATGAATTCTTTCAATGGCGGCAGGTCGTCATTCAATGCATCGAGCTGTTGTTCCAGCACTTCAATCCGGTCTTTGCCGATGACGGCGGTTCCCGGTATACACAGTTCGCCGCCCATATCAAACAGGGTGTGCTGGATAGTAACCAGTGTTGACTGCAGCGCTTCATTCAGCGGGTTGCACAACAGCACACCGATCGCACAGTTGAGTTCATCCACCGTGCCCATGGCTTCGATACGCGGGCTGTCTTTCCCGGTACGTGAACCATCGCCGAGGCCGGTACTGCCATCATCGCCGGTGCGGGTGTAGATTTTCGAGAGACGGTTACCCATATCAGCTGTCAACCAGACGGTATTCAACAGGCACCACGATGTCGATGGCTTGCCCGTGCAGCCAGCGTGCGGCACCGGGCAGGCTGGCGAGCTGCAGGCATTCCATAGCGGCCCTGTCGAGGATGCGGTAACCGGATGTTTCGTCGACCTGCAGGCGCGTGATCGCTCCGTCTGCTTCTATGTGCAGTTGCAGTTTGACTGTCCCCTGCCAGCCCTTGCGACGTGCAATGGCGGGGTAGGTCAGCTCCCGGGTGATCAGCTCCATGACACTGCTGCGTAACTGGCGGTCGGTTTCCTCTCTCTGGATAGAAGGATTGCTGGCAGCTGCAGCAGCGCTGGAGGTGGTCATGGGTGGAGGCGCCGCTGACGAGGCCGGATTCGCGGCGCTGTTTGTCTGGCGCGATGTGCTGTCACGGGTGATAACCCGGTTCGAGGCGACCCTGGTGGCGGGTGCTTCCGTGTGTACGAGTGGCGCGGTGGTGTCGGTGAGCGCATCGGTCACTGGCACGGTAGCCGTCTGGGATTGTTCGATGCGGTCACCGGCACGCTGAGTGACCGAAAGCAGCACGGCGTGGCCGCTTTTGCCCGGTGTGTACGCGGGCATATGCCATGCGCTCAACACAAGCGCGTGCGCGGCCACCGAGAGGCACAAAAACCACTTGATATGATGAGTGATCACAGCGTGTTGCCAAACTCTTTTGAAAGCGTGAACAGTATAGTTCTTTCCGGCAGGGGATAGGCATTGTACACGCCCGGTGTAAATGTACTGCTGACGCCGTATTCATAGAATTTTTCATTAAAAATGTTGTTGATACCGGCGCTCATCCGGTAATCCTTCCAGGTGTGACTGAGCATCGCATCAACGGTGGTGTAGGAAGGGATCTTTTCACCAAAGGAATTGGACTGATCGTTGTCAAAATACCTGCTGCCGACGTAGTTGATCGCGACCACCAGATCCGTTGCCGCCGTCGCTTGCCAGGTGCCCGCGAGGACAGCCTTGTTTTCAGGTACCAGTGGTACGTTGTTGCCCTCGAATGGCCCGTCTGTGAATTTTGATCGCAGGTAGCTGTAGTTCCCCTGCAGGCTCAGTCGGTCATTCACATCCACCGTGCCCTGCAGTTCCAGGCCATAGCGTTTGGTCGGGTCCAGGTTGACATTCTCGAAGGTCGCCGGATTGTAGTGAATTTCGTTTTTCAGCCACATATAGTAGGCATTGGCGGTGCCCGAGTAACGGCCCTGCCGGTAATGCGTACCCAGGTCAATACCGTTACCGGTTTGTGGGTCCAGTGGCGAGAACACCCGTGCAAAGGTCGTCGGGTCAAATTCGAACAGTTCATCAACCGTGGCGATGCGTGCGCTGCGCGTCCATTTGAGGTAGCCGGAGGTGCGGGTGGTGAATTGTTTCTCGATGCCGGCTTCCAGCATCGGGACTCGCTGGCTGTCACTGTAATCCGCGGCCTGGTTATCGTATGGATCGGCGCCCGGTGCATCGCTATCGAACGTGTCCTTGCCTTTCTGTCTAACCCATTGCAGGCGTGCGCCCAGGTTGACCGTGGTGTCCGGGGTGAGGGCAGTGGTTGAATCGGCGTAGATGCCGGTTGATTTCTGGTCAATGTGCAGCGTGTGTATCGGCATATCGATCGTGCTGCGATCTAGCGAGCGATCGGAGTCGTAGTCGCTGTCGTAATAATCCAGGCCGACGATCGTCTGCGACTGCCTGCCGAATAATGTGTGAGGCGTCGTCACGCGCGGTGTGAAGGAAAATGTCTTCAGGTCGGAGTCGAGATAGTTTGAGTACAACCCGCCAAAATCATAATCGCCGTAGAAGGCCTTCTGGTTTTTCTTGCGGTAGCCAAGGCCAATGACTGCCTCGGTGCCATTGTCCCAGTAGTGAGTTATCCCGGGGTTGATGGCCCAGCCGTGCTGATCGGCGTAATCATCGGGCGTGTCGGTGCCACGTCGATCGTTTTTCAACTGGTTAATGCCCAGGGCCGGGTTGACGTTGCGCACGCCCGGCAGGCCGAGATCCTGGTCGAACCAGTCAAACTTCAGGAAGTACTGGTTGTTTGCGCGACTGTAGCGGAAATCCGAATTAATATTTTTTTCATCCAGATCATTATTGTCGCGGTAACCGTCACTGCGGGCGCCGTGCGCTCCCACGAAGGCGGCAAACGCGCCGTTGCTGTGATTGATGTGCCCATCCAGTGTCTGCGTATCCAGGTTACCGGCACCGGCTTTGAAAAAAGTGGATGTACCGGCCTTTTCCGGTTGCCGGGTGATGATGTTGATGGCGCCCCCCACGGCGCCATCGCCGTACAGCACGGCACCGCTGTTGCGGGTGATCTCGATACGCTCGATACCCTGCAGTGGAATGGCACCGAAGTTCACACTCGCCAGGTCGACATCGTTGAGTCGGCGACCATCCAGCAGGATGAGGGTATTCTGGGTCGCGGTGGCACCGAAGCCGCGAATATCGACTGTGGCCGCTGCGCCGTTGTTGCCGTACAGGCTGTTACCGAGGACGCCAGCCTCGCGGCCCAGTAATTCAGGCAGCGTGTGCGCTGTGCTGGCCTGGATATCCGCGGCCGTGATGATGGTGGTATTGCCGCGCGCCCGGGTATTCACCAGGTCGAGGCGCGTGGCGGTCACCAGGATGTTTTCAGATGTGCCGCTTTGTGCCATGGCAAGGCCGGTCGTCAGGCTGATGGCGGATGCCGCAGCCAGCCTGATCAGGTGATGTGTCATCAGGTTCTCCATGCCGCAGCACCACCCCGTGCTGAAGGCCTGTTTGCTGCGGAGAGTTGATGACAGAGAGGACAATGCAACCTGCCAGCATTGCCCTCCGCAATACGGTTACGATACTTCAGGCCGGTCTCCGGGCTCACGAGCGGGAATTACCCTGGTAAATCGCCTTCCCGCGCAGTTGCGCAGTGGCATATTGATTTACCTGGTCTCGTTTACCGTTGCGGGGGCAGCGCCGGAATTGTCATCGAGTTGACGCACCGGCTTCCCGTTTCATCCCTTGGACGAACATCCTCGGGACACCTGAAACTAAGCGAGTGGAACTCTACGGCCGGTCAGCGCCGATGTCAAGAAGCTCTGTATTTACAGGCGTTCTAAATGTTGGCGCTAGCACTTATCTGCTCGATGAGCGTGTCAAGCCGCGCCTGATAATCCGCCATGGCAAACACAGACTGCGTGCTTGTCGCCATTATTTTCCGGCGTTCCTGTTCATGCGCCAGATAGAATTTTACCTGCTCCGAAAATTCCCGGGGAGAATGGCAAACAACAGCGTGTCCGCCCGTGTCGCTAGCGTCCATTTGTGGTTGCCAGTCACAGATCTGGAAGCCACCCGCGGCGGGTATTTCATAATACTTCATATTGCAGCCATTGGGTGTATCCACGTGATGCAGGTTCAGGGAGATCGCAGAGCAACGATAGACCTTGAGGCTGTCCGCCAGCGACAGTGCACCGTGATGCCGGACACCCCGGCAGTTGCGCCAGCCACGACCCCACACGGATACCGGGGTGTCGAGCTGCGCATTCAGGTAGCGGATCAATGCACAGCGTTCAGGGTAACAGGTACCGACAAAGGCCACGTCTGCAGTAAACTGCTTGCGTTCCTGCGCCGAAATTGCGCCAGTGGTATGAAACTTCCTCGAGACCCCGAACGGGAAATACATCAGCTTGTCCGGATAGACCGGCTTGAGGGTATGGTAACTGCCCGCATAGGAAAGCAGCAGTTTGTCCGCGAAGCCGGCGGCCTCCTGTATTCGCGCCTGTGCCTGCGCGGTGAGGATGTCACCCCACCAGTAGATGATTCTCAATTGTGGAGATTGCCGGCGCAGCAGCGTGGCGGTCTGGTTATCAAGGCTTCCCTGGATGCTGAGCAGGATGTCCCAGCGGGTATGGCGCATCTTATCGGTCAGTTGCTGACGGTGTCTGCGCCGCCAGGCATTGCCGCGGTCTTCCCCGGAGCGCAGCTTGACGGCGGCGAGTGCAGCACGGTCACGCAGGGTTTTATGGTTGTGATAGCAGTACTCGACACGGTGACCACTGTTGCGCAGGGCATCGGCGATGATCTCGGTCCACATGCCGGCCCAGCGTGGACCCTCAATGAAAATGTTCAACAGCAATTAATCCCCGGCCATGCCTACTGCGGCAGCCACAGCGTCCCGTGCGCACCCTGCACGGGTTGCAGTGGGTGCTGATAGAGTCGTTCGAGGTGGTCGTGAGTGAGTACCTCGCTGGCGGTCCCCTGTGCCGTTTCACCGTCACCGAACAACAGCAGGAAGCGGTTGCAGTAGCGTGTGGCAAGGTTGATGTCGTGCATCACGAACAGCAGGCCCTTGTGGCCCTGCTGTGCCTGTCGCTGCAACAACTCAAGCATGCTGATCTGATGGTGGATGTCGAGGTGGTTGGTGGGTTCATCCAGTAACTGCAGTTGCGGGTCCTGCGTCAGCAGGCAGGCGATTCCCAGTCGCCGTCGTTCGCCGCCGGACAATGTGGTGACGATGCGCTGTTCCATGCCATCGAGTTCCACTGCCTGCAGCGCGGCCCGTGCAATGGCAACATCCTGTTCACTCTCCCACTGTAACGGCCCCATCCAGGGGTGGCGGCCAGTAAGCACGGTTTCAATGACGCTGGCGGGAAAGGCATCATTATGATCCTGGAATAACAGGCCAATGCGCCGGGCAATGGTCTTGCGCGACAGTTGTTGCAGTGGTTGCCCGTCCAGTTTGATGTCGCCCGATATCGGTGCGCGCAGGCCGGCCAGTGTCTGCAGCAGCGTGGTCTTGCCGGTGCCATTGCGGCCCAGTATGCACCACCGGTCGCTGGCACCGATTGAAAAGTCCAGTGCATCACAGACACGGGTGTTACCAATCGTGACGCGCAGCTTGCCGGTTTCAAGCAAGCGCATGGTTTAGCGTGCCTCGCCGTGCACGCTGCGACTATGGTGCAGCAGCACCAGAAACAGGGGTACGCCGACCAGTGCCGTCAGGATGCCGACCGGTAACTGGTGTGGTGCCAGCAGCGTGCGTGCCAGCGTGTCGGCAATGATGAGCAGGCTGCCGCCAAGCAGGGCGGCTGCGGGTAATAACAGGCGGTGGTCGCGTACCCCGGCAAGCCGCAGCATGTGCGGCACGATGAGGCCGACGAAGCCGATGCTGCCAGCCAGTGTTACCGCGGTGGCGGACAGCAGCGAGGCCAGCAGGTAGATGCCGCGGCGCAAGGGTATGACGCTGATCCCCAGTGCGCTGGCGGTGAGTTCGCCATAGGTGAGAATGTTCAGCGACCGGCCGATGGCGATTGCCAGCAGCAGTCCGGCCGCGAGCACCAGCAGGCCGGTAGCGGGGAACGGCGCATAGGAAAGATCACCCATTAACCAGAAGAGCATGCCACGCAGCCCCTGGTCGGGGCCGAGTGCAAGCAGAAAGCCGATGACGGCCCCCCAGCCGGCTGCAATGACGACACCGGTGAGCAACAGGCGGCTGGTGGTCCAGCTGCCGCTGCCATGAGAAAGGCCAAACACCAGCAACATCGAAAACAGCGCACCGCCGAATGCCGCACTGTGGAACCCGAGGCTGCCAAGTCCCAGCAGCAGGGCAAGCAGTGCTCCGGTGGCGGCACCGCCGGAGATGCCCAGCACGTACGGGTCAGCCAGGGGATTGCGCAACAGCACCTGCATGAGCGCACCCGCCACGGAGAGCAGGGCGCCGGTGGTAAACGCGGCGACGGCACGAGGCCAGCGCAGTTGCATGATGACCTGTGTGGCCAGTTCTTCGCCATTGCCTGAAAACACCGACTGCAGATCCTGCCAGCTGATTGAAACACTGCCGCTGGCGAGGCTCATCAGCAGACTGACAAGGGCAAGTACCATCAGCAGGGGAATGAGCGTCAGTGCGCGCATGCGGCTTGCGAGGTGATTTCTGAACAGGGGTTATTCATGCTGTTAGCTGAACGGCAGTCTTTCATCGCAGGCTGATAATCGGCCAGCTCCTGTCGCGGGCATGCCGTTCCAGAATTTCATCAGGGTCGACGGCCACCGGGTGGGTTACCTTGTCAAGCAAGGGCAGGTCATTGTGCGAGTCACTGTAGAACCAGCTGTCCTGCAGAGACTGCCGGTTTTCAACCAGCCAGTCCGAGAGCCGTATCACCTTGCCATCCTGGAAGCAGGGGATGCCGGCTACCTTGCCGGTATATTGATGGTCCTGCATCTCGGGCTCGGTCGCGAGCAGATGGGGAATGTCATACAACTCGACAATCGGGCTGGTAATGAATCGATTGGTCGCGGTAATGACGACCAGTGTGTCTCCCTGCTGACGATGCCGGTCGATCAGGGCCTGTGCCCTGGGCAACAGGATAGGGGTGATTTTTTCCTCGACATACCGCTGGCGCCACTGGCGCAGTGTGTCGAGGCTGTGCTCGGACAATGGCTGCAGCTGAAAGGCGAGAAATTCGTGTATATCCAGCTCGCCCGCCCGGTACTGATCGTAAAAGCGCTGGTTTTCGCGCTGGTAGTGTTCGCCATCCACGATTCCCTGTTCAACCAGAAAACAGCCCCAGAGATAATCGCTGTCACCGGCAATCAGGGTGTTGTCGAGGTCGAAAAGTGCAAGGCCCACCTGGCTGGCTCCACTCATTAAAATGCCGTCAAGCATACACGAATGAGACGATAACAGCGGCACCTCGCGCTGCCTGCTGATTGCCCCCGGCGCGCAGCTATGGGAGAATGATTTTAACTGAATCAAATACAGTCAAGGTTGCTTAGGTGATTGATCCCGATGGATTTCGACCAAATGTAGGGATTATTCTCTCAAACCCGAAGGGGCAGTTGCTTTGGGCGCGACGAATCGGTCAGAACGCCTGGCAATTCCCGCAGGGCGGCATGCGCTCGGACGAAACACCGGCCGAGGCCATGTATCGTGAACTGGCGGAAGAGGTGGGTCTGCGTTCGGAGCATGTCGAGTTGATTGGCGCTACCCGTGGCTGGTTGCGCTATCGCCTGCCGCGGCAGTTTATTCGCCGCAAGAGTCGCCCGGTGTGTGTCGGACAAAAGCAGGTCTGGTTCCTGTTGCGCATGTTATGCGCGGACAGGGCCGTGTGCCTCAACCAGTCTGACAATCCTGAATTCGACAGCTGGCGCTGGGTGGATTACTGGGAACCGCTTAATGAAGTAGTGGCCTTCAAGCGCAATGTCTACAAGAAAGCGTTAAATGAGCTGGCACCGTTATTGTTTCCCGATGGCGTGCCGCTGCCTGACAAGGAATAGCCTTTACCGGGTCCGGCGCTTCGTCCCTGCGTCAATGCGCCGGTACTGCCTGATGCGGTTGTCCCCCTGTAAACACAGGTCTTGATTTTATGCTGGATACGCTGCGACGTATTATTCAGGAAGTAAATACCGCGCCTGATCTTGAACAGGCGCTGGATATTATCGTTCGTCGGGTACGTGAATCCGTGGGCGTGGATGTCGCCTCCGTGTATCTGAAAGACACGGAGAGCGGAGAGTATGTACTGAGCGCCACGGAAGGACTGAGAAAAAGTGCCATTGGCAATGTGCGCTTCAAACCGGGCGAAGGACTGGTCGGCATGGTCAGCGAGCGTGAAGAGCCGGTCAATCTTGAAGACGCGCCCAGCCATCCGCGCTACCTGTTTGCCAGCGAAACCGGGGAAAATCCGTATCACGCCTTCCTCGGCGTGCCGATCATCCAGCACGGTACCGTACTCGGGGTGCTGGTCGCCAGACAGCGAGAGCATCGCCTGTTTGCAGAAGATGAAGAGGCCTTCCTGGTTACCCTCGCCGCGCAGCTGGCCGGGGCCATCACGCACGCGGGTGCCAGTGGCGATATTTCCCACATGCTGCAGGCGAGCGAAGGTGTTTCCGCTGTTCTGAAAGGATTGCCGGGTGCCCCGGGGATCGCTATCGGGCAGGCGCTGGTGGCCTACCCGCCGGCAAATCTGGAAGCGATTCCGGATCGTCTCGTGACAGACATTGAGGCAGAGATCGGGAGTTTCCAGGATGCCGTAAATTCTGTGCAGGATGACATGCGTGACTATGCCAACCGCATGTCCTCTGTCCTGCCGGCAGAAGAGCTGGCGCTGTTTGATGCCCTGTTGATGATGCTGGGCGGTGACAGCCTCATCGGCGAAACCATTGAACGCATCCGGGCAGGTAACTGGGCCCCCGGCGCCTTGCGGGAAACCATCGCACAACACGTACGCGTATTCGAGTCCATGGAGGATTCCTATATGCGTGAACGTGCCAGCGATATACGAGACCTCGGCCGCAGGATCCTGACCCGTATACAGAGCGACATCCAGACCGCTACCGTGTTCTATCCACAGACGGTACTGGTCGGTGAAGAGATCAGTGTCGGGCAGCTTGCAGAAATACCGCTCGAGAACCTCGCCGGCATTGTCTCGGCCAGTGGCTCAAGTTCCTCGCATGTGGCCATCCTGGCGCACGCCATGGGCGTTCCCGCCGTCATGGGTGCCGGGAACATGGCTGTCGCACGCCTTGAGGGACAGACGATTGTCGCGGACGGTTATCGTGGTGATGTATACATCAATCCGTCGGAGCTGGTGTGCCGGGAATTCCTGCGTTTGCAGACGGAGGAAACGGAGCTTACGGAAGTCCTGAAGGCGGTTGCCGCTCAGCCCTCCATCACGCCGGACGGTGTGAATATCCCGCTGTATCTGAATATCGGCCTGGTGTCGGGCGTCGAAAACGAGCTAAACGATATCGGTGACGGTGTCGGGCTGTATCGCACCGAGATACCCTTCCTGATGCAGGACCGGTTCCCCGGTGAAGAGGTGCAACTGCGTATCTATCGCAAGGCGCTGGAGGCCTTTGCGCCGCGGCCGGTCACCTTGCGTACCCTCGACGTGGGGGGTGACAAGTTACTCTCGTATTTTCCGGTAAAGGAAGACAATCCCTTTCTCGGCTGGCGCGGCATCCGTATATCACTGGATCATCCGGAGATCTTTCTAACCCAGGTCCGCGCCATGTTGCGTGCCAGTGTCGGCTTGAACAACCTGACGATACTGTTGCCCATGATATCCACGGTTACCGAGGTGGATCTTGCCCTGCTGTTGATTAACCAGGCACATGGTGAACTGCTGGAAGAGGGTGAGGCCGTGCTACGGCCACCGGTGGGCATTATGATCGAGGTTCCATCCGCCGTGTACCTGGTCAGTGCCATGGCAAAACGCGTGGATTTCTTTTCCATTGGCACCAACGACCTGACCCAGTATCTGCTGGCCGTGGATCGCAACAACGCGCGCGTGGCCGGCTTGTACCAGACATTGCACCCGGCCGTGCTCGGCGCCATCAGGCAGGTTGTCGAACAGGCACACGTCCTGGGTAAACCGGTGAGTGTCTGTGGCGAGATGGCGGGTGACCCCGCGGCGGTGCTTGCATTGATGGGTCTGGGCGTCAACAGCCTGAGTATGAGCGCGAGTAACCTGCCGAGAGTAAAATGGGTCATTCGCAGCTTTACACTGGATGAGGCAAGAGACCTGTTACAGCAGGCCTGGCTGCTGGAAGAGCCCCGCGCCATTCGGGAACTCTATAACAGCGTGCTGGAGCAGGGCGGCCTCGGCGGCCTGATTCGACCCGGCAATTGAGTGTACCCGGCTTGCCGCTTGTTAGTCGTATTTGATAATATACAGTTATTATTAATTAACTATATTAGAAAATACGAGGACAGTATAATGGCGCACTTCAGCAGGTATCTTATTGTATTGGCAGGTATTATTACATTTGGCGCACATGCCGCCGAATGGCAGCCATTGCCCGAAGTGGCGCCTGCCCCGGCGGATAATCCGACCACGGCAGAGAAAGTCGAACTGGGCCGTATGCTGTTCATGGATCCGCGGTTTTCCTTAACCGGTACGGTGTCCTGCAATTCATGTCACAACGTGATGCTCGGGGGTGAAGACAACCGCCCCGTTTCCATGGGTGTGCACGCCCAGACCGGGGGGCGCAGCGCGCCGACCGTCTGGAACGCCGCATTCAACTCATCGCAGTTCTGGGATGGTCGCGCAGCGACCCTCGAAGAGCAGGCCAAAGGACCCGTGACCAATCCCATCGAGATGGGCATGAGCGAACTCGAAGAGGCCATGAACAGGGTGCGTGATATTCCGGGTTACAAACCCTATTTTGAAAAGGCCTTCGGTGGGGACAACCCGATGACGGTCGACAATGCCGCGCGGGCGGTTGCGGCCTATGAACGGACGCTGATCACACCCGACAGCCCGTATGATCGCTATGTCAAGGGAGACAAGCAGGCGTTGACGGAACAGCAGGTGCGGGGCATGAACAGTTTCGCGAGTGCCGGTTGTGTCGCCTGTCATTCGGGTGCAGCCTTTAACGGCCCGTCCATGGCGCCCGGCACCGGTTTCTTTATGAAAGCACCCACCTTCACGGACAACGACTATGTCAGCCAGTATCAACTCCTGGAAGATACCGGGCGCTTCACGGTAACCGGCAATGAGGCGGACAAGCACCTGTGGAAGGTGCCCACACTGCGCAATATTGCCCTCACTGCCCCGTATTTTCATAATGGTTCAGTCCCCACACTGGATGAAGCCGTGCGTGTCATGGCGAAGATACAGCTGAACCAGGACCTGACGGATGCGCAGGTAGCGGATATCGTCGCCTTTCTGTCCGCATTGACCGGCGAATTTCCCGAACAGCCGATGCCGCATCTGCCGCCGACACCTGGCCGGACGATCATCAGGTAAGTGTTATCGTCGGCAGACACCGTCAGGCAGCATGGCAATACCCGTGACCGGACACCTGGCCGGTCACTGTCGCGGAGGACTTCATTCTGCGCCGCCAGCAGCTGAACCAGGCCGGCGTCGGTAACAGAATAGGATATGTAGTAAATTGATTTATATAAAAATATCAGACCGGCCAGGCTAACGCCGCCTGCACCCTCCCAGCGGGAGGGTAGTATCCGGAACTTCCAGGCTATATATTCTCTCCAAGTGAACAAGGTGATGCGTGATCACACAAACAACGGAGTTCAACATGTCACAGACAGCAAACAATTTTTCCATGGAACTTGCACAAAACGAGCTGGCGCTGACAGACGCGGCCCGCGAGAAGATGCTGGAATTGTTCAATCAGGTTGAGGACGATGATCTCAAGGCTATTCGTGTTTTTGTCTCCGGTGGCGGATGCGGCGGGATGGGCTATGGCATGACGTTTACCGATGCTCAAACTGAATACGATTGCGTGCGCAAGGAAGAGGGCTTTGACGTCTACGTGGATGCCGTGGCACTGAACTTTCTCCGCGGTGTTGAAATCGATTATGTGGAAAAGCCGACGGGTGCGAGTTTTGTCTTCAACAACGCCTTTGCCATAACCGGTGGCTCCGGCACCTGCGGTGCCTGCGGTGCTGCTGGCGGAGGTTGTGGCTAGTCATCATTCCCGGAAGGCGCGGTCGCGCCTTCTGCTGATTGTTCCCCCAAACAGTTATCGTACGGTTGCCTATCTTGAGGCCGCGCGCCAGCACGGGGTGGCGGTGCTGGTTGCGTCCGAGGGTAAATATTCACTGGTTGGCGAGATCGCCGGCGGCCTGCACGTGGACCTGTCGGCGCCCGATGCGCTCGATCGCTTGCTCGACGCGTCCCGTGATCGACCCTTCAGCGGTGTCGTTGCGACGGATGATACGACCGTAGAGCTGGGAAGCCGGGTTGCGCAGGCACTGGGATTGCCGCACAACGAACCGCAGGCGGCGCGGATTTCGCACTTCAAGGAGCTGTCGCGACAGGCGCTGGCCGCAGCCGGTGTCCCGGTGCCGGATTTTTGCCTCGTCGATCTGTCCGGGGATGTTGCAGCACAGTGTGCCGGTATCGGCTTTCCGGTCGTGGTGAAGCCGTTGTCACTGTCCGCGAGTCGCGGGGTTATCCGCGCAGACAATCGCGGTGAATTGCTGTCGGCCTGTGCGCGTGTTCAGGCTATCGTGGCGGCTGAGGCGGCGAAGGATGTCTACCTCTGCTCGCATCTGCTGGTGGAAGGCTTTGTCGGTGGCCCGGAAGTTGCCGTGGAAGGATTGTTGCAGCAGGGTGAACTGACCGTGCTGGCGATTTTCGACAAGCCGGACCCTCTGGAAGGTCCGTATTTTGAAGAGACCTATTATGTAACCCCGTCACGGCATTCTGCTGCACGTCAGCAGCAGATCATGGATACCGTCAAGGCCGCGTGTGCGGGCATGGGATTGCGTGAAGGGCCGGTACACGCCGAAGTGCGGCTGGCAGCGCGCGGATGCGTCATTATCGAGGTCGCCAGCCGGACGATCGGCGGCGAGTGTGCACGCTTGCTGACCTTCGGCACCGGCCACAGCCTGGAGGCACTGGTGATTGCGCATGCGGTTGGCAGGCCATTGGCCATTGTGCCGCCGGCGGGTGCGGCCGGTGTGCTGATGATCCCCATTCAGCAGGCAGGGGTGCTGCGCCGCATCGAGGGCATCACCGCGGCGCGTGCGGTGCCCGGTATCGAGGATATCCTGGTGACTATTCGGGATGGCTACGAGCTGGTGCCGCTACCCGAGGGCAGCAGTTACCTGGGCTTCATGTTTGCCCGCGCCGGGACGCCGGAGCAGGTCGAAGCTGCACTGCGCGCGGCGCACGCAGAACTGAGGATAATTGTCGGGCCGTTGCTGAAGATTGAGGACCGGCGTCCACGGCTGGGTTGAGGCGTGAGAGGCGCTGCCGGGGATTGCGCTATTTTTTTGCACCCGGCGGCTTGAACCCTTCAGGGACTGAACCAAAATCGCCCTCACCAAACAGAAACCCCAGCATGTGTTTTTCGATGAGTTCGACACTGGCGGTGTCGGCTGTATTCAGGCCGTTTTCGTTGATGATCATGGTCAGGCGCTCCAGCCATTGTGTCCAGCCTTCGGCCGACACGTTGTCGTAGATTCGTTCACCCAGTGATCCCGGGTGCGGCGGGTACTCCAGTCCCTCGGCTTCGCGCTTGAGGACTACACAGTTAACGATGCGGCTCATTCAGGGTTCCTCGTAAATCGTGCCAATGCCCTATTGTACCTGTTATCTCCGTGCGATTCCTGTCCGATCTTTCCGGTTTCGTGTGATCAGAAAGGTTTGACAACGGCCAGCAGTACGATGGCAATCAGCAGCAGTGCCGGGATTTCATTTATCCAGCGATAAAAAACGTGGCTGTGTCGCGCACTGCCATCGCGGAACTCGCGCACCAGCACGCCGCAGTAGATATGAAAGCCGATGAGGGCCGCTACCAGCACCAGTTTCAGATCAAGCCACAGCAGTTCGCGGTAGGCGACCCAGGCATAGTCGGCCAGCATCCAGACACCGAAAACGGCCGTCAGGACAGCACCAATGGTCATGATGGCAAACAGCTTGCGCTCCATGACGAGGAAGCGGGCATGACTGGTCTCGTCCCTGCAGTCGGCGTGGTAGACAAACAGTCGCGGTAAATAAAACAGTCCTGCAAACCAGGTCACCATGAAAATAATATGCAGTGCTTTTATCCATAGCATGGGATTGTTTCCGTGTTGTTAACCGGTACGCTTTCAACCTGATAATAACGGCTGCTGAACTATATCTAAGTTGGGCACCAAAATTATTTAATAGCCACGGAAGCACACGGAAAAACACGGAAGAATAAATACCATAAAATACTTTTTTCCGTGTAATTCCGTGTAATTCCGTGTGCTTCCGTGGCAATCATATCCGTGTTTATTAGATTGATGCAGTACGAGTATGTCCTTGCGAACGACACCATCGGATTCGTCAGGCGGATTCGTCAGGTGGCTCCCAGCAAGTCGCGAATATCCTCGCGCAGCCTGGCCATGTTCAGCACACCGGTCTTGCGGTAAACAAT
>Ga0210065_1000123_pt1 | contig 22539 bp, 16 predicted proteins | sample Muzzi_PWB_D1_FD_185533 | JGI IMG/M metagenome (GOLD analysis project Ga0210065, IMG submission 185533) | Wetland microbial communities from San Francisco Bay, California, USA, that impact long-term carbon sequestration - Muzzi_PWB_D1 (SPAdes) | ecosystem: Environmental > Aquatic > Marine >... | reverse complement strand
TATCCGGGAAACCTTGAAGTGACGGGCCTGTTCCTTGCGCAGGGAAACAGAACTTCCAAAAAAACCCACTTCCAGCGGGTCACCGCCGATGGCAATATTTTCCATACTTACGGTGATGTCCTCAACCATACCGAGAATCATCAATTTGATGACGCCAGGGTCGTGGGTATCAATTTTTTCAAGTTTGGCCGTGTCACCCGGAACTAGATCTGCAAGTGTCATGTGTATCCTTAACGTAAATGAGAGTGATTCGCATTAACAGGTGTATTGTAAAGCATCTTTACATGCCAGATACATAATCCAGATCAATTAAATGCGAATCATTTCGAATTAAATGTATTGGAGTAGCGGGTGAAAATGCAGTTTTTCGATAAATTCCGGCTTTTGGTGGTATCTAGCGGAGACTTTTTTCCCACTTCCCGGACTTAATCACACCGCAACAGGCATTGGCACGGAAGTGGTAGAGCCAGTGGTTGACTGATGGTGCATCAATAATTGCAATATCTGCATTATATCCGGGCAGTAGTGAACCTATGCGCTGCTCAGACGATATGGCACGGGCCGCCACGGTTGTGACGCCCTTGAGAACTTCTTGCGGTGTCATTTTCTGATTCAGACAGGCCAGTGTCATGGCCAACGGCAAGTGATAACTGGGAGCGGAGCCCGGATTAAAATCCGTGGCTATTGCAACCCTGACACCTGCATCAAGCATTTCCCGCGCAGGTAGGTAGCGCTCATTCAGATAAAGTGAAGCCAACGGCAGGCTGACCGCGACCGTTCCGGCTTCCGCCAATGCCTGAATACCTTCTGCATCGACATATTCGAGGTGCTCAGCCGATACTGCTCCCAGGCTGGCGGCCAATTGTGCCCCGCCCCCGCTACTTAACTGATCGGCGTGCACTTTCAAACCTAACCCTGCGTGTTTGGCGGCTCCGAGTATTATTCTTGCCTCCGTCAACGTGAAAGCACCTTCTTCAACGAACACGTCGCAAAAGCGTGCGAGTTCACGTTTACTTACTTCCGGAATCAATAGATTACAGAGCAATTGGATATAAGCTTCCCGGTCTTGTTGATACTCATCCGGTAACATGTGCGCACCCAGGAATGTTGGTATGAGCTCAACAGCTTGCAGATCATCCAGCTGACGGTAGACCTGCAACTGTTTAAGCTCAGCTGATTCCTCAAGACCATAGCCCGATTTGCATTCAAGCGTTGTGACGCCCAAATCCAGGATATCTCCGAGTGCGCACAGGGCTTTTTCCAGTAACTGCTCAGCAGAACTTGCACGGGTAGCTGCGACGGTACTCCTTATACCTCCGCCAGCGGCGGCGATTTCCTGATAACTGCGGCCTTGCAGGCGCATCTCGAACTCATCGCCACGCCAACCGCCAAAACATAAATGGGTGTGGCAATCAATCAGCCCGGGAATAACCAGTCGCCGACCGCAGTCTATGAATTCATGACCGGAGAACGAATTGGGTAGTTGCAATTCACTACCGACCCAGAGAATCCCTTTCTCATCAAACACCAGGGCGGCTTTGTCAATCAGCCCGGCATCCTGTTGCAGGGTAACGGCGGGGCAGGTAGCCAGTTGGCCAATATTGCCTAAAACAGTCACTATTTAAGAGGACCCAACTCGTTTTCAACCACTTTCAACAACACTCCGCTGCGCAATATTTCAGCGCATTGGTTCAAATCATTGCCCACTTCATAATCCCGATCCGCGTGCCGGACTTCCCTGCGCAAGGCTTTGTGCGCGAGTGAAACGCCATGACCCGGCAAGAGTGCGCCGCGGAAGTCGAGTGCCTGGGCGGATGTGAGCAATTCGACCGCCAGTATCAGTTCGAGATTCCGTAGTACCGAGAGCAATTTAAAGGCACTGATTGAACCCATGCTGACGTGATCCTCCTGCCCAAGACTGGTGGGGATCGAATCGACACTGGCCGGGTGACAAAGGATTTTGTTTTCAGAAACCAGTGCGGCAGCGGTATATTGCGGAATCATGAATCCGGAGTTGACGCCGGTATCCTGCATCAACAACTTGGGCAGACCATCATGGCCTTCCAGTAGCAGGTAAGTCCTCCTCTCAGAAATGCTGCCCAGTTCAGCCAGTGCAATGGCAGCAAAGTCCATTGCCAGTGCCAGCGGTTGGCCGTGAAAATTTCCGCCTGAGAGGATATCCCCCTGTTCGAAGACCAGAGGATTATCGGTCACTGAATTGAGCTCGGTTTCAATACATTGGCGGGAATAGGACAACGCATCCCTGCTGGCGCCATGTACCTGGGGTACGCAACGCAGGCTATAGGGGTCCTGGACCTTGCCGCAGTCGCGGTGGGAGGAAAGAATTTCACTGCCTTCCAGTAGTTTTCTGATGTTGGACGCAACGGTCTGCTGCCCCTGGTGGGGCCTTATTGCGTGAATACGTGCATCAAAGGGTACGGCACTACCTTGCAGCGCTTCGAGGCTCATGGCGGCCAGTAAATCGGCCTCACGTTGCAGCACCAGGGTCCGTTCGAGCACAAAGGCACCATAGGCAGCCATCATCTGGGTGCCATTGATCAGCGCCAGACCATCTTTTGCCTGCAGGCTGATCGGTGCAATGCCTTTTGCTTCCAATGCTTCAGACGCAGGTATCCTGCTGGAAAGTGTATCGTCCCACACGTCGCCCCGACCGATTAAAGGCAGGCACATATGCGCCAAAGGTGCGAGGTCACCGGATGCCCCTACGCTGCCCCGGCTGGGAATCCATGGCAGGACACCCTGTTTCTCCAACTCAAGGAGTTTTAAGAAGGTCTGTTCAGAAACGCCCGAGTAACCAAGGCTGAGCGAATGAATTTTAAGCTGCAGCATCAGCCGGGTGATTTCTGTTGGTACGGGGTCACCTACGCCGCAGGCATGACTCAAAAGAATGTTTTTTTGCAAAGTGGCCAGGTCATCGCTGGATATGCGTTTGTTTGCGAGTACGCCAAAACCGGTGTTGATACCATAGTGTGCATGCCCATCAAGCAGGGCATGTTCGACAATTTTCCGCGACTGTCTGACGGGCTCAAACTGCTGTCGCAGCTGTGACATGCTGTGATCCAGATCAGCATACAGGTGCTCCAAACGGAGTTTAACCGCACTCATCGGGATCACTTGCCGTTGATCATGGGCAGGTCAACACCCCTTTCATTGGCAATGTCGATAGCATCCGTGTAGCCAGCATCTGCGTGGCGCATGACGCCTGTGCCGGGATCCGCGGTCAGTACCCTTTGCAAACGCCTGTCGGCCATGGCGGTTCCGTCAGCGACACAAACCATACCCGCGTGCTGTGAATAGCCGATACCCACACCGCCGCCGTGGTGGATGGAAACCCAGCTGGCACCACAGGCCGTGTTTAGCATGGCATTGAGTAACGGCCAGTCAGCAATCGCATCAGAACCATCGAGCATGGCCTCGGTTTCACGATTGGGTGACGCCACTGAGCCGGTATCGAGGTGATCGCGTCCAATTACGATGGGTGCCTTGATTTTACCTTCGCGCACAAGGGCATTGAATTTCAGGGCCGCTTTCGCACGTTCCCCGTACTCGAGCCAGCAGATTCTTGCCGGTAATCCCTGAAAACTGATCTGTTTCTGAGCCTTCTCGATCCATCGGCGCAGCGCAGGTTTTTCAGGAAACAATTCCAGGATCGCCTCGTCAGTGACGCGGATGTCCTCCGGGTCCCCGGATAAGGCCGCCCATCGAAAAGGTCCGGCACCACGACAGAATAATGGACGAATGTAAGCAGGTACAAACCCCGGAAAATCGAATGCTTCCGGCATGTTACGGTGATCGGCAACCTGACCCCTCAGGTTGTTACCATAATCAAAGCAGATGGCACCACGTGATTTCATTTCCAGAATTGCGCGAACATGCACCACCATGGAGTCCAGTACTTTGTCGTCGTAGGCAACCGGATCGGATTTCCGTAGCCGGGCGGCCTCCTCCAGTGAGTAACCCATCGGAATATAACCTTCACGTAAATCGTGGGCCGATGTTTGATCGGTAATGATGTCCGGCACAATGTTGCGCCGCACCAGTTCCGGCAAGACATCCGCAATGTTACCCAGCAATCCCACGGAAACCGGTCCTTCTGAATGCTCAAATATTTCGAGCGCTTCATCAAGACTTTCAGCCATGCGGTCACAGTAGCGGGTTTCCACTCGACGCTGGATACGCATGGGATCCACCTCCACCGCGAGACAGTTCCCTTCATTCATGGTACAGGCCAGTGGCTGGGCTCCACCCATACCGCCGAGTCCTGCGGTGACTGTCAAACGACCACGCAAACTGCCGTTGAAATGCTGTCGCGCGCACTCGGCAAACGTTTCATAGGTACCCTGCACGATTCCCTGTGAACCAATGTAGATCCATGAACCGGCGGTCATCTGACCATACATGGTCAGGCCTTTTGCCTCCAAGTCGCGAAAAACATCCCAATTACCCCAGCGGGGAACCAGGTTTGCGTTGGCTATCAGGACCCGCGGTGCTTCTTCATGTGTACGGAAAACACCCACCGGCTTGCCACTTTGGATCAGCAGTGTTTCGTCGTTCTCCAGACGCCGGAGCGTGGAGATAATTCTCTCAAGACATTCATGGTTCCGGGCAGCTTTACCGGTACCGCCATAAACGATCAATTCTTCCGGTTTCTCCGCGACATCTGGATCGAGGTTGTTCATAAGCATCCGCATGGCTGCTTCCTGGTGCCAGCCTTTGCAGGATATATTTGTACCCCTCGGGGCCCTGATTTCTGTCTTTAATTGTGCAATTTTTGTGTCCATTACTGTACAGTCACTACCTGAAAGGAGATGCCTGAATTATAACAGTGAATTTGAGGGCACTGTCGTGTATGCAACAAATACGTGGAATGGAAATGTTGAATAAATTTACCCCAAGAATATGGTATTTATGTGTTGTTTTTTGTTGCGCATCGCTACTTGGTTTTGCGTTTTACAACCAATATGTTGACTACCTTGATCCCTGTCCCTTGTGTATTTTTCAAAGAGTGGTTTTTTTCTGCATGGGCGTCATCGCTTTACTGGCAGCCATCCATAATCCGGGACGGAAAGGGCTGCGGATATACGCGTGGCTGGTTGCGTTCAGTGCGACGGTCGGAGCTTTGATCGCTGGCCGCCACATCTGGCTACAGGGTCTGCCGCCTGACCAGGTCCCGGAATGTGGTCCCGGCTTAAATTACATGCTGGATAATTTCCCGTTGACAGAGGTTCTTTCGACGGTACTCAGAGGCTCCGGAAGTTGCGCTGAGGTGATATGGTCTTTTATGGGTATGAGTATGCCAAAGTGGACCTTGATCTGGTACGTCGTGCTCGGCTTACTGACTTTATGGGTGATGTATCGCCCGGTTAAACCCCGAAAAATATAGAAATAGAAAATTGTCAAAAAGATCACACGTGGAAATGGAACGATGAATCAGAAAGCAGAGAACACGAAAAATTCAGCCAGGGAAAATGATTGGCAACCAACCTCCTGGCAGTCACGGGAGGCCTTGCAGCAGGCCAGTTATCCCGACCAGGCAGAACTTCAGGCGGCACTAGAGGAATTATCACAGCTGCCTCCATTGGTAACATCATGGGAAATCCTGTCATTGAAGGAGCATATTGCCCAGGCACAAGCAGGAAACAGGTTCTTTTTGCAGGGTGGCGATTGTGCCGAAAGTTTTGCCGAATGTAACTCTGCCGTGATAACCAACCGGCTCAAAGTGCTTCTGCAAATGAGCCTGGCCCTGACACACGGCCTCCAGAAACCGGTTGTAAGGGTCGGTCGCTTTGCCGGCCAGTATGCCAAACCACGTTCATCGGATATGGAAACGCGCGATGGTGTGACATTACCCAGCTATCGTGGTGACCTGGTGAACTCGGTCGAATTTACGCCCCAGGCAAGGCGACCGGATCCACGGCGCCTGATCCAGGGTCATGCGATGTCGTCGATGACAATGAATTTTGTACGTGCATTGGTTGACGGAGGCTTTGCAGATCTGCATCACCCGGAATACTGGAACCTGAGTTGGGTTGAGCACTCACCACTTGCTGAAGAATTTCAGCGCCTGGCAGACAGCCTCGGTCGAGCGGTCAAATTCATGGAAACCATTTCAGGCCGCCGGGCTGGCGCTCTCAAGCGTGTGGATTTCTATACTTCACACGAGGCACTACATCTTCATTACGAGCAGGCATTGACCCGCCAGGTGCCACGTCAGAAGGGCTGGTTTGATCTGACCACACATTTCCCCTGGATTGGTATGCGCACTGCGGATGTTGAGGGCGCACATGTCGAGTATTTCAGGGGTATCCGTAATCCGATCGGCATCAAGGTGGGTCCGGGTGCGGACGCACGGCATCTCAAAGGCTTGCTTGAAATACTAAATCCGGGTGCGGAGGCGGGGCGTATCGTGTTGATCCACAGGATGGGCGCATCCGAAATCGAAGCAAAATTACCGCCACTTATCAAGGCGGCACAGGATTCAAAATCACCAGTGTTATGGGTGTGCGATCCCATGCATGGTAATACCGAAACAACCTCATCAGGCATAAAGACCCGGCGATTCCGCAATATCATGAGCGAAACGGAAACGGCTATCGAGCTTCATCACCAGCATGGCTCTCACCTTGGGGGTGTACACCTTGAACTGACCGGTGAAGATGTCACCGAATGTACCGGTGGCGCAAGAAACCTGAATGAAATCGATCTGGAACGGGCTTACAAATCAATTGTAGACCCGCGTCTGAATTATGAGCAGGCCCTGGAACTATCGATGCTGATCGTCAGCAAGTTTGACAAGCTGGACTAATTTGCTTTTGTCTTTTCCCACATCAAAGGATGGTTTGGGTGTGTTGGGGTTTGTCAGGATCGGCTGCCTGCTTGCGGGCTTATTTTTTCTTTCGCAACGGGCCCTGGCTGAGCCTGAAGTCCGTCACACGGTAAGTTTTCCCAAGGACAGAGAGCAAATCATACTGGTGCGATCTGAGTTTCCGGTAAGCCTGCCGATGACAGAGCTTTTCATGCCAAACTGGACGCCGGGAGCCTACCGGATCAAGGACTATGCTGCCAACGTCAACCGAATTTCTGCAGCGTTTGGGGATGGCACGGAATTGTCCCTGCAGAAAATCAGTAAGGATCACTGGCAGGTCAATACGCCCCAGGCAGGAACCCTGGTTGTTGAGTACGAGGTGTATACGCCAACCGTCAAACCCACCACCAGTTGGGCGAGCCGGTCATTTTCCCTTATCAACGGCGCGTCGGTATTCCTGTACTCCCCGCAAACCAAATATATGCCGCAGCGATTGAAGATCATCAGTGATGCAACGCGGGGCGAGTTATTCAGCGCCATGAGGGCTGCGCCCGATGGTGACGGCTACCGTGTGAATAATTATGACGAACTGGTAGACAATCCGGTGGCTGTAGCCAGGGCGCCGAGCTACCGTTTCACACACAACGCCCAGGATTATGTGCTACTGAACGTGGGTGAGAACGAGTTCTGGGATGGCCAACTGGCGGCGGAAGATGTGGAAAAGATCGTAGCCGAGACCCAATCATTCTGGGGCACAAATCCACTTAATAGACCCTACTGGTTTTTGAATTTTATCGTAGAAGCCAAAGGGGGGCTTGAGCATGACCACAGCACGGTGATCATGACCGGCCGGCGACAGATGCGTAACCGTGACGACTACATAGAGTGGCTGGGTGTTGTCGCGCATGAGTTCTTTCACGTCTGGAATGTACGCAACATGCGTCCGGTGGAACTGGCGCAATATGATTATCAGCACGAACAATATACAAGCCAGCTGTGGCTTGCTGAAGGGCTGACCAGCTATTACGATAATTTGCTTCTGTCGCGTGCAGGCCTGATCACACCCAGCGAGTACATGGAATTACTCGCCGATGACATATACCGCCTGGAGACAACGCCGGGCAGGTTGTTACAGCCGGTGTCAGAGGCCTCTTTGGATGCCTGGATTCGCCACTACCAACCCAACTCCAATTTGCTCAACAGCTCCATCAGTTATTACACAAAAGGCGCCGTTATCGGATTCGTGATTGATACCTACCTCAGGAAAACGAGCAAGGGCCGCCATGATCTCGATGAAGTTATGCGGAAAATGTATGACTTGTATTCGAGCCAGCCCTATGACGATCAAGCATTTGAGAACCTATTGGTTGATGTTGGAGGTGTTGAGGCAGGTTTGTTGTTGCGTTCTCTATTAACAACAACGACCGACCCCGATATTGATGGCGCGCTTGACTGGTACGGCCTTGAACTTGATCGCGGGGCGATTGCGCCAACGCTGGAGCCGGAAGAGGAACCGGTCTCAGCACCGAGCGACCTTGGCGTCCTGTGGGATGAAGATGAACCGGGACTGGTGGTCAATGCAGTATTCGACGGTAGCGGTGGCGCTGCGGCGGGTCTGATACCGGGCGATGAAATACTGGCCATCGGTGATGAGCGGCTGACGAAGGAAACGCTGGGAAGCCTGATGACCAGTTTTAGTCCTGGCGAGGAAACCGCGCTGCTGATATCCCGCCGGGGCAAAATCATCAGCCTGGATATCAAGATGGATATCGCTATTCCGGACCATTTTGAAATCCTGCTAAAATCCGATTTCAACAAGCGCGACATCAAGCGTCTGCAAAATCTTTTAGGTCAGGACCCACGCAAGCAACATTGAGTTTCCAGCCCTGACCGGGTTCGTTCAAGCCTCCTGCTTTTTGCTCGCCCGGCCGGCAGCTTTACGTTCGTGTTCCTTCAGATGTAGCTTGCGAATACGTATGGACTCAGGTGTTACTTCGACCAGTTCATCGTCCTGGATAAACTCCAGTGATTGCTCCAGCGACATGATATTTGGTGCCGCCAGCAATACGTTATCATCTTTGATGACGGTACGAATATTGGTTAACTGTTTGCCTTTCAGCGGGTTGACTGTGAGATCGTTACCCCGGTTATGAATCCCTATAAGCTGGCCTTCATAAACGTCGACACCGTCTTCGATGATCATGCGGCCCCGGTCCTGCAGATTGTACAATGCATAAGCTACAGCTTTACCCGTGCTATTGGAGATCAGCACACCGTTATTGCGGTTTGAAATGGGCGCCGGGTTGTACGGGCCATATTTTTCAAAGGTGTGGAACATCAGTCCTGTGCCTGCAGTGACGGTGCGAAACTCTGATTGGAACCCGATCAGCCCGCGCGCTGGTATGATGTAATCCATCCGAATACGGCCCTTACCGTCGGGTTGCATATCCTGCAAGACACCACGTCGTTGACCAAGACGATCCATCACCGCGCCCTGGTAATTGGCTTCGAGATCGACAACCAGTGATTCATAGGGCTCCAGTGTCTCACCGTCGACGGTGCGCAGGATAACTTCCGGTCTCGAGATGGCCATTTCATAACCTTCCCGCCGCATGGTTTCTATCAGGATAGAAAGATGCAATTCACCGCGCCCGGATACGCGGAATCTTTCTGCATCGGCAGTTTCCTCGATCCGTAGAGCCACGTTATGACTGGCTTCACGCAGTAACCGTTCGCGCAGTTGCCTGCTGGTCAGATACTTGCCCTCTCGACCCGAAAACGGAGAATTGTTAACCCGGAAAGTCATGCTGATGGTGGGTTCGTCCACCGTCAGTGGCGGTAGTGCCTCGACTGCTTCCCGACTACACAAGGTATCCGAAATGCGCAGGTTTTCCACCCCGGTGACGGCAATGATATCACCGGCATTGGCTTGATCGATCTCCACACGTTTAAGCCCGCGAAAACCCAGCACCTGGAGAATACGGGCATTGCGTTGCTCACCATAGCGATCTATGGCGGTAATCCTTTGATTGGGTTTGACGCTCCCGCGTTGTACCCGGCCTATCCCGATAACGCCGACATAGGTATTGTAGTCCAGCGTACTGACACGCATCTGGAAAGGACCTTCCAGGTTAACTTCCGGTGGCCTGACTTCTTTCAGTATGGTTTCAAACAACGGGGTCATATCACCATCCCGGACGTCATCCTCAAGACCGGCATAACCCTGTAAGGCGGACGCGTAGACGACTGGAAAGTCCAGTTGCTCTTCACTGGCGCCCAACTTGTCAAACAATTCAAATGTCTGGTCCAGTACCCAGTGGGGGCGGGCACCATCGCGGTCCACTTTATTGATAACCACGATTGGCCGAAAACCCATTTCGAAAGCTTTTTGGGTTACAAACCGGGTTTGTGGCATTGGACCATCCACTGCGTCTACCAGCAATAACACGGAATCCACCATGCTCAGGATACGCTCAACTTCACCTCCGAAATCCGCATGTCCCGGCGTATCGACGATATTAATGCGGTACTGTTCGCCGTCTTTGCTCCAGGTGATCGCGGTATTCTTCGACAGGATGGTAATGCCGCGTTCCTTTTCCAATTCATTGGAATCCATCGCACGGTCAAGGGTGGCAGCGTGCTCACCCATCGAACCGGATTGCTGTAACAACTGGTCGACGAGTGTAGTTTTGCCATGATCGACGTGGGCGATGATGGCGATATTTCTGAGGTTATGTATCACGGTTGATTCCAATTGGCTAAGCGCGCGGAAGTTACACGCTTTGGTCATTTTAAGCAATGTTTTTAATGAAAAAACAGCAAGATAAATGACGTTGAGAACTATTCGAACATTATAGTGCTTTCCATTAATCAAGCAAAATTGGAAAGTGAAGGCGAGGGACTTGCTTTCGCTGGTTTTGCTGGCTATTCTTCTTAGCCCCGCAAACATTCCAGGTGCAAAATCCGTGGTCAGCAGCGAACAAAATGTCTTATTTGTATTCCCCGGACAGGGCTCACAGTACAAAGGTATGGGCGGTGATCTTTTTACGGAATATGAAACCGCCCGAAAAGTCTATCGGCAGGCCAGCGAAGCGCTGGGTTATGACGTCGCGGAACTCTCCTTTGAAGACCCGCGGGAACAGCTTAATCAGACACGCTTTACACAACCCGCGTTGCTTACCCACTCCATCGCCTGTCTCGAGGTGTTCAGGGATTTGACCGATGACCGTCTCAAGCCGTTAATGGCAGCGGGACACAGTCTTGGTGAGTACTCGGCGCTGGTAGCTGCTAAAGCTCTCAGTTTCCAAAGCGCGCTTAAACTGGTGCAGAAACGCGGAGAATTAATGGGCACCCATGGCGAGGGCGAGATGAGCGCTTTTCCCATGTCTATAGATGCCATTCGGCCTGTTGCCGAGCGCCACCACTGTGCGATTGCGGGATGCAACCTGCCTGACCAGACCGTTATCGGCGGCCGGGCTGAAGACCTTGCATTGGTTGAGCAGTATGTTCAGGAACATTTTGAACGGAAAACCCCGGTGCGCCTGAAGACCGAAGGGGCCTTTCATACTTACTACATGGTCAAGGCGGCGCAGCTCTACCGGTCCGTGCTGGAAACTACCGGGTTTGACCTGTCTGACGTCCGGGTACTATCCAATTTCACGGGTGCTTATCATGAACCAGATCCTGTTGGTATCAGGGCGCGTTTGTTCTTTCAGCTATTTCATCCGGTGCTATGGTATTCCGACCTTCAAACCGCCTTCGGTGATGGCGTCGATGTGATTATTGAGTTTGGTGGTGGAATCGGGTTTGGCACTGAACCTGAAGGAAAGCGACCAAACCTCGCCGGAATCATCAAGAAGACCCAGCGCGCGACCGGTCACCAGGCCGAATACATGGCTGCGATTAATATTAAAACCCTCAACGATACAGTAGATTTTGTAAAGGCCGAGTAACGACCAGGGTTGAAACAACACTTGCCCGCTTCCTCCTTAAGTCAGGTAAACAACCGGATTGAGATGATCATAAGAATTGTTCAAATGGAATTTGAGGAAGAGAGGATTCCTGATTTTTTAACCCTGTTTGCCGGGAGCAGGGAAAAGATAAGATCGTTTCCGGGCTGTACGCATCTGCAGTTACTTCAGGGTGAGGCTGACCCCTGTGTTTTTTTTACCTATTCTCACTGGGAACGGGAGAGTGATCTCGATACCTACCGGAACTCAGACCTGTTTCGGGCGGTTTGGCGCAGCACTCGAAAATTATTTCGTGCCCCACCCAAGGCCTGGAGTCTGACCGACCGGACGCATGTGATTGTTCCCGTCGCGTAAAAACGAATTTTAATACCCCCCTACTTTCGCTCAATTGCGTTCTGCTCTTGTCAAGGTGACAATACACTGTGGCATGTCCGGTTTTAATGATATCCAGGGTGGACTGGTTTCTATACAGCTCACCGGTGATACTAATTGAGTGGCTAAAACGATGACCAAATTTGAGAAGAAATCACTTGAAGACTGGCAAGAGCTTGCGCTCAAAGAGTGCAAGGGCAAGCCCCTTGATGCATTGACCTGGGAAACTCCCGAGGGTATCGCGGTCAAACCCCTGTACACTGCGATGGATCTCAAGGACCTTGAGCATCTGGATTCACTGCCTGGTATGGCGCCTTATGTTCGTGGACCGAAGGCGACCATGTACGCAGGTCGACCATGGACCGTGCGTCAGTATGCGGGTTTTTCGACAGCTGAAAAATCCAACGAATTTTACCGCAGGAACCTGCAGGCAGGACAAACGGGTCTTTCGGTGGCCTTCGATTTGGCCACCCATCGTGGTTATGACTCCGACCATCCCCGGGTAGTGGGTGATGTGGGCAAGGCAGGTGTGGCAATTGACAGCGTCGCGGATATGAAGATTCTGTTTGATGGTATCCCGCTGGACAAAATGTCCGTTTCGATGACTATGAATGGGGCCGTCCTGCCGGTCATGGCAATGTATATTGTTGCAGCGCAAGAGCAGGGTGTTTCAGTGGAGAAGTTATCCGGAACGCTGCAGAACGATATTCTGAAAGAATTCATGGTTCGCAATACCTATATCTATCCACCTGCGCCATCCATGCGGATCGTATCCGATATCATTGCATATGCGGCAGGCAACATGCCGAAGTTCAACTCCATTTCCATTTCCGGTTACCACATGCAGGAGGCCGGGGCCACCTGCGCCCAGGAATTGGCATATACCATCGCGGATGGAATTGAGTACGTCCGTGCTGCGATTGCCAGCGGTCTTGACGTGGATGTTTTCGCGCCGCGATTATCTTTCTTTTTCGCCATCGGAATGAATTTCTTTATGGAAGTGGCCAAGCTGCGGGCTGCTCGTCTGCTCTGGTCAACGCTGATGGCTGAGAAATTTTCCCCGAAAGATACACGGTCACTGATGTTGCGGACCCACTGCCAGACCTCGGGTGTCAGTCTCACCGCAAAAGACCCTTACAATAACATCATACGCACCACCATTGAGGCCATGGCGGCCACGCTCGGCGGGACCCAGTCACTGCATACCAATTCCTTTGATGAGGCGCTTGCCCTGCCTACGGAGACTTCAGCACGCATTGCTCGCAATACACAATTGGTGCTGCAGGAAGAAACGGGCATCACCAGGGTCGTTGACCCACTGGCAGGTTCCTACTACCTGGAAAGCCTGACCCATGAACTGGCTACCGAGGCGCGCAAGCTGATCGAAGAGGTTGAGGAGATGGGCGGTATGACAAAGGCGGTCGAGTCCGGCTTACCCAAGATGCGTATTGAGGAGGCCTCGGCATTGCGCCAGGCACGGGTCGACCGTGGCGAAGACATCATCGTTGGGGTCAACAAATATCAACTGGCGAAAGAACCGCCCGTCGATATTCTGAACATTGATAATAGTGCTGTCCGTGAAGCCCAGGTTCAACGTATTAAACAGGTTCGTGATAACCGGGACGCAGCGGTCTGCAAAGAGGCTTTGGACGCGCTAACAAAGGCAGCAGAAGATGGCACTGGAAATTTGCTTGCCCTTGCGGTTGATGCCGCCCGCGCACGGGCGACAGTTGGTGAAATTTCTGATGCACTGGAAAAAGTCTATGGCCGCCATCGCGCCACGACCCACTCCATCACCGGGGTGTTTGGTTCTGCCTATGAAGGTGACACTGATTACTCTTCCGTTCAGAATGAAGTAAAGGAGTTTGCAAAAAACGAAGGACGCCGGCCGCGTATGCTGGTCTGCAAACTGGGTCAGGATGGTCACGATCGTGGCGCCAGGGTAATTGCCACTGCCTTTGCCGATATCGGCTTCGATGTTGATATCGGCCCCCTGTTTCAAACACCGGAGGAGGCAGTGCGCGAGGCGATTGAGAATGACGTACACGTCGTCGGTATTTCGTCGCAGGCCGCAGGACATAAAACGCTGGTTCCACAGGTCATCGAGGGTCTCAAACAGGCGGGTGCCGGAGATATCATCGTTATCTGCGGGGGTGTCATTCCACCACAGGATTATGACGAAATGCTCGGTGCCGGTGTGGCAGCCATTTTCGGTCCTGGCACCAACATCCTGCAAGCCGCGCACAAGGTTCTTGGGATCATCCAGGAACGACGGCAGGATTAGTAACATCCGTTCAGAATATACAGCTTGAGCGTGGTGGAAACCCGCATCGCAATAAGGATTTTTATATGAACCAGATTATTGAACAACTGGAAGAGAAACGCAGAGCTTCCCTGCTCGGAGGTGGGCAGCAGCGGATTGACGTACAGCATAGCCGGGGTAAACTCACCGCCCGCGAACGAATTGACTTGCTGCTGGACGAGGACAGTTTCGAAGAGTGGGATGCTTTTGTCGAGCACCGTTGTACCGATTTTGATATGGCAGACAAGAAAATTCCGGGTGACGGGGTGGTCACTGGCTACGGAACCGTCAATGGTCGGGTTGTTTTTGTTTTCAGCCAGGATTTTACCGTCTTTGGAGGATCGCTCTCTGAAGCGCATGCCGAGAAAATCTGCAAGGTCATGAAGCAGGCTATGAAGGTGGGTGCGCCCGTCATCGGTCTCAACGATTCGGGCGGCGCCCGCATCCAGGAAGGGGTCGCTTCGCTGGGTGGGTATGCTGATGTCTTTCAGCTCAACGTGCTGGCCTCAGGCGTAGTGCCCCAGATCTCCGTCATCATGGGGCCGTGTGCGGGAGGTGCGGTTTACTCTCCTGCCATGACAGATTTTATCTTCATGGTGAAAGACAGTTCCTACATGTTTGTCACCGGCCCGGACGTGGTCAAAACGGTGACCCATGAAGAGGTTACGGCAGAGCAATTGGGTGGTGCCCTGACCCATTCCACGGTTTCAGGGGTTTGCGACCGGGCCTATGACAATGATGTGGAGACCTTGTTGATGGTGCGCCGGTTCATCAATTATTTGCCGGCCAATAATCGCGAGAAACCCCCGTTTAGACCCACACCGGACCAGGCCAGCCGGATGGAGATGTCCCTTGACACGCTGGTTCCGGACAACCCCAACATGCCTTACGATATGAAGGAGTTGATCTACAAGGTAGCTGACGATAACGAGTTTTGGGAGTTGCAACCCGATCACGCGCAAAACATTATTATTGGCTTTGCACGTATGGACGGATATTCGGTGGGCATTGTCGCCAACCAACCCATGGTGCTGGCGGGGTGTCTTGATATCAAATCATCTATCAAGGCCGGGCGATTTGTACGTTTTTGCGATGCATTCAATATCCCCATTCTCACTTTCGTCGACGTACCCGGGTTCATGCCGGGTACCGCCCAGGAGTATGGCGGTATCATCAAGCACGGGGCCAAACTGCTATTTGCCTATGCAGAAGCAACAGTTCCCAAAGTTACCGTCATTACCCGCAAGGCCTATGGCGGCGCTTACGACGTGATGAGTTCCAAGCATTTGCGCGGTGATGTGAACCTGGCCTGGCCCAGTGCAGAAATTGCGGTTATGGGTCCCAAGGGAGCCGTGGAGATCATTTTCCGGAGCGACATAGGGGATGTTAAAAAAATCGCCGAACGAACCGAACAATACCGTTTGAAATTTGCCAACCCGTTTATCGCGGGAAGTCGTGGTTATGTGGATGATGTTATTCTGCCCCACGCGACCCGAAAACGCGTCTGTCGATCACTCGCCATGTTACGGGAAAAGCAGCTCGACAACCCGTGGCGTAAACATGACAACATACCACTCTGATTCGATGAAACAGCACACTGGAGGATTTGCCCGTGTTTGACAAAATTCTGATCGCAAACCGAGGTGAAATCGCATGCCGTGTCATCAGGTCTGCGCAGAAAATGGGTATTAAGACTGTTGCGGTCCATTCCGATGCTGATCGTAATGCCCTGCACGTGAAAATGGCTGATGAAGCTGTTTATATCGGGCCTTCACCTTCGACACAAAGCTACCTTGTAAAGGAAAAAATTCTACAGGCATGCATCGACACAGGTGCCCAGGCGGTCCACCCGGGTTATGGTTTCCTGTCCGAGAACTCTGAATTCTGTGAGTTATTGGCCGCAGAAGGAATCGTTTTCATCGGGCCCATGACCCATGCCATCAAGGCCATGGGTGACAAAATCACCTCCAAGCAATTGGCCGATGAAGCGGGCGTGAATACGATCCCCGGATTTGCCGATGTGTTACGTGATGGCGAGCACGCCGTAGAGATTGCCAACCGGCTTGGTTATCCGGTGATGCTTAAAGCAACCGCAGGTGGGGGCGGCAAGGGTATGCGCGTCGCACGCAATGATGCGGAGTGCCGGGACGGATTCGAACGTGCCTCCAATGAAGCGCGTTCCAGCTTTGGTGATGACCGTATGTTTGCGGAAAAGTTTATCGAGGAACCACGCCACATAGAAATACAGATCATTGCCGACAGTCATGACAACATTGTCTACCTGAATGAGCGGGAATGTTCACTGCAGCGCCGCCATCAGAAAGTCATTGAAGAGGCACCTTCACCTTTTCTGGATGAGGCAACCCGCAAAAAGATGGGTGAGCAGGCCGTGGCCCTGGCCAGGGCGGTACAATATCAATCCGCCGGTACGGTGGAGTTTATTGTCGACAGCCAGCGTAACTTCTACTTTCTGGAAATGAATACCCGGCTGCAGGTGGAGCACCCGGTCACCGAGCTGATCACAGGTGTGGACCTGGTGGAGTTGATGATCCGTGTTGCAGCGGGTGAAAAATTACCGATCAGCCAATCGGATGTGACCATCAATGGCTGGGCGATCGAATCCCGCGTTTATGCCGAGGACCCTTCACGTAATTTCCTGCCGTCCATAGGCCGCCTGGTTTATTACCGGCCACCCGAGAATGATGCCAATGTCCGTGTTGACACCGGCGTTTTCGAAGGCGGGGAGGTTTCCATGTATTACGACCCGATGATCGCCAAACTCATTACCCATGGTTTGGATCGCAAAGAAGCGACTGCTCACATGCGTTCGGCGCTGGATCGTTTTCTCATCCGGGGTGTTTCGCATAACATCAGTTTTCTGTCAGCGTTGATGGTAAACCCGCGATTTGTAGCTGGGAACATGAGCACCAATATGATTGGTGAAGAGTATCCGGATGGTTTCCAACCGTCTGACCTGTCTCACCAGGACCCTGCCGTCTTCATCTCCGTCGCAGCATCCATGATGCGTGGCTATCGCGATCGCGCCGCCCAGATCAACGGCCAACTGGATGGTCACAGACGCTGCGTGCCAAATGACTGGGTAGTCGTGATGAACGACAAGCATCACCCGGTTAACGTAATACCGGTGCAGGGTGGTCACGATGTGCATTATGAGGGTCATACCTACGCGGTGCGCAGTCATTGGGAGTTTGGACAACCCATTTTCGGTGGCACCATCAATGGTGAACAGATTTTTATCCAGGTTTTGCGTGAGAATCAGACCTACCGGCTATTGCATGGCGGTTCCCAGGTTGATGTCCGTATTGTGACGCCGAAGGTAGCTGAGCTTCTGAAGTATATGCCGGAGAAGTTGCCACCCGACATGTCGAAATTCCTTGTTTCACCGATGCCGGGCCTGCTGGTGTCACTGGCAGTTAAAGAAGGTGATGTCATTAACTCGGGTCAGGAATTGGCAGTGCTCGAAGCAATGAAAATGGAAAATACCCTGCTGGCAAACTGCGATGGTGTCGTGGCCCGGATTCATTTTAAGCCCGGAGCTAACCTCGCAGTTAACGACATCATCATGGAATTCGAGTAAAGAAAGAGATGACACCAAAGCCCTACCCGGACTTGGTACTGGAAAACGAGGTACTCGCTCACGCCGTGCTTGAGGGAAGCCGGCGTGCACTGGCGCAGGCCATTACCCTGATTGAATCCACACGGACTGATCATCGTGCCGCCGCCTCTGACCTGCTGGAGCGGCTGTTGCCACACTCGGGAAATTCAATTCGATTGGGAGTCTCGGGTGTGCCCGGGGTCGGTAAATCGACCTTTGTTGAGTCACTGGGCAACCATATCATCGATGCGGGTCACCGGGTTGCCGTGCTCACTGTGGACCCTTCATCAGCCATCAGCGGCGGTTCCATATTGGGTGATAAGACCCGGATGGAATTGCTTTCACGGCGACCCGAGGCCTATATCCGGCCTTCGCCGGCCGGCAACACCCTTGGCGGTGTTACCCGTCGCAGTCGGGAGGCAATGATTCTTTGCGAGGCTGCCGGGTTTGATGTGCTTATCGTCGAAACGGTCGGTGTCGGGCAATCTGAAACAAAAGTGGCGGATATGACTGACATGTTCGTGCTTCTGCAATTGCCAGGCGGTGGTGATGAACTACAGGGTATAAAACGCGGCATCATGGAATTAGCCGATCTGGTTCTTATCAACAAGGCAGATGACGGGTTAAAGGCCCTGGCCGAGAGGTCGGTGGCAGATTATCGTAATGCCCTGCGCTTGCTCCACCCCCGTTCTGAAAACTGGCAAGTTGAGGTTCGGACCTGTTCTTCACGCGATGGAGTCGGTATTGCCGAGACGTGGGAACTCGTGCAACAACACCACGGCGTGATTGAGGCCAGCGGGGAACTAAAGAGACGCCGGGCTGATCAGGCACGCGACTGGATGTGGTCTGAGGTGAGTGATAATCTGCTCTCGGCGCTGCAAAGTGATCCCCGGGTGCACGAACAAATCCCGCGATTGGAGGCTGCGGCCAGCGCGGGTCGCATTCCACCCACTATCGCTGCCCGCCAATTACTTGATCTGTTTCTAAGGCGGCGGAAATAGAGGTACTGACAAACCAATCCAGGAGTAGTTATGAGTGACCGGCCTTTCAGGGTTTTAGGTATACAACAAATTGCAGTGGGTGGTCTGGACAAAGCCCGTCTGCGAACATTATGGGTGGATACCCTTGGCCTGCAATTGGCAGGTACTTACCAGAGTATTTCGGAAAATGTTGACGAGGATATTGCGGTCACCGGTTGCGGGCCATTCAAGGTGGAAGTCGACCTGATGCAGCCACTTGACCCGGAACGAAAACCACAAGTACAGAATCCTCCGCTTAATCACATCGGTTTATGGATTGATGATCTGCCCGCAGCGGTTACCTGGCTAACGGCACGTGGTATGCGTTTCGCACCTGGCGGAATTCGCAAGGGAGCTTCGGGCTACGATGTCTGTTTCATCCATCCGAAAGCCAGTGAGGAATTCCCCGTCGGCGGAGAGGGTGTGTTGATCGAACTCGTCCAGGCCCCGCCGGAGGTAACCGGGGCTTTCAAGAGTCTGTCCTGAGTGAATTAAGACGCGCCCCGATTCGGGGGGGCGCGTTTCCTCGTTACTTTTGCGTAACCGGTCCGCGCCAGGTCTACTGCAACAGGTGAATATTTTTCTCAGCCGAAATCTTTCTGAGCTGTTGTGGCCAGACCGTGACGCTCACCTCACCGATATGGGCTTTTTTAAGTAACAGCATGTAAACACGGGATTGCCCGATGCCGCCACCGATGCTCAATGGAATCTCATCATTCAGTATGGCCTGGTGATACGGTTGCTCCAGCAGGTCAAGTTGGCCGCTCATCTCGAGTTGCTTGCGCAGTGTATCTTTGGTCACCCTGACCCCCATCGAAGTGAGTTCATGACGCCGCTGGGTGACGGGATTCCACACGAGGATATCACCGTTCAGGCCATGCATGGGCAGACCGTCTTTTGAATGGGTTTCAGTTACCCAATCGTCGTAATCAGCAGCACGCATTTCGTGTGGATAACCATCCGCCAGCGGCCAGCCGATTCCATAGATAAAGACCGCAGGGAATTCCTTGACCAGCCGTGTTTCACGTTGTTTACGGGGTAAATCCGGGTACATCTCCAGGATCTCCTCAGCGTGGATGAATGTCAGCTCATCGGGCAGGCTTGGGTACCGTGGATCAACCAGTTGTGGAAACATGTTCTGGGTATATTGTTCCGCCCCCTTGATGACTTTCCAGATAGTCCTGACAGTCTGCGTGAGATAGTCAAGATTTCGTTGGTCTGCGCTGATGGTCTTTTCCCAGTCCCACTGATCCACGTAGGCGCTGTGATCATGATCGAGAAAATAGTCTTTACGCACCGCCCTCATATCAGTGCAAATGCCTTCTCCAATCTCACATCCGAAGGCTTTGAGCGCCATGCGCTTCCACTTGGTGGCTGCTTGCACGACCTGTGCATTCAGTCGTTTCTCCAGGCCCAGTCCACAGGGAAACTCTACCGGGGTACGCGAGCCGTCACGATCGAGCATATCGTTTACACCACTTTCGCGGTCCACGATGAGGGGTACCTGAACCATGGAGAGACCCAATTCTTTACACAGGTTTTCCTCGATATATTTCTTTACGCCATACAGCGCGTGCATGGTCTCCATGGGTGTGAGCAAGGAATCGTAGTTTTGCGGCAGCGCAGCTGCGACCTCCTCGTAGGTCCCGATTCCGGGGCCGGCCAGATCAGCTTGTTTGTTTAACATCGAATTTACTCCTGTTGTCGAGTCATTCAGACTACGGACAAGTATGCCAGTGATCGTTTTCATACCACTTGATGAAAGTCATTCACAGTGAATTTAATAATGCTTCAAACCCAAAACTGTCCGGAAAAAGCAAAATATGAACGCTAGCGGATAAGCGTTAGGGCAGTACGACATTGACCTAGGTCACGTTTGGCACAAACTGAAGTGGTTGACGGCCGGTTTGAGTTATTCAGACGTGAATTTCAGAGTACAATTAATTTTGATTAATCGAGGTGTTGGCGACTGGTCTGCATGACTGTCTCGCAGCACACATAAAATTACTTTTAAGGAGCGTTCGATGAAACAACCTGTTCGAGTAGCAATCACCGGTGCGGCCGGTCAAATTGGTTATCAATTGTGCTTCAGGATCGCCGCTGGCGATATGCTGGGAAAAGATCAACCCGTCATCCTGCAGTTGTTGGAAATTACCCCTGCATTGGGAGCGCTTGAAGGGGTAGTTATGGAACTCAAGGATGCCGCCTTGCCATTGCTGCATGATTTGGTATTTACAGATGATCCGAATGTGGCATTCAAAGATACGGACTATGCGTTACTGGTTGGCGCACGGCCCCGCGGCCCCGGTATGGAACGTGCCGACCTGTTAACTGCAAATGGCAAGATTTTTGGACCACAGGGTGCTGCGATGAACGCACACTCCAGCCGTGACATCAAAGTGTTGGTTGTAGGTAATCCTGCGAATACCAACGCGTTAATTGCGCAATCCAGTGCACCCGACTTGAATCCGCGTAATTTCACTGCCATGACCCGTCTGGATCATAATCGTGCGATGGCACAATTGGCGGGGAAAACCGGAATTCATCACAGCAAGGTGCGTAAGATGCTGATCTGGGGAAATCACTCTTCAACACAGTACCCTGATATCAATTTCGCTGAAGCAAACGGGAAAAAAGCCACTGACCTGGTCGAGCAGGACTGGTACCGGGAATACTTTATTCCAACGGTCCAGCAACGCGGCGCAGCGATAATCAAAGCGCGCGGTGCTTCCAGTGCTGCATCGGCAGCATCGGCTGCAATCGATCATATGCGTAACTGGGCGCTGGGGACTGCTGAAGGCGACTGGGTATCAATGGCCGTTCCGTCTGAGGGTAGTTATGGGATTGCGCCTGGTATTATTTATTCTTTCCCATGTGTGTGTCGTAACGGGGACTACCAGATTGTACAAGACCTCGAAATTGATGATTTCAGCCGCGCAAGAATGGATGCTTCGGATGCTGAATTACGCGAGGAACGAAAGGCAGTTGAGAATTTGCTGGCTTGACACCGCCGCGGAAAACACGGGGTTAAAGGCCACTGGTTGACCGCGTCCTGTGTACTGACCCATAAAAAAACCGGTCCGCATGAGTGGACCGGTTTTTGTTTGCTCGATTCGCATGCGAGCCATGCATCAAATTCAGCGTTTCATAAAATTGAAGAACTCTTCATTGGACTTGGTGGCTTTCAATTTATCCAGCATAAACTCAATGGCCTGTATCTCATCCATCGGGTGTAAAAGTTTGCGGAGAATCCACACTTTTTGCAGCAGACCCTGGTCGATCATCAGCTCTTCACGGCGTGTGCCGGATTTATTGATGTCAATTGCCGGATAAACACGTTTTTCCGCAATTCTGCGTGCGAGGTGAACTTCCATATTGCCGGTGCCCTTGAACTCCTCGTAAATGACTTCATCCATCTTGGAGCCGGTTTCAAC
>Ga0210065_1000122_pt1 | contig 22846 bp, 21 predicted proteins | sample Muzzi_PWB_D1_FD_185533 | JGI IMG/M metagenome (GOLD analysis project Ga0210065, IMG submission 185533) | Wetland microbial communities from San Francisco Bay, California, USA, that impact long-term carbon sequestration - Muzzi_PWB_D1 (SPAdes) | ecosystem: Environmental > Aquatic > Marine >... | reverse complement strand
TATTTCATCATCAACTACTTCGGCTATGACGATTACATCGGTGAAGGCACCTCGGGCGTTCCCGGCCACATCCCCGGCGCCTACCAGTTCACGCCCCAGGCCAGCATGGCCATGGACGAGATGCTGGGCATGATCCCGTCCGACATGCCGGTGGTTGTCTACTGCTGGACCGGACAGCATTCCTCGCAGGTGACGGCCTACCTGAACATGTGCGGCTACGAGGCCTACAGCCTCAAATTCGGGTCCAACAACCTGTTCTACGAAAGTCTGACCGCCCATAAGTGGGTGGTCGGGACCACGACGAACAGTTTCCCCCTGGTCGCCACGCCGGGGGTGGTGAACTAGGGACTTCGAGCCTGGTTCGACAGCAAAAGGGGAGGGCTTGCGGGCCCTCCCCTTTTTTTCGGATCGCGATTCGGTTCAGCCCGCGGCCGCCACGGCCTTGTCCAACCTGTCGCAGGCTTCACGCAGCGTGGCCCGGGGACATCCGAAATTCAAACGGACGCAGCCGGGACCGGCAAAATCCTTCCCCTCGGACAATCCCACCCCGTGGTTTTCGAAATGGCCCACCGGATCGATCGGACCCAGGGCGCTCACATCCAGCCAGGCCAGGTAGGTCGCTTCGACCGAGGACATCGTGACGCCGTCCCAGCGGCCCACCCGTTCGGCCAGGTAGTCGCGGTTGGCCCGCAGGTATTCTATCTGGGCGGCCAGCCAATCGCCGCCGTCCCGCCACGAGGCCAGGGCGGCCACGTAACCCATCACGTTCACCGAGGGCACGATGCCGGCCATGGCGCGCCGGAAACGGCGGCGCAGGCCTTCATCGGGAATCACCGCCAGCGAGCAGCTCAGCCCGGCCACATTGAAGGTCTTGCTGGGGGCCATCAGGGTGATGGTGCGGGCGGCCACTTCCGGACCCAGGGTGGCCAGCGGCACGTGCCGGACGCCTTCGGCCAGGATCAACTGGTTGTGGATCTCGTCGCTGCAGATGATCGTCCGGCTGGCCAGGCAGGATTCGGCCACCATTTCCAGTTCCTCGCGCCGCCAGGCCCGGCCGACCGGATTGTGGGGATGGCACCACAGCAGAAGGCGGCAATCACCGGCGATTCCCGCGGCCAGCCGGCCCTTGTCCACGGACCAGCCGGCGGTATTACCCCCGGCCATGGGAATGGTGACCAGCTTGCGGTCCATCAGGGCGGGAGCCTTCAGGAAAGGCGGGTAGACCGGGGTCAGGGTGGCCACCCCGTCCCCGGATTTTCCGACCGCACGGCAGGTGACGTTGATGCCGCTGACCAGTCCGGGAAGCCAGACCAGCCAGGAAGGATCAACGGCCCAATCCCACTCGTCGGCGCAGGTGGCCACCACGGTTTCGGCCAGTCCGGCCGGAGGATCCCCGTAACCGAAGACACCGTGATCGACCCGTCGGGCCAGGGCCTCGATCACCGCCGGGGGCGATTTGAAATCGGTATCGGCCACCCACAGGGGCAGGATGTCGCGGCCGGCATACCGGGCCCACTTGTGGCTGTCGGTCCCGGCTCTTTCCACCGGATCATCGAAGTTGAAACTCATGCGAGGTCCCGCTCCTCCAGGTAGGTCCGGACCTGGTCCACCGCTTCGGCGGGTGTGGCCGCCAGCGACCAGACGGCCTCGGGGGCCCCGGCGTTGAGAAAGGCTTCCCCCGGATTGAAATCCAGCAGGACCACCGGCCGCTGGAACCTCAGGGCCATGGCGATTTCGCTCAGGGTCCCGCCGGTGCCCCGACAGGCGACCACCACGTCGCTGGACAGGACGTTGATGATGTTGCGGGCCGCCCCCATCCCCGTGGGGATGACGATGTCCAGGCCTTCGGCGGCAAGTTCCCGGTCCTCGTCGTAGAGAACCCCGACGGTGAGACCGCCCGCCTCGTGCGCTCCGGTCACCGAGGCCTGCATGACCCCGGAGGGCCTTCCGCCGGACACCAGCACCCAGCCGTTTTCCGCGATCAGGCGGCCCAGTTCGCGGGCGGCGGCGGCGGTCCTGTCATCGGCGACCGTCCCGCCCATCACCCCGACACATATCCTTCGCATATCAGTAACCCCCTTCGCGGAGCTGATCCGGATCCGGCAGGATCTGTTCCAGCTTCGAGGTGTCGACCCTGGGATGGAAATCCCCCGAGGGCGTGAAATCCAGATCGACGCGCGTGGCGCCCAGGCCGTGGGCCAGCATGGACAGCGTGCGGGAGGCCGAGCGCTGGGCCTCGCCGGTCGCCTTGCGCACCAACTCGCCGGCGTAGTTGCTGGTCTGGATCCTGGTCTCGTTGATGAGCTTGTTCTTGGCCTCCACGCTGAACCCCCCGGTGAAGACACGGTCCACCACTTCGGGCATCAGCCAGGGCAGGAGCTTGGTCTTGTCTTCGCTGTGGATCTGCATGTCCCGGATGAGGACTTCGTGCCGGCAGGGCGGCAGCACGATATTGAAGGCCCCTTCGCCCCGGGATTCGATCCTGAACTGGGGATCGTTCAGGTCGTAGCGGAAATCGATGTCGAATTCGATGACCAGGGTGATCCGCTGCTCGGACAGGAGCCAGTTCAGGTACTTCCTGCCGAATTCCCCGAACCAGTGTTCGCTGGCGGTGATCACCTCCTTGGTCATGATCCGGAAGACGCTCAGTTCGCCCACCGCCTTCATGCTGGTGATGAAGCTCTCGTGGGTGATGACCGCGGGTGCCTTGCCGCCACGGCCGCGCCGGGCCAGCTTCCAGACGCCCCAGCCGACCAGGGCCACGAACAGCCCTCCGCCAAAACCGATGAACAGGTATTCCACGCGCGCATCTCCATGGTTGGTGACATGACCGGAAACGTCAGGATGGCAAAACAAGGGCCCCGGATCAAGAAAGGATCGCTCGAGGGGCGCGGGGCCCTAACCGCGATGTCCCCCGCGTTTGAGCATCGGCCCGAATTTTCCGTGGACCTGGTCCATGATGCGGTCCAGTTTGCGGTCCCGTTCCCGGTCCTCGTCCTGGAAAAGCTGGCCCTGCCCCCGGCCCGGCGGCACCAGATTGGACGCCGTGACCCCGATCAGCCGGAGAGGTCGGCCCCGGCGGCCCAGGTTCGTTTTCAGGAGCTGGCGGGCGGTGTCCCGCAGGACCACGCTCGAATCGCTGGCCTCGGGCAGGGTCGCGCTGCGGGTGTGGGTCGTGAAATCGGGGTAGCGGGCCTTCAGGGTCACCGTCCTGGCCAGGAAACCGTGGGCGCGCAGCCGCCGGGCCACCTTGGCGGCCAGGTGGTCCAGGATGTCCCGCAGTTCGTCGGCATCGGCGATGTCCTCGCGGAAGGTGGTCTCGTTCCCGATGGACTTGGCCTCGTGGACCGGAACGACAGGCCGCTCGTCGTGCCCCACGGCCAGTTCCAGCAGGTGGGCCGCGTGATCCCCGAACTGCTCGATCAGAAGTTCCTGCGGGATGGCCAGCAGGTCGGCCACCTTGCGGATGCCGAACCGGTGCATCTGCTTCTCGGCGACCTTGCCCACGCCCCAAAGTTTGCCGATGGGCAGATCCGCCAGCAGGGCGCGGGCCTTGTTCGGAACGATGACCACGAACCCGTCGGGCTTGTCCAGGTCGCTGGCCAGCTTGGCCAGGAACTTGTTGGACGCCAGGCCCACCGAGGCCACCAGGCCGACTTCGTCCAGGATCCGCTTCTTGATGGTTCTGCCCACGGTTTCGGCCGACCCGAACAGGCGGCGGCAGCCGGTGACATCGAGGAAGGCCTCGTCGATGGACAGGGGTTCGACCAGGGGCGTGTAATCGTCGAAGATCGCGAAGACCTGCCGGGACACTTCGGCGTACCTGTCCATGCGGCCGCGCAGGAATATCCCGTCCGGACAGAGCCGGATCGCCCGGGCGGCGCTCATGGCGCTGTGGACCCCGTACCGGCGTGCCTCATAGCTGGCCGCCGCCACGACGCCCCGGCCCTCAGGGGTTCCGCCCACCATGACCGGCTTGCCCCGTAACGAAGGGTCGTCCAGCACTTCCACGGAGGCGTAGAAGGCATCCATGTCGATGTGCAGGATCGCCCGGTCGGGAAAAACGGAAGCGGGAGTCGTCATGGTCATCCGGTCGACAAGGGGTTAAGATGGACGCCAGCAGAATCAATGGTCATAAACTCCAGGGAAAATAGCATGGATATCCATCTGTCCGCCATCAACGTCTATCCCGTCAAGGGCATCCGGGGAATCCCGGTTCCTCGGGGTTTCGTGGAACCGGCCGGCCTCACCGGGGATCGACGCTGGATCATCGTCGATGATCACGGCACCTTCCTCAGCCAACGCACGCAACCCCGCCTCGCTCTCCTGACGGGTGCTTTTGACGGGACCACCCTGAAGATGGACGGCCCCGGACAGGAATCCCTGGTGATTCGGGTCCCAGACGGAAAAGAACGGATCGCCGTCCGCGTCTGGCGGGACGAGGTGGACGCGGCGGCGGCGCCCGCGGCCGCCGATCGGTGGCTCTCCTCCTTCCTGGAACATCCCTGCCGCCTGGCCTTCATGGACGACGACGGGGCCCGTCCGATCTCCTCGCCCCGGGGACAACCCGGGGACACGGTGAGTTTTGCCGACGGCTATCCCCTGCTCCTTATCTCCGAGGCGTCGCTGGCCGACCTCAATGAACGCCTTGACGATCCCCTGCCCATGGACAGGTTTCGCCCCAATCTGGTGGCCGCCGGATGCGCCGCCTTCGCCGAAGACCGGTGGCGCAGGATCGCCATCGGCGAAGCGATCTTCCGGCATGCGGGTCTCTGTGCCCGCTGCAGCGTCACGACCGTGGACCAGGCCACGGGAATCCGTGCCGGGGAGGAACCTCTGCGCACCCTGCTCGATTTCCGCCAGACCGAGGCCGGCGTGGTTTTCGGCGTGAACCTCGTGCCCGAAAAAGGCGGCGTCATTGCCGCCGGCGACCCCCTCACCGTCCTGGACTAGACGCCCCGAACAGTCGACTCGAGGAAAACCGGACGCTCTCGCTATTTTTACTGTTGCAACATTTATTGTTTTAACCTATATTGTGCCCATCACTGAACCGGGAGCGTGACGACATGACGATGAACCCCCGCAAAGCTGAACTTCTGGGTCTGAAATTGATGAAGACCAGCGGCTTGATGCAGGACGCCGCCCACGACCTGTTCAAGAGTCATGGGCTGTCGGCGCCGCAGTACAATGTCCTGCGCATCCTGCGGGGCGCCGGAACCGTCGGACTGAACTGCCGGGAAATCGCGGACCGGATGATCACGCGGGTTCCCGACATCACCCGGCTGCTGGACCGCTTGGCGGAAAAGGACCTGGTGACCCGGCTCCGGTCGGAGGAGGACCGTCGGGTGGTCACCTCGACCCTGACCGAAGCGGGAACGGCCCTGCTGAGCCGGATCGACCGGCCCCTGAACCTGCAGGTCACCGCCAATTTCCGGAACCTGTCCGGCGACGACATGAAGAGGTTGGATGGAATCCTGGACCGTCTCCTGGCGGGCCTGGAAAACCGTGAAAACGCGGCACCCCCCGGTGCCGCCTGAGGATAGATTCAAGGAGACAGATCATGCTGAAAACGCGCCGTTCCGAGGATCGCGGACACATCGACCACGGCTGGCTCAACGCCCGCCACAGCTTTTCCTTCGGCGGGTACCATGACCCCGCGCACATGGGCTTTCGGGTGCTGCGCGTGATCAACGAGGATATCGTCGCCCCGGGACAGGGTTTCGGCACCCATCCCCATCGCGACATGGAAATCCTGACCTACGTGATCGAAGGGGCCCTGGAACACCGGGACAACATGGGCAACGGCTCGGTCATCCGGCCCGGGGACGTTCAATGGATGAGCGCCGGCACCGGCGTCACCCACAGCGAGTTCAACCCCTCGCCCACCGAACCCACGCACCTGCTTCAGATCTGGATACTCCCGGACAGACCCGGACGCACGCCCGACTACGCCGAGAAGCATTTTTCCCGGGCCGAGCGAACCGGAATCCTGCGGTTGGTGGCCTCCGGCGACGGCGCCGATGGGTCCCTGCGATGGGGCCAGGATGTGCGACTGTACGCTTCCATCCTGGCTGAAGGACAATCGGTCTCCCTTGATCTTGGGCCCGATCGGCACGCCTGGATCCAGATGGTCGCCGGGGAAATCGAAGTCGGCGGCGTGACCCTGGGTCCCGGCGACGCCGTGGCGATCAGTGAAGAGACCGGACTCGAAATCACATCCGGCCAGGAAAGCGAATTCCTGGTCTTCGACCTGCCATGACGGCCAAGGAGATAACATGAGCAAGAGAGCCCAACCCGATCACCCCGTCCAGGAACCGGTGGCGGCGCGCTGGAGCCCCTATGGATATGACGACCGCGAGGTCCCGGCCGGGGAACTCCGCAGCCTCCTGGAAGCGGCCCGCTGGGCGGCCTCGGCATTCAATGAACAGCCCTGGCAGTACATCGTCGCGCGCAAATCCGACGGGGCGGCCTACGACCAGGTCCTGTCCTGCCTCGTCGACGCCAATCAGGCCTGGGCCCAGGCCGCCCCGGTGCTGATGCTGACCGTCGTGTCGGAAAACTTTGCGCGCAACGGCAAACCCAACGGCTCGGCCATGCACGACGTGGGTCAGGCTTCGGCCAACCTGTCCCTCGAAGCCACCGCCCGCGGTATCTCCGTGCACCAGATGGCCGGCATCCTGCCGGACCGGGCCCGGGAACTGTTCGGGATTCCCGAGGGCTTCCGGGCCGCCACCGGCGTGGCCATCGGCTATGCGGCCGACCCCCGGGATCTTCCCGAGGAACTCCGGAAACGGGACACGACGCCCCGCACGCGCAAGCCCCTGGCGGATTTCGTTTTCACCGGAAGCTGGGGAAAGGCCGCCGCGCTGCTGGACGACTGAAAATCCGGCCCTCCCGGACACCGGTCCCCGATTGGCAAGCGGGGACCGGTGTCTTACATTTTCCCCGTAGGTTTCCTTTGGTCCCTTCGCGAACGGGATTTTCGAAATGTGCGGACGCATCATCCTTACCTCGGCCCCCCACGTCCTGGCGGAAAAGTTCTTCCTCGACATGGTTCCCGATCTGGTGCCCAGGTACAACATTCCCCCGACCAGCGACATCGCCGCCGTGGTGCCCAACCCCCGGTCGGACGGCCGCCTGGTCCGGATGTTCCGCTGGGGCCTGGTGCCCCCCTGGAGCCCCGGGCCCGAGGTGGGCGCCAAGATGATCAATGCCCGCAGCGAGACCGTCCTGGAAAAGCCCTCGTTCCGGGATGCTTTTCGGTCGCGGCGCTGCCTCATTCCCGTGGACGGATTCTACGAATGGCAAAAAAGGGGCGGCGCCCGGCAGCCCTTCGTCTTTCGTCGTCGGGACAGCGGCGTTTTTGCCCTGGCCGGTCTGTGGGATCATTGGGAATATCCGGGCGGCCACCGGCTCGAGACCTGCACCATCCTGACCACGGCGGCCAACAGCACCATGCGGCCCGTTCATCACCGCATGCCGGTGATCCTGCCGGAAAAGGACTGGAAACTCTGGTTGGACCTGGGGCCCGACCAGGCCGAAACCCTGACCGGGCTATTGAAGCCCTGCGATCCGGAACTGTTGTTGGCTCACCCGGTCACCCCACGGGTGAACAAGCCCGACTTCGACGAACCCCAGTGCCTCGAACCGGTCTGGGATGACCCCCAGGGTCAGATGAATCTTTTTGACTGAGCCGATGCCGACCCCGGCCAAAGGAAGACCATGTCTGAAACCGGAAAAATCCACACGCCGCTGGCGACCCCGGGCCGGGAACTGAGACTATTCCTGGACTCGGCCGATCCCGGGGATTGGGAGCGCCTGCTGCCCCTTGGATTTTTCCACGGGGTCACGACCAATCCTCTTTTGCTGGAACGTTCAGGGCAGCCCTGCTCGGTCGAAAACCTGCAGCGGCTTGCCCGGTCCGCCCTCAAACTGGGCGCCCGGGAATTCCAGGTGCAGACGTGGGGGAAATCGGCGTTGGACATGGTGGACACCGGCAACCGGCTGGCCGAAATCGGGGAAAAACCGCTGGTGGTCATCATCAAGATTCCCGCGACGACCGAGGGGTTCCAGGCGGCCTCCCTCCTGGTTTCCCAGGGCCGCCGTGTCACCATGACGGCGGTCTACACCCCGGGCCAGGTGTTGGCGGCCGCGGGTCTGGGCGCCGCCTACGCGGCCCCCTACGTCGGCCGCCTCGACGACGCGGGCCTCGACGGGACCGCCGTTGTCGCCGCGATGCAGAACCTTCTGGTCACGACCGGATCGGCCACGCGGCTGCTGACCGCCAGCCTGCGCCGTCCGGAAAAAGTCGTCGAACTAGCGGGTCTGGGGTTGGACACCTTCACCTTCGGGCCGTCGGTTGCCGAGGCCCTGTTGGCCTCGGATTTGACCGCCGCCGCGGCGGCCGATTTCCAGCGCGCGGCCGAGGCCGGCCAGGGCCCTGCCCGGTGATTGCACCTCAGGATTTCCCGAGGTATTGCTCCAGAAGGCCCGCCAGCAATTCAGGCACCAGCTTCATGCGCTCGGGCGACTCCACGTAGGCGATCCGCATCTGGGTCCGGCCGGGATTGGGCGCGCCTTTCGGCACGCTGTAGAACCCCGCCATCGGGGCCGTCAAGAGGGTCAGCGGGCGGCCATCGACTTCGACGCATCCGGTCCGCGCGCAATACAGGACAAATTCCAGGGCGTCGAACCCAGCCGGGGCGATGTTCCGGACATCGACCACCGAATAGATGCTGGCGTCGGGCCGGGAGACGATGAGCCCCGGCAGCAGGTCCCGGACCCGCGTGGTGAAATCCCGCAACATGGACCGGTAGTATCCCCGCTGCTTCGCGTACCACTTCTTCAGGTCTTCGTGGGACTCGTGGGCCAGCGCGCCGAAGATGTACTGGCCGATCACGTTCGAACACAATCCGGCGGTGTTCTCGGCCACCGCCTTCCGGTGGAAATCCATGCTGTCGGTCACCAGCGCGCCGATGCGCAGCCCGCAGGCGTTCCAGACCTTGGACGAGGTCTCGATGCTGATTCTCCTGCCGGAAATTCCCGGCACCTCCGTCTCGGTCAGGCCCCACACGCTCACGGTGTCGGCGTCGGTGTAATAGAGTTCGCGGTAGGCCTCGTCGCTGATCAGCCACAGACCGTGTTTCACGCACAGCTTCGCCAGGGCGATCAGGGATGCCCGGTCGTAAAGCTGTCCGGTGGGGTTGTCGTAGGGAATGACCACCATGGCCCCGGGGTCATTGGCCAGGATGATCTGTTCGATCTCGTCCAGGGCCGGCAGCGTGAATCGGCCGTCCTCGTTCAGGGTGCGCGTGATCGAGGCCGTGGACCGCCCCAACCGTTCGGCAAAAGCCTTGTAGTTGGTGTAGGCCGCATCGATCAGGAGCAGGGGTTTGGCGGCAGAACCGGCCGGACCGCAGCAGCCGAGAACCACCAGTTCCATGGCCTGGCTCCCGCCGTCGGTGACCTGGCTTACCAGGCCCGAAGTTTCGAAGCCGCTCGAGGCGATGATGTTCAGGAAGGACTCATTCGTTTCGGCCAGCCCCACGGTCGCGCTGTATTTCACCACCCCTTCGGCGAACGGGCTGCCGGAGGCGCCCAGGTTCCGCATGCGCTCCTGCATCGCCGGGTGCATGGGCAGCGACACGTTGCCGATGGCCACGTTGAGGTCCTCGGTGCCGTCGTTCCGTTGGGCGAATTCGATCTGGGCCAGGCGGATCACCGAAGGGCGGCGTTCGGCAAAATGGGCGGAAAGACGGGGGCCGGTCATGACGTATTCTCCCGGGAATGGTGGTTACGGTGTCCGCTCCAAAGTTGGGGCCGCGGAACGGGACCCGCAATGGGAAAATCGACCGGGACCACCCTTCGGGGAAAAAAGGACGGCCCCGCACGGGACCGCCCCTCGATTCAGGACCCCGGCTATTCGGGGCTCTTTTCGAACAGCGGAATCTCCCCCGCCAGTTGCAGATCGATCAGCAGGTTCAGGGTGTTTTCGACCTGGACGAACCGGGCCGCCGTGATGGGATCCAGTTCCTTGGAAACCTGTTTGGCCGTCTTTTCCAGCAGGCTGACGTAATCCTTCCGCAGCTTGAAGGAATTTTTCATGATTTCGGACGCCTTGGCGTCGGTCATGGCCTCGTAATGGGCCGCGTAGTCCTTTATGTTCTCCAGCCTGCTGTCCCCGATCGCCGCCAGTTTTGTCTGGTATTCCCGGTAGATGGGCCAGAAAACGGCCCCCTGCTCGTCGGTCAGGTCCATGCCCTCGGTCATGTACTCAACCTTGGTTGTCTGAAGGTCCTGGCGGACCATTTCCAGGTACTGCTCGGTGTCGGCCCTGGCCTCGCCCGAGACGGCCGCCAGACCGGCAACCACCACCAGGCCCAACAGGCATCCCATCCCGACGCGAATGCTGAAACGGCTCGCAAACATAGTATCCCTCCAGGTAGTGGCGGCTTCGCCGCCGGGTGACAAGAACAGGCAAGAGCATCATTCTAGAACCTCATTGCCAGGGGGTCAACAGCCCTTGAAGACCGGACGAGCCCGGACCGCGGCCCACCCCCACCATGACAAGAGGTCCGCCCCGAAAGGAGCGGACCTCAATTTTCATCCCAGACCGTGGTCTGCCCGCTACCTGATCAGCAGCGGCGCGATCACCACGCTGATGACGGACATCAGCTTGATCAGGATGTTCAGGCTGGGGCCCGAGGTGTCCTTGAAGGGATCGCCCACGGTGTCGCCCACCACGGCGGCCTTGTGGGCATCGCTGCCCTTGCCCCCGAAGTGTCCGCCCTCGATGTGCTTCTTGGCATTGTCCCAGGCGCCGCCGGCGTTGGACTGGAACAGGGCCATCAGCACGCCGGAGGCCGTGACGCCGGCCAGCAGGCCGCCCAGCATCTCGGTGCCGCCCAGGAAACCCACGACCACGGGCGTCAGCACGGCGATCAATCCGGGAAGGATCATTTCCCTGATGGCCGCGGCGGTGGAGATGTCCACGCAGCGGCGGAAATCAGCGACGGCGGTGCCTTCCATCAGCCCGGGGATCTCCTTGAACTGGCGGCGCACCTCCTCGATCATCGCGAAGGCCGCGCGACCCACGGCGTCCATGGCGAAACTGGAGAACAGGAACGGAAGCATCGAACCCAGCAGCAGGCCGACCAGCACCGTGGGGACCAAAAGGTCGATCTTTTCCAGACCGACGATCTGCTGGTAGGCGCTGAACATGGCCAGGGCGGTCAGGGCCGCCGAACCGATGGCGAATCCCTTGCCGATAGCGGCGGTGGTATTGCCCACGGCGTCGAGTTTGTCGGTGCGGGCCCGGACCTCGGGTCCCAATCCGGCCATCTCACTGATGCCGCCGGCGTTGTCGGCGATGGGTCCGTAGGCGTCGACGGCCAGCTGGATCCCGGTGGTCGAGAGCATGCCCAGGGCCGCGATGGCGATGCCGTAGAGCCCGGCGTACTTATGGGCCACCAGGATGACGATGCCCAGCACGATGATCGGCAGGGCGGTGGATTTCATGCCCAGTCCCAGACCGGCGATGATGTTGGTCGCCGCCCCGGTCTCGCTCTGTTTGGCGATGCCCTGGGCAGGGCCCTTGTCCTCGGCCGTGTAGTACTCGGTGATGATCCCGATGCCGATGCCCCCGGCCAGGCCGGCCACCGTGGCGATGAAGACGCCCAGCCAGGCGTCGGCCGGCAGCATGGCGCGGGCGATGAAGGCCGTGACACCGGCCATGATGATGCCGGCGCCGAAGGTGCCGATGTTCAGGGCGGTCTGAGGATTGCCGCCCTCCTTGGTCCTCACGAAGAAGGTGCCGATGATGGACACCACGATGCCCGCCGCGGCCAGGACCAGCGGCAGCAGCACGGCGTTCATGTTGCCCGGCAGGAAGGCCACCGCCAGGATCATCGAGCCGACAATGGAGCCCACGTAGGATTCAAAAAGGTCGGCGCCCATGCCGGCCACGTCACCCACGTTGTCGCCCACGTTGTCGGCGATCACGGCGGGGTTGCGGGGATCATCCTCGGGAATGCCGGCCTCGACCTTGCCCACCAGGTCAGCGCCCACGTCGGCGGCCTTGGTGTAGATGCCGCCGCCCACGCGGGCGAACAGGGCGATCGAGCTGGCGCCCAGGGAGAATCCGGAGATGACCTGCAGCAGACGGGTGGTGCCCCAGGCTTCGCCGTACACGTTGGTGTAGACGATGTACAGGAGGCTCAGCCCCAGCACGCCCAGACCGACCACGACCATGCCCATCACCGCGCCGCCGGAGAACGCGACGGCCAGGGCCTTGTTGAGGCTGGTACGGGCAGCGCTCGTGGTCCGCACGTTGGCCAGGGTGGCGATCTTCATGCCGAAGAAACCGGCCGCCCCCGAAGCCACGGCGCCCAGCACGAAACTGAAGCCGATCAGGGCATGGCTGCTGGCCACGTTGGCGTTGCCGAAGCCCAGCAGGGCGGCCACCACGACCACGAAGACGGCCAGGACCCTGTATTCGCGATTTAGAAAGGCCATGGCGCCTTCGTGAATGTGACCGGCAATGGTCTGCATCTTCTCGTCGCCGGCGTCCTGTTTCTTGACCCACTGGGCCTTGAACAGGGCAAAGACAAGCGCCAGCACACCAGCGGCGGGGATGAGATAAATCACGCTTTATCCTCCTGCAAGGGGACTGAATCAGCGAAAATGGACCCGGAATTGGGATTCAAAAGAGCAGACGCCCCGTAAGGCGTCTGCCCGGAAATCGCGGCAAAAGTAGCAAAATGATCCTGTTTACGCAAGAAGCCACGGGATCCCCGCTTTTGCCGGCCTTGCCCAAGGTTATTTGCCACCGACTTCGACCAGTTCCACCTCGAAACACAGGGTGGCGTCAGGCGGAATCTTGGGTCCGCTGCCCCTCTTGCCGTAGGCCAGCACCGGCGGAATGATCAAACGCGCCTTGGTGCCCTGCTTCAGGCCCTCCAGGCCGAGGTCCCAACCGGGAATGACCATGCGGGCGCCCAGGGTGAAGTTGTAGGGCCGGCCGGCATTGGCCGAGGAGTCGAATTCCTCGCCCTTGGCGCCGTCAACCCAGAGCCAGCCGGTGTACTCCACGCTCAGGTTGTCCCCCGCCTCGGCCACCGGTCCGGTTCCTTCGGTCAGGATTTCCACGTCGACCTTCGGGATATCGACGACTTCCACGTCGAAGATCAGGGTCGAATTGGCGGGAATCACCGGCGGACGGCCCTGGGCCCCGTAGGCCAGGTCCGGAGCGATGATGAGGGTCCGTTTGCCGCCGACCCGCATGCCGGGCACGCCCTTGTCCCAGCCCGGAATCACGAAGCTGCGGCCCAGGGGGAAACCGATCGGCTCGCCGCGCTCGACCGAACTGTCGAACTGCTCACCCTTGGCGCCTTCAGCGGACAACCAGCCGGTGTAGTGGACCAGGACAAAATCGGTGGGTTGGACTTCCGGTCCCTCGCCCACCAGGGAATCGACGTAGGACAGGCCAGGCATGATTTCCTGGAGGGTCGGGCCTTCATCCTTTTTCGAGTCGCTGCAGCCGACAGCCGCCAACAACAGCAAAAGCAGGGCGGCCAGAGCCACGTTCAAGGTCGTGCGCATGATTTTCCTCTCGGCGCGGGTTACGGGCGGAAGGATTTCCCGCCCGAATCAATGGGATTGTTGCGGTAATCTCTCACACCGGATGCCGGATTGCAAATGGAGCTTCACCCGATCCGGTCCGGCGCCGGGGTCAATATCGCCGCGGTCGGGTGATCACATTCCGGTTCACCTGGAAGTATTCCCAGACGAACACCAACCCCAGGGAGCCACAGAAAGCCAACAGTGTCAGGATCGTCATCGCCCGCAACTTCCTGGGACGCACAGGCTTATCACTGACGACGATGGGTCCGACCTGTTCCAGGGGGGAAATGATGTCCAGTTTGACCTGCTCTCCCTGCAGATCGGTCTGGAGCATGGCCCGTTCATGGGGAAGTTCCTTTTCCAGCGTGATGCGCAGGTCGGAAATTTTCTGCTGGATGTCGGCGTCCTTTTTGGCCAGCACCAGTTCCCCGACCAGTTTCAACCGGCTCATTTCCTGTTCGTTGGCCATGATGCGGGCCTGCAGGCTGTCGGCCTTGACCCCGCCTTCGTAGATGTCGTTGCTCAGTTCGTTGACCGTCACCAGCAGATCCCCCACGCGGCCGGCCTGTTCGCGGCTGGCGGTCTGCTTCAGCACCTCGCCGACGGGATCGTCACTGCCGGTGGGGACATCAGCGCCCGCCCGGCCCCCCTTTTCCGTTTCCAGGGCTGTCTTGAGAACCTGTTCGGCCGACTGCAGCCTGATCGAGGCTTTTTCGACCTCCGCCAGGGTGTTGGTCACCGCCCGCTGGCGCCACGCGTTTTCCTCGGCCAGGGTCTTCAGGTCCAGGACCAGTTTTTGGCGCTCGTATTCGATCAGTTTCAGTTCATTCCTGGTTTGCTCGATCTCCACCGAAACCTTGGCTTCCTTGGCGTCCACCAGTTCGATTTCGTGGGCCAGCCCGCGCATGCGGATCCCGATTCCCTTGCGGGTGAGGTTCAGGTCGCTGCTGAGGGTGTCGGCAAATCCCTGCCTGTTGAAGGAGGAGATGGCTCCTTCGAGAACGCCCGCGGCCTGATCCCGGGAGGTGGACAGGTTGGTCAGGGTGATGACGTCCCCCCCCGTCATGAACTGGATGGCGCTGGGGACAAACGTCGCCCGGATCACCGGCGGGGCCTTCATTTCGGAAAAGAGGGGCTCGGTCCGCAGGTCATGCCAGTAGAGGGATGACTCGAAGAAGTGGACGATGTCCTCCCGCACCCAGCCGCGCAAGGGCCCGCCCTGCTCGGTGTAGGCCACGATACCCGGGCGGATCTGCACCGAGGAACGGTACAGGGGTTTGACCACGATACCGTAGCCGATGCCCGCGACCAGGCCCAAAGCCGTGATCGCGGCAATGACCCACCTCCCGCGGAACAGGATGTTCAACAGGTTGGGCAAGGTGAAGTCGTAATGGTCCTCGGTCTGCAAATCCGGTTCCTTTCCTGAATTCCTCCGGCCGGGCGGCGGTGGCGGCGCGTCAGCCCATCAGCTCGTTGAAATTTCTCGTGGATTCGGCCAGCACCTTTTCATGCAGGGACTTCCCGTGGGAATCCATCGTGACCACGGCCGGGAAATTCTCCACCCGGAATTCCCAGATGGCCTCCGGGGCGCCGAACTCCTCGGCCAGGTGCACGCCGGTGACCTCGACCACCTTTTCGGCCAGGACCTGGGCGGCCCCGCCGATGGCATGCAGGTAGACCGCGCCCACCTTCTGGCAGTATTCGAGGGTCTTGGGACCCATGCCGCCCTTGCCGATGACCGCGCGGATGCCGAACTGTTCCATCAGCGGCCCCTGGTAGGGCTCCTCGCGGATGCTGGTGGTCGGCCCGGCGGCCTTGACCACCCACTTGCCCTTTTCCATGACCACCACCGGACCGCAATGGTAGATGATGCTGTCGGTGAGGTCCACCGGGGGCTTGCCCCCGTCGTGCAGGTACTTGTGCACCGCGTCGCGGCCGGTGTAGATCAGACCGGTGATCTCGACCCGATCCCCCACCCTCAGGGCGCGGATCTTCTTCTCGGTGAATGGCGCTTCGAGCAACATGATCCTGCCTCCTAGGATTCGTAGAGCCAGCTGGATATCCGGCCGTTTGCGTTCATCATGAAGCCGTTGCGGCGGAAGGCCCAGCACATGTAGGCCACCGACACGAAAAACGAGGCCGGCACCCGGTTGCGGTGGGTGATCTTGACGCCCAGCAGGGTCGTCTCGCCACCGAAACCCATGGGCCCGATGCCCAGGCTGTTGCCCTCTTTCATGACCAACTGCTCCAGCTTGTCCAGGACCTTGTCCTCGTTCCTGTCGTCGAGCATGCGGAACAGGGTTTCCTTGGCCGCCACGTAGCCCGAGCCGCGATCGCCCCCGATGCACACGCCCAATATTCCCGGACCGCAGCCCTTGCCCTGGGCCTGGACCAGGGCGTCCAGCAGGCAGCGGCGCACTCCTTCCAGGTCACGTCCGGCGCCGATCCGATTGTCGGGCAGGCTGTACTGGGTGCTCGAGTTTTCGCAGCCGCCGCCCTTGAGCATCATCCTCACGCGCAGCGATTTCCCCTTGGCGGGATGGAAGTGGAAAGACGGGCTGCCGGGACCCAGGTTGGTTCCTGAATTCTTCCCGGTGATCGAGTCCACCGAATTCTGGCGCAGGTAGCCCACCTTGGTGGCCTTGACCACCGCTTTCTCGTAGGCCTTGCGGAAGGTCATCTCGTCGCACCAGGCCGGCAGGTCGGCGTAACAGATGATCACCCCGGTGTCCTGGCACAGCGGCTGGGACTTTTCCTTGGCCATGACGATGTTGTCGCGGATGACCTCGAGGGCGTAGCGTCCGGAGGAATCCTTCTTCTCACGCCGCAACCCCTTGTGGACCGCCCGCACGACATCGTCGGGAAGTTGGGCGCTGGTGCGGCGGATCAGTTCCAGCAGGTTGGCTTCGAGGACGCGGGCATCCACTCCCGACGTCTTGCCGGCGGACTTGACGGGCATACCGGTCTCCTTGTTTTTGGCGGGAACCATGAATTGCTCCAGGATAGTAGCCCCCGTGAAGGATGAGGTCAAAGGGATGATTGGCCGGAAGCCCGCTCCGTGGTAAGTTTTTCGATTCCGGCGTGACCCCGGACTTCCGGGCTTTTATCATGGAACCCGGAATACATGAGGAACTGAACCCCTGCCAAGCGGAGAAAACGTTGAATTACCTGCTTTTGGGCGGCGGCCTGCAGGGCACCGCCATCGCCTTTGATCTGCTGAATCACGCTCCGGGAACGACCTCGGTGGTGATCGTCGACGCCGATCCGGCCAACCTCGCCGCCCTGGCCTCGCGGCTGGACGACGACCGGGTGACCACCGTCCGGGCCGATGTCCGCGACGCCGGGGCCATCGGGCCCCTGATGGAGGCCGCCGATGTGGCCATCAGCGCCGTCAACTACTGGTACAATGCCGACCTTGCCGGGATGGCGGTCGAGGGCCGCGCCCACTTCCTGGACCTGGGCGGCAACAACGACATCGTGGCCCGGGAATTCGAACTGGATGAGCAGGCGAAAGCCCACGGTGTTTCCATCATCCCGGACTGCGGCCTGGCCCCCGGCCTGGCCGGCATCCTGGGTTACTGGCTCGTGGACGGCCTGGACCGGACCCAAAGCCTCAGGTTGAGGGTCGGCGGCCTGCCGGCCCGGCCCCTGCCCCCCATGAACTACAAGGTCGTTTTTTCGGTCCAGGGCCTGATCAACGAATACATCGAACCCGCGGTGGTCATCCGCGACGGCCGGCTGCAGACCGTGCCTTCGCTCAGCGAACTGGAGACCCTGACCTTTCCCGAGCCCTTCGGCGAACTGGAAGCCTTCCAGACCAGCGGCGGCACCTCGACCCTGCCGCGGACCCTGGACGGCCGCGTCCCCTCCCTGGACTACAAGACCATCCGCTACAAGGGTCACTGCGCCCAGATGCGCCTTTTGGTCGACCTCGGACTCTGTGACCGGACGCCCCGGGATTTTCCCGGCGGCAAGGTGACGCCCCGGGAAATGCTGGCCGCGGTCCTGCAGGAAAAACTCGACCTGCCCGGCCCCGACGTCGTCCTGCTGCTGGCCGTGGCCGAGGGTTTCGCCGCCGACGGCAAGGCCGTTCGCCGTACGGTCCGGATCATCGACCATCACGACACCCGGAACGACATTTCGGCCATGATGAGGATGACGGGATACCCCGCGGCCATCATCGCCTGGATGCTTGCCTCCGGCGAGATCAAGGCCCCCGGGGCCCGCTGTCAGGAGCTGGTCGTGCCAGGTGACCGCATGATCGAGGAGCTCGCCCGGCGCCGCGTGGCCGTGGAGGTCATCACCGACGAACCGGGAGACCCCGCATGAGATTCTCCAGCGGCAGATCCGGAAGCCCAGGCGCGGGCCTTTTGTGGACCCTGTTGGCCCTGGCCCTGCTGATCGGCCACGGTTCGACCTTCCGCTTCGTCATCGACGACGCCTTCATCTCCTTCCGCTACGCCCAGAACCTGCTGGACGGCAACGGGCTGGTCTTCAATCCCGGAGAGATGGTCGAAGGCTACAGCAACCTCCTGTGGGTCCTGCTGATGTCCTTCGGGATGAAACTCGGCGTGCCCGCGCTGCTGTGGGCCCGCATCATGGGCACCGGGGCCATGGCCGGCGTCCTGGCCCTCACCCCCGGCATCGTCGCCATCCTGGCGCCGCGCTCCACCGAATTCAATCCCCTTCCCGGCAGGGTCGCCCAGCTGCTGCTGGCGGCCGTCGGCGCGGGCGCCTGCTGGATGCTGGGCGGTCTGGAAACGCCCCTGTTCACTTTGTGGATCATTCTGGCCTGGCGCCTGGCCCTGACCCGCAACGCCCTGGGGGTGGGCATCGTCGGCGTGCTGCTGGTCCTCACCCGCCCGGAGGGACCCGCCCTGGCGGTGATCTTCCTGGTCTGGGCCGCGTCGCCCGGAGGATCGGGAACCCTGCTTCACAACCTGCGCCGCTGGCTAGGCTGGGCCATCCTGATTCTGGGCGCCGGCATTTTCTTCATCTGGCGTCACGATGTCTATGGGTGGTGGCTGCCCAACACCTACTACGCCAAGACCGGCGACCTGGCCGGTCAGATCCGCACCGGGCTGCCCTACACCGGGTCCTTCCTGCTCAGCTATTTTCTCTCGCTGGCGGTCGTCGGGGGCGCGGCGGGCCTGGGCGGCGGCCTGGCGGAACTGAAGAAGCGGGACACGCTGTTCGGAGCCGTCCTGGTTGTGTTCTGGCTGGGTTACACGACGGTCATCGGCGGCGACATGCTGGGCATGTTCCGCTTTTTCGCGCCGATGCTGCCGGTCATGGTGATCAGCACGGTGGTGCTGGCCGCGGAGGCTGGCTGGCTGTCCCGGTTCCAGGGGGCGGCGGTCTTCACCGTGGTGGTGGCCCTGCTCCTGCTGCCCCCTTCGCTGTGGGGCAAGGAGCGCCGCCTGGTCACCATCCACATGAGCGAGGCCAACCTGGGCGGATGGATGCTGGCGGGCGACGCCCTGGCCGAACTGCTACCCAAGGATTCGGTCATCGCCCTGGGGCCCGCCGGTTACATCCCCTGGAAAACCGGATTGAGGGCCTATGACTTCTACGGCCTGGTGGATCCCGCGATCGCCCACCAGGACGTGGCCTTCACCCACGGTTACGCGGGCCACGAAAAACACGACGGCGCCCTGGTGCTGGAGCGCCGTCCCGATTTCATCCTGATCGGCAACGTGGACATCACCGACGAGCCGCGGGCCACCCTGATCCCGCCCCTGGACCGGGAGGTCGACATCGTGCTGAACCCGGAATTCGACCCGAACTACGAACAGATCTACCTGCCGGTCGCCGGCGGCAAGTACCTGAACCTTTTCCGGCGCCGCGACTAGCCGCCGCTCAGCTGAGCTTGCTGAAAAAACGCCACCAGCGGGGCTTGTAATGGTGCTCGTAATCCAGGGAGAAGGCGACGCCCTCCACCCGGCCCACCACGTCCTCGCGCGGCACGAAGCCGAAGTAGCGTGAGTCGGCGCTGTTGTCCCGGTTGTCACCCATCATGAAATACTGGCCCGGTTCGATGGTGATCGGGCCGAAATCGCGGATCGCCCTTTTCCCCGGGGTCACCGCCACGATGTGGCGCCGCCCCTCCAGGTCCTCCGTGAAGTACCTGTAGGAAGCCGCCTCCTCGCCCAGGGCCCGGACAAAGTCCTCACCGTTTTCCTGGTCGTATTCCAAAAGAAGGCCGTTGATGATCAACTGTCCGCCCTTCATCTCCAGGACGTCTCCGGGCACCCCCACCACCCGCTTGACCAGGCGGGCCCCATCGGCGGGCGACCAGCAGATGACGATGTCGCCACGGACCGGATCGTCCCAGACGGCCACCTGCTTGCCCAGGAAAGGAACCTTGAGGTCGTAGGCCAGCTTGTTGACGAAGATGCGGTCGCCGATCAGGATGGTCGGTTTCATGGATCCTGAAGGGACGTCGTTCCAGTCGGCGATGGCCGAACGGAAGGTGAAAACAGTGAGCACGATCAGCAGGGTCGAAAAGGTCCAGTGGTGAACCACACGGCGCAAGAGAAGGCGGAAATTCTGCTTCACGAACGGCCTCCAGGCTTGGAAAATGAGGAGCAGGAAAGGGCCGGGTCGGGAACCGGCAAGGCCCAACTGTTTTATACCTGAATATTCCTGCAAATGTTCCCGCAACCGGTGGGGTATCCGATGAAGTCATTGATTTTCATGGTGGTCGGCCTGGCCATGATCCTGGCTACCGACCCGGGCCGCGCCGCGGACACGGTCCAGGTCGCCAATGGGGTCCGACCGACCCAGACCATTCGCAACTGGCACTTGAAGGAGCAGTGGAGGATCGGCAAGGGTTCTGAGGATCCCCTGCTGGGTTTTGTGGTGGATGTCACCGTCGACACCGCCGGCAACACCTACCTCCTCGATTACCAGCTCCAGGAAACCACGGTGGTGGGTCCGTCGGGCAAACTCCTGCCCACCCTGGGCCGCCGCGGCGAGGGGCCCGGGGAAACCACCATGGCCAGCGGTCTCCTGCTGGGCCCGGGCCGTCTCGGCCTGCTGAACCGGTTTCCCGCGAAAATCGTCTGGCTGGACCTCAAGGGTGATCCGGCCGGAAACACCACCCTCGTCCTCGAGGACGATCCGGACGCCATCCTGGGCTGCTGGGACGGCCGCCTGTGGTCCGGGCGGATCATCTGGGCGCTGACCATTTCCAGCTTCGGCGAAAATGGAGTGACCAGCACCTATCACCTTGCCGACTGCGAGCCCGACGGCCGCGTCGCCGGCTTCTACCTGGACCTTCCCGAAGACCATTACACCCACGGCTACCTCGACGACGTGGTGGACGAAAGCAAGTACTTCAATCCTCTGGAGGATCGCTGGGACGTCGCCCCCGATGGCCACGTTTGGATCGCCCCCCACCGCGATCAATATCTCCTGGAGGTGCGCGACCCCGACGGCCGGATCCTCATGGAATCCCGTCGCGACTACGACCCCCCGAACAGGACGGCCCAGCAGAAACAGAAAATCCGGCGCTCCCTGGAAAAACAATGGACCGATGCCGGGGAAAACATCATCGTCGGCGACCGCGCCCCCTGCATCGAAAAACTCTGGATCATGGACAATCCCTGGGGCACCGAAATCTGGGTCGAATCGGGCGCCGCCCACAGCGACCTCCCTCCCGGCGTCATGGTCCGCTACGACCTCTTCGACCTGGACGGCATCTTCACCCACCAGGTCGACATCGTGGGCGATGGCGACCCCCTCTTCGACACCTGGTATCTGGTGGGCGACAACCGCCTGATCATGGTCCGCAATGCATCATCCGGCGGCTTCGACGAGGATGACCCAAATCATCCACGTACCGACGATAACGAGCTAGAGGTCATTTCATTTGGGATAGTCTGGGAGGAATGACCTGCGGGCGCCGAGAGGTTTCGTTCGGTAAACAAAAACGGTCCAGGTAATCCGCAGGCACGAGGACATCCTGGACCGTTTTTGTTTACCGAACGAAACCTTCCCCCACCCTCAGTTCATATACTCCCTGAGCATATCCTGATGGACCGTGAAGCTCAGCATCTTCAGCTTGATGTAATCGCCATCCCAGAAATAGTATCCCTTGTGGGCACCAAGCCTGGAACTCCGGTTGCTGTCCTTGATCAGGAACCAGTCCCGGCCGGCCACCTCGGTGTAACCCACGACCTGGACGCCGTGGTCGTCGCCGGTGGTGCCGTTGGCGATCCTGAATTCACGGCTGCCCTGGTTGATGTAATCGGCGGGGATGTCCCACTCCGGGATGATGGCCACATCGAACTTCCCGTCCATGCCGGGCTCGCTGTTGTCGCCGCCGATCGACACGGAATAACCGGCGGCTATGGAATTTTTGATGACCGCATAGAAATCATCCAGCGGCAGGTTGAGGTAGTTGGCCTTGCGCCGCCAGTTGTCGGTCACATCCAGCAGCACGTCGCTGTGGAACGGCTGGTCCATGCGGGAGACGACCGCGCGGTACTGGTCCATGTCCAATTGCAGGACGTCCGCCAAAAAGGCCCGGGGCGTATAGGTCGCCCCGTTCCAGACGAACTCCTCGGGGGGCGGCCCCATGTACTTGTCCAGGATGGAGCGAACGTAGGCCATGTTCTGCTCCTCGTCCCAGGTCCCGCTGTCGAGAACCCAATTGAGGTAGCTCTTGAGTTCCCTGATCAGCAGCGTGTGGTCGTGGCGGCCCTGGCTGTCCAGGACCCCGGCATAGGCTTCGCGCGGCACCACGCCGTACTGGCGCAGGACCTCGAGGGTCCCGCTGTCCTGACCGCCCTCCTCCACCGGGGTGTGCCCGAATTCCCTCAGGAAACTGCGGGCCTTCTCCAGGTACTCATGGTAGACCACCCACATCTCGGACAGCTTGACCTCCACCCCGCTCAGCCGCTTGGCCTCACTCTCCATGAAGGAGGTCGAACAGAACGCCCAGCAGGTCCCCGTGAAGTACTGCGGTGTGGGCGGGGTGTGCCAGACCTGGGCGAATTCAGCGGGCGCGGACGGGGTCTCGATGGACGACCAGTCGACGCGCAGCGCCTTCCTGGCCTCCTGCGTGGCCTTGTCCTGCTCGGCGTAAAGGGCATCGATTTCCGCGCGGACCGAATCGCGGAAGGCCAGCAGGGAATCCCGCTCGGCGGTCATGGCCTCGAGCACGGGATATTCATTCTGGTCCCGGTAGACGGGATCGGCGGCGATGGCCGCGCCGGTGGTG
>Ga0210065_1000121_pt1 | contig 22877 bp, 19 predicted proteins | sample Muzzi_PWB_D1_FD_185533 | JGI IMG/M metagenome (GOLD analysis project Ga0210065, IMG submission 185533) | Wetland microbial communities from San Francisco Bay, California, USA, that impact long-term carbon sequestration - Muzzi_PWB_D1 (SPAdes) | ecosystem: Environmental > Aquatic > Marine >... | reverse complement strand
TCCGAACGCTGAATGATCTGCCCAAACCAGCTGCTGGTTTGGGAAGCGTAAATCCGGTTGGGGTCTACGGGTGAACCCTTCATGTGGTAAATCTCCCACCCGGCAAAATGCGGTCCGGACACCGTCCAGTCTTTGCGATTGCTATCGGATGTGAGAATGAACGCACCTTTGCGGGTGCCGACAAGAACGCGGACTTTCTTCATGGACAACCTCCTGGGAACATCAATTCTTATGGCCGCTGCAATCTAATTAAAGCAACATTTAACTTTATTTCAAGATGCCGGCTGGGAGAAGGCTTAATTCCCGACAAATTTTGCGTAGATTCCGCGAGCCTTGCTGGCGTCGCTGGTGCCCCTGATGATGGCGCGTCCATCCTTGAACAGCGTCAATTCGTACTCCTTGCCGTTGTCACTGAGTTTCGCGCGTATTATGAATTCATTGACCTTCACCGTACCCAAACGGCCCAGGCGAGCTGCGATTTCATCCATGTTAAGACGGTCACTGCCTTGCCGATGGGTCAGTTGCACCGCGTTGTCACCACAGAGTGAGAAGGCCGATGATTTGGCTGCCCCCTGCAAAAACTCGAAGGTGCGTTGTTTACAGCAAGGGCAGTCAAATTTCTCACGAACCTGCCCGACCTTGAGCTGAGAGATGCGGTTAGACCACAGGTCTATGTTGAGCAGTGTGGGGCTTATGCGATCCAGGTTGCCGCTGAGAATCTTCAGCGCCTCGCTGGCCTGGAAATTGGCGATGATCGAAACCACCGGACCCAGTACGCCAACCGTGTCGCAGGTCGGGTTTTCGCCGGGTGCCGGGGGTTCTTCAAAAATGCAGCGCAGGCAGGGTGTTGCCCGGTTGCCGCCCGGACAGGTCTCCCAGGCAGTATCACCGGCCGGTGTATGCGGCAGGATGGTATAGGCCATGCCGGAGGTTCCTACCGCTCCGCCGTACAGGTAAGGCAAACCCCTTTTGACTGCGAGGTCATTGGCCAGATAGCGGGTTTCGAAGTTATCGAGCCCATCCACCAGGATGTCGGCGCCCTCGGCAAACCGTTCGATATTGCCGTGATTGATGTGATCGACGATGGCGGTGACCCGGACCTGCGAGTTGATGGCCGCTATCTTGCGTTTAGCGGCAACGGCCTTCGGCAATTCTTCTGCAATATCTGTTTCGTCAAACAGCACCTGCCGCTGCAGGTTCGTGAGGTCGACGAAATCCCGATCCACAATCACCAGGTGGCCGACACCGGCACGGGCCAGCATATTCGCCGACACCGTTCCCAGGGCACCGCAGCCCAGGATTAAAGCGGTGGAGTTCAACAACCTGCGTTGCGCAGCTTCTCCGAAGCCGGGTAGCAGATATTGACGGTGATAGCGGGCGAGATCGTGTGGCATGTCGGCTCCGGTTGAAGGATTCAGAAGTTACCACGTCCGGCGTGTGGGAGTATAGATAGCATAAAAGCAATATTGGTATAAATTTGGCTGAAGACCCGGTTTGAATAGCTGTTCAACACCTTGGATTTTCTGGAAATACAGTCTTCAAGCTACGTTTCCTGAAAGCGGGTGAAATGAACCAGGAACTGTCCTGCCACTTGTCATCTTTGAACCAACCCGGCACTCCGTTTGTGATTATTTGCGTTATGGATCCGGCGTGGTTGAACAAAAATTTTTCAAGAACTGTTGAAAAATTATCAGCAGACCATAAATAAATTATGCTGGGGATAGGTCCCTGGGGGAGTATCGCCGGCAACTATTGACTTTATTTTATTTTGCTTCTTACGGAGGATTTATTATGAACTCAATTGATTTAGCCCCGCTCTATCGCAGCAGCATCGGTTTTGATCGGCTGGCTTCGCTGCTTAACAGCACGCTGGCAACCGATAGCGTTACACCGGGTTTTCCACCTTACAATATCGAAGTGCTGGATGAGAATCAGTATGCCATTACCTTGGCAGTGGCTGGTTTTGCAAAAAGTGAGCTCGATCTCAAGGTGGAAAAAGGTGTGCTGACTATTCGTGGTGAAAAAGCGGATAGGGAAGAGCGACAATATCTGCATAAAGGCATCGCTAACCGCACGTTTGAGCGCAAGTTTGACCTTGATGATCACGTTGAGGTAACGGGTGCCGATCTCAGTAATGGCTTGTTGACCATTAACCTGATCAAGGAAATTCCAGAGGCAATGAAACCTAGGACCATTGCCATTAATCAGGGCTCTAATGTGATTGAGCATAAAGCTGAGAAACAGTCGAAACCAAAAGGCAGTAAAGCTGCATAGAGCTGGCGCAGGCTGCGGGAAACCGCAGCCTGCTTTACTGCGCGTCTCCGACAAGCGTTAATCGCGGGTGTTCGCAATTTTGCTGGATGCTCCGGTTCAAGGTTTTGCTGATATTCAAGCGTTTTTTATTGTTTTGAAAAAACCTGTCTCATGTTTCCGGACAGGCAAATCTAAATAGCGAGGTGAATACGATGAAGGCCGAAACTAAAGTTAGATGGTTAGGTGTTTCCGTCGTCATTTGTTTGGTGTTAATGGGAGCACTGGGTTATCACACATGGAATTTGAACCAGAAAGTTGCAAATTTGCAGGCGCAAGCCAACCCTGACATCCAGGTTCCATTTCAGCAGGCGCCTGATCCCTGGCCGGAAGATTGGGATCCGTGGACTGATGACTGGGATCCCTCCGGACAGTTTTCTGATTTACAAAAACACATGGATAAGTTGATGAACAGCATGATGCCTGGTCATTCTATGTTTAACAGTCAGGGCTTTGGCCTATCGCAATCGTCGCCCAAGATATCCATGGATGAAACCGGCGAAAAATATACGGTTGTGGTGACGGTGCCTGAAGGACAGGATGTGGAAGTCAACACGGAGTTGTCTGATAACACCCTGAAGGTATATGGCAAAGTCAAAAACACATCTGAAAATAGTGCTGGGGATGTTTTTGACAGGACATTATCGACAAGTCAGTTTACACAATCGATGGTTCTGCCCGAACCGGTTGATGAATCAGGCATGACCATTGATCAGGAGGAAAAGGAGATAGTGATTACAATCCCCAAGAAGATGGGCTGATTACTCAAACTGACGGGTGTATGGTGAATTGCCCTGCAGTGATTGTCTGGGATTAGCCAGGCACCGTTGCAACATTTTCTGGGGTCAGGGAATATTGGTCTTGTTGATACTGGTTTTCCTAAAGGGTGCAGGTTTCTGCACCCTTTTTCAATCGACCCAAAAGCCGAAGACTCAGCCAAACTGGTTCATAGTGTTGGCTTTGCCACCAGCCTTCAATGCCGCCTCACCGGCAAAATACTCCTTGTGGTCATCACCGATATTTGAGCCCGACATGATCTGGTGTTTGACACAGGCGATACCGTTGCGAATCTCCTCGCGCTGCACGTGCAACACGTAACCCAGCATGCCCAGTTCACCGAAGTACTCTTTTGACAACGTATCGGTCGAAAGGGCCGCAGTATGGTAGGTGGGCAATGTAATCAGGTGGTGGAAGATGCCGGCATCCCGGGAAGCATCGACCTGGAAGGTACGGATTTTGTCATCCGCAGCCTTACCCAGTTCGCTGTCATCATACTCTATGCTCATCAGCTGGGCGCGATCGTAGACTGACATGTCTTTACCCTGCTTTTCCCACTCGTCAAATACCTGCTGACGGAAGTTCAGTGTCCAGTTGAATGACGGGCTGTTGTTATACACCAGCTTGGCATTCGGAATAACCTCGCGAACGCGGTCGACCATGCCCGCAATCTGACCGATATGCGGTTTCTCCGTCTCGATCCAGATCATGTCAGCGCCATTTTGCAGGGACGTGATGCAGTCCAGCACACAACGGTCCTGACCGGTTCCGGGGCGGAACTGGAACAGACCGGATTCCAGCCGCTTGGGACGCAGCAGCTTGCCATCGCGGTTCAGGACAATGTCACCATTTTTCATATCTTCCAGGTGGATTTCCTCACAGTCGAGGTACGAGTTGTACTGGTCACCCAGGTCGCCCGGTTCGTGCGTTACCGCGATCTGCTTGGTGAGACCGGCGCCGAGGGAGTCGGTACGCGCAACGATGATGCCATTATCGATTCCCAACTCGAGGAATGCATACCGGCAGGCATTGATCTTGGCGAGGAAATCGGAATGAGGAACCGTGACTTTACCGTCCTGGTGGCCGCATTGTTTCTCGTCGGATACCTGGTTTTCGATCTGGATACAGCAGGCACCGGCTTCAATCATTTGCTTGGCCAGCAGATACGTAGCCTCCGCGTTGCCAAAACCGGCATCGATATCGGCAATGATTGGCACGACGTGTGTCTCATGATTGTCGATCTGCTTTTTGACCCCTGCTTCCTTGACCGCGTCACCGGCGGCACGGGCTGCATCCAGTTCGCGGAACAGCAAATTCAGCTCACGCGAGTCAGCCTGCCGCAGAAATGTGTAGAGCTCCCTGATCAGGTCGGGAACCGTGGTTTTCTCATGCATGGACTGATCCGGCAAGGGACCGAACTCTGAGCGCAGCGCGGCAACCATCCAACCGGAAAGATATAAGTATTTCTTTTTGGTGCTGCCAAAGTGCTTCTTGATAGAGATCATTTTTTGCTGGCCGATGAAACCATGCCAGCAGCCCAGTGACTGGGTAAACTGAGAGGAATCGGCATCGTAGTCCGCCATATCACGACGCATGATGTCGGCCGTATACTGGGCAATCTCCAGGCCGGTTCTGAACCTGTTCTGGGTGCGCATACGGGCGGCGGATTCAGGGTGGATGGCGTCCCAGGAGCTGCCTGCAGCTTTACAAACGGCTTCCAGTGAGTTGATGTCGTCAGAATATTTTGACATGGCTAATCCTTTTGATCTCTTGAAAAATTAATTACACATTAGTCGTTAAGTTGTTCGTAGGCCGGCAGGGTTAAAAACTCATCCATGTCCGGTTTGTTTGTCATGGTCTGCAACAGGTCGGCCGCCTCGATGATGAAGCGGCTGAAATTGTCCGGGGCCGAGGATGCGAGACGTGCCTTTATCTCGGCAAACAACCCGTCCAGCCAGCCCTGCGAAATCTCTCGTCCATCATCCAGTTGTGCACCGTGTTTCAACCATTGCCATAACTGGCTCCTGCTGATCTCCGCGGTTGCCGCATCCTCCATCAGGTTATCGATCGGCACACAACCGTTACCCGACAGCCAGGCCGCCAGGTACTGGATCGCAACACGGATATTCTTGCGCACACCGGCCTCGGTGATGGTGCCGTTGCTCGGTGTGACCAATACGGTGGGATCAACCCTGAAACCGACGAGCTTGCGGTCAATCTGGTTCGGACCTTTCAGGACCTTGTCAAATTCCGCCCGCGAAAGGGGCTCCAGACCCGGGTGCGCCACCCAGGTACCGTCATGACCGTTGCTGGCTTCACGTTCCTTATCAATACGTACCTTCTCCATGGCCGTGGCGTTGGCTTCATCATCATCGCGGATCGGGATTTGCGCCGCCATGCCACCCATGGCAAACGCGCCGTGTGCGTGGCAGGTCTGGATCAGCAATTTTGAATAATTGGCCAGGAATGGAACGGTCATGCCGACCTGGTCACGGTCGGGCAAGACCCGGTCCGGGTGGTTGCGGAATGTCTTGATGTAACTGAAGATGTAATCCCAGCGTCCACAATTCAGACCAAGAATGCGGTCTTTCAGAGCATACAGAATCTCGTGCATCTGGAATACGGCCGGCAGGGTCTCGATCAGCAGGGTCACGCGCACGGTGCCATGCTCCATTCCCAGGCGCTCCTCTGACCAGGAGATGACCTTCTCCCACCAGGCCGCCTCCATGTAATGCTGTAATTTGGGAATATAAAAATAAGGCCTGCTGCCGCGCTTGAGCAGCTCTGCATGGTTATGAAACAGGAACAGGCCGAAATCTACAAAAACCCCGTGTACTGGATGTCCGTTCATTTTGATATGCCGTTCCGGCAAATGCAGACCGCGGGGACGGACCATCAACATGGCGGTCTTGTCGTTGAGCGCGTAGCTTTTTCCTTCCGGCGTGCTGAAATCTATCTGGCGGTGAATTGCGTCACGCAGGTTCAGCTGGCCATCGATAACGTTCGACCAGGTGGGTGCCGTCGAGTCTTCAAAATCGGCCATGTAAACCTGCGCACCGGAATTCAGCGCGTTGATGACCATTTTACGGGTCACCGGGCCAGTGATCTCGGTACGGCGGTCGGCGATCTCCTCGGGGATGGCTGCCACCTGCCAGTCGCCTTCACGAATTTCACTGGTGGCCATATCAAAGTCTGGTATATCACCCTGGTCAAAATCCAGCTGGCGCTGTTCACGTGCTGTCAACAATTCTGTCAGTTCAGGTGTGAAGCGTGCGGCCAGTTCAGCCAGGAAGGCCAGTGCCGATGGTGTCAGGGTCAAGTTATCCTTGCCAATCAATGGCTCAGTCAGCTCCAGTTCGGGGTGGGATTCATACTCAGTTGGCAAATTCATCGCAGTCAATTCCAAGATTAATCAATACGTTTTCCAAGAATACCTACAATTCTTTATCTTTGACAATATAAATGTTTAAATACCTATTATTCGTTTTTTGAATAATGCAAATCACTGAATTGAAACATAAACCCGTCAGATACTACAAGGGCAATACGCTTAAACAACTCAGGGCGTTTTGTTCTGTGGCGCGCACCGGCAAGATGACCGACGCCGCGGACGAACTATTTCTCAGCCAGTCCGCTATCAGCCTCCAGATCAAGGCGCTGGAGGAGGAAATGGATGCCATACTATTTGAACGCCGTGGCCCACGTATCCAGCTAACACCGCATGGCAGAAAACTGTTGGATATGGTCAGACCCGTGGTTGAGGGTATGGATGGCCTGAAAGAGCGTTTCGACAGGGAAGTGCGGGGGAACCTGGAGTCCGGCAAGGTTGTTATTGCTGCAGGCGAATCGACCATCATGTACATCCTGCCCCAGCTGCTGTCCAGCTATCGGGAAAACTATCCGAAGATCGAAGTCGAACTTCGTAATGTCACCGGTCGTGACGGCCTGGCGATGATTCGCCAGGATGAAGTGGATTTCGCGGTTGGCTCCATGCTGGATGTTCCCAGCGATATCAGTTACGAACCACTCTATACATTCGACCCCGCACTGATTTTACCCCGCGGTCATGCGCTTGCTGACAAAAAGCACATCCAGATGCAGGATATCGCCCCTTACGGCCTGATCCTGCCGCCCCGCAGACTGACGACCTGGCGCATGGTAGACAGGATTTTCCAGCAGCATGGCGTGCCATTCAACGTTGTGTTGGAAGTGGGTGGCTGGGAGGTCATCAAGCGATATGTCGAGCTGGATTTCGGGATTTCGATCACAACGGGAATATGTCTGCGAAGAGAAGATCCATTGGTGGTCAAAAACATGAGCGGGTTCTTCCCAAGGCGGTCCTATGGAATCGTTGTACGACGGGGCAAGCATTTGTCACTGGCAACCAGCGCCTTTTTGAATGTCATGAAAGAGGCATCGATACCCGATCTGCCATACATGATGGCGCAGGAAATAAAATAGCTTTTGACAGCAAAATTTTTTGCCTGCCTGGTTTAGCCAGACGGCAGTAATACCAGGTGGCGGTTTGCAAGGTGCGCCCGACCGGTCGTTTTGTCTTCCAGGGATAAATTTGAAGGGCCGAACCATTTGAAGTCGAAATGCACGAAAACGATTTCACCGGCCATGCAGTTGAAATCCAAATAGACAGGTTCCGGAAAAATTACCAGACTTTGCCGCCCCGGTTGCACCAGCCAGTGAACAAACGCACTGGTCGAAAACATGTTGACGGGAATTTTGCCGTTGAGGCTGACCTCGTACGATTTCTTATTGCCCGGGCCGTGGAGGTAAATGCTGCACTGATCTTCGTTGAGATTGAAGCCCTTGGCCGCGGCTTCGGTTTGCGAATCTGCGTAGCGCATGACAGCGTTTGTTTTACCGAGACAAATACCATGACTTGTGCAGTCGCCAAAATCATCGCCTGCTGTATCTAGCTCAAATTTGTTCAGAACGTCCTTCGAATCGAACGAAAGAGACAGGACAAATCTCTTGTGAAGTGTCTCGACACCGCCACCCGCTCCACCACTAGCCCATGGAAGCAATACGATATAACCCCAGGCAACTTTCCAACTCTCCTGCGTTGTGATGTAAATAAGTTCAGAGCCCCCGTGGTAGGTAACATCGGGAACTCCAAATTCCTGGAGCACTTCGCTTTTGCTGTTGACCCCAACTTGCAGGTTTGGAATGGCATCTGAGTAGTATGGTTTTTCGCCCGTGGGAATGGGGATCACGATACAACCCGCCATCATCACCAAAGAAAGCAGGCACAGAAGGATGGTCCGTCCGCAGATCATGACTTTGTGAACATCGTTATTCATCTCCAGTCCAGGGCCCTCTTGATGTCTTTTTCCTAGCCGGTCCAAAATAGTAAAAGGGTTGTGATCAGTAAGTACATAATTTGTCTGCTTGCTCTAATTTCTCTTTTTTTAAAAAAGTCATCTGACCCGTCGGGAAGTTTTCTGAATTGTCGAGGAACGGTTATGAAGTTGCCTGATGAAGATGTGATTTTTTACTTAGGAATGCTTAGAAACGGAGATTGCGTCAGTACAACTGGTTTGAATCGAGTAATTGGGAATATTTGGGGTCAAAGTAAAAATAACATATACGATTTTTACTCTGACCCAGAATGTTCCGCTGACCCAAAAATCGTGAAAGAAGAATTTACTGACTAACGGAAACTTGCAGTCCCGGTGTTGCAATAAGTGGTTTGATTTTGCCGTGGCTAAAGCGGCAGGGAAAAACAGAATCAGTTGTCTTGGAATAGCAAGCACCTTTTCCATTGGGCAGAAAATCTTCATCCGCTGTGCCGGCAAAGCGTAACTGCTCATCAATATCAAATCGCATTTTGCCCAAATAATATTCGCGTTGTATTTGCTTGCCGCTGCTAGTGGAAATGGTAAACATGCCGTGACGCACTCCAACTCTATAGTTGCCTTCCATGACAGTACCATTGCTAAGCTCCTGTCTTTGATGGCCGTGTTCCTGTCCCATGAGAAACTCGCCCGATTCGCGCAGAAGTTTACTTTCGGGTGGAAAACGCAATTCGCCCCTGCCTGAAATGATGCCGTCTATTAATTCGCCCTGATAATGATACCCGTTGCTGGCATTGAATTCCGCGATGCCAGTAATTCTTCCCGCCTGGAAGTCGCCGCTCAGATTTGCGCCATAGTAAGTGGTTAAAGTTCCGTGACCATGGGGCAGTTGATCCAAGATGCCGCCTTGGTAGTGCGAACCGTCGCTATACTGTATCGAGTCTTCGGTAGCAGTTCCCCTGGTTTGTCCAAGAGCGCGCAACTCCAACATTTCTTGAACAAATCGTCCGTAGCCATGTGAAATCCATTCGCCATCACTAATTGTTGCCATTTGGTATTTTAACTGCAGCAATTTTTCAGGTTCCTGGCGAAGTGTCGCTATACGCATCTCCTTCGATAGAATTGAGTTTCTTGCACTTTTATCAAGTAACAGCTTAGAGCTGGCTAAAGCCACGGATGCTTCTTTAAGCAATTGGGGTGAATCCTCATCGATCTGCGAATACAAAGAGCCCAGCGCATAGTAAGCCTCCCGGTTGAAATTGTCGGCCCTAATAATTTTTCTAAGTGCACTTCTGACATCGTCCAGCTCCTGTGCGGCAGATGGATGGCCAACAGCTAACATCATGGCTACGCGAGTCATTTTTTCGTTTGCTTCCATGGTTTGAACATTGGTGTCGTCCGGGAAGTGTGCTTTTGCATCCGCTATGGCTTCTGCAACATCCTTCTTGCTGCGCAAGTGCCAGTCAATTTTAGTAAGGGCCAGTTTGACGTTTTTTTCGCCGTGAGAATCGGCATATTCCATTAACTCTTCAATCTCTTCATTTTGGTAAATTCCCATGTGCAAAATGACTGACATAAATTCAGTTATGATGTGAGAAGGAGTGACCGTTGTTACCCGGGATTTGATGGTGGGAAACTCAAAGCCATTTTCACCGACTTTGAATTTCCACATATTGATGGTTCTTGCTTTCGCGTATTTGTTTACCGAATCATTCAATTCGTCCCAGCTTGTATGAAACGCACCTGCCAATGCGACATCGGGACTTTTCCCTTGATTGATCAGTTTTAGATATGCATTAAGTTTGCGTACCGTTTCATGACTACTGAGTAAGTAGTGGAAGCTAATCGTTGCGCGAGCATAAAACTCTGCTGCATCTTTCTTGGATTTTCTTTTTTCGAATCCGCTCAACTCATCGGAGCGCCAGTTTCTCTGAATGTCCACAGTTTTAAATAAATCTTCAACATCAACTCCCTCGTGAGAATTAAGGTCATAGCTAATATCGTTTAGCCTATAGCCAATCAGGGCCATGGAGCCAACACTGACTGTGCGCGCATTTTCGAATTTAAAAGTACCATAGTATTCCGCCTCACCTTCCGAATACCAGAGTGGATAGGAAAGGGAAGTCACGAGGTTGCGTGTTGCGTAGTGAACATATTCATGGAGCAGAGTATGGCGGCCGTAATCAAGATCGTTTTTGCGGATGGTGTAATCTGCGATGTTGGCAATGGCAATATCTTGACGCTTTTGCTTGATAAACACGCCGCCCCAATTATCAGGTAAATCAAGGGCTTTGAAATTTGCTGCTTTTTTTAGGGCAAGAATTTCTAATGGGGGGCCATTGTTGATAAGCGTTTGTTTCAGCATGTAGGATAAGAAAGTGCGAAAGCTTTCCAGGTCTTGAACCAGGGCCTTCCCAGTTCCCTCATTGGCATCGGTGATCACTGTAAAGTGAGGGGATCGAACTTCTATCCATTTGGATTTTATAATCTGATCCAATTTGACTTCAGCCGCTGCAAACGAGCATACAAAACTCAAAATAACGAGGGTGAATGTGCGCATGATTCAACTCCCTGCCTTGGTAAGTATATCGTTATTCATCTGCTCTTCCTCATCAGACTGCGGCAGCTATGCTCGCCACACTCAGCATGGATGCCCTGTGCAATATTAAAGCTGTGAGTCATTCTGATGCACCGGTTTGCCTGCGTGTTTTGCACTTACATAAACGACCAATGGCGCAAGCACGGCAGCGCCTAACGCAAACAGCGGGCCGTATATGAAAATACCAACCAAACCACACAGGTTCCCAGCCCCTTGTGAACAGCCAACCCCAATTCCTATGGAAACGCCAACGCCGTAACCAACAACGGTAGCGATCGCAATGCTCGAACCATATACAACCGGTGAGGGGTGTTCCGCTTGGTCGGATGTTTTTCCGCGCCTGGAAGAGACGTAAATAGATAAGCCAACAAGCGGGAGAATCATGGTGGCAATAAAAAGCCATGATGTAATCGTCTGAAAGTCCATGATTTGTCTGCCTCCTCTAATTACTCTTTTTTGGGAAAACCATCTAACCCGTCAGGAAGTTTCCTGAATTGTCGAGGAACGTTTGTGAAGTTACCTGATGAAGATGTGATTTTTTACTTAGGAATGCTTAGAAACGGAGATTGCGTCAGCGCAAATGGCTCGGATCTTAATTAAACGTGGTGCCGATTCTATTCCGCAGCTTCCATTGTGTTGAGTGGACATTCATCCGGGAAGCAGGCGGATGGGTAAAGATACTTCTAAACTCTTGCCTGTAAAGCAATTGCCCGGAGAGGAGATTCAAGACGAAACCATTCTCGAACTCGCGCGAGTCGGCGTTATGAATAACAGCCTTGGTCAGGAGCAGCCATTTGGATTTAATCTTTGATTTTGAAAAATATGCGCGCCGGGATCCTCAGTCGTCACACGAAGCATTGCCGCAACGTGTCACCTTCAACTTGCCACCAGCCTCGTCATACTGCAAGTAACTGATCACTGGGCGACTGTCGTCGCCAATGGCGATAGAGGTATGGAATCCGGCGGAGGTTGGCGGGTCATCCACTGTGGAGATGGTTTCGTTGCCACCCGCGCAGGCGATGTCATTACACTTCGCCACTTTCAGTGCACCGGCCGTTCTGTCGAAGTAACTGATAACAGGGAAGCCATCGTCACCAATGGCAATTGAACTGAACTCGCCTACGTCATCCACATCGTCAACGATTGACGCGAGTTCGTCATTGCCGGTGCAGGCACTGTCATTACAATGCGCTACCTTTAGTTGTTTATTCCCGTTAGCCCAGTAACTGATCACGGGATTGTTGTCTGTGCCAATGGCGATGGATGTATAGCCTATGGAGGTTCCAGGCAGCGTAGTTGTTGTCTCATCGCCTCCCGCACATGCCGCATCATTACATTTCGTCACAACCAGGTACGTGGGGATAATATTCTGAATAGTGGAGCTGATGACGGGGTATCCGTCATGACCTATGGCGAGTGAGCAAGATGACCCGGCCAACTCGATTGGGTCATGGACGACCGACAGGATTTCGCCTTCGCCTGTGCAGGCAACATCGTCACATTTAGCCACTTTAAGGACATACTCCATCCTGTTTCCGTACGCGATCACCGGATATCCATCTACGCTGATTGCGAGAGAAGTGCAACTGCCTGAACTGAGTGCGCCGAGCGAATCATCCACTTGCGTTGTGAGTTCATCACCGCCGGCACAGGCCACGTCATTGCATTTGGTCACCATCAGCAAACCCCCATTGCGATGACTGATCACGGGGAAGCCGTCCTGACTGATGGCAATGGACGTGCTCCGCCCACCGGATGTGACGCTGGTAATGGTTTCATCACTACCGGAACATGCCGTGTCGTTGCACTTGGCGACCTTGAGCATGTCTGCATTTTCATCCCGGTAACTGATCACCGGAAAGCTATCGGTGCCAATGGCGATGGATGAATTGTGGCCGACGGAATTTTCCGGATCATCAACGATGCTTGTTACTTGTTGAGACTCAAAGCTATTTGCATAAATCAATTCAATGGTCGCTTCAAGAGAAGGCGAGGGTCCGGATTCATCATCTCCATTCGTGGTCGTGTAGGTTCCCGCAACCAGTGTCGTGGTTGCAATGCTCATCAAACCAATAACGAACAATCTTAAAAGCTTCATAGTGGAAATCCTTTCTTCTCTGATTGATATGGTACGCCCGAATCGACAGTAGGGTGTGAAGTGAATCAACGGATGGTTGGTTTGCACCATCCGGAGTTTCACAATCCTGCAGAATTTTAAATTCTGAAAGTCTGCAACTGTCTGCTTCGAGCCTGAGTATTAAGCAGCGACGGTTAAACTACCTGATGAAGATGTGATTTTTTACTTAGGAAAGCTTAGAAACGAAATAAACAGCAATTCATCGCCGAACCTGAAGTCGCGGCCGTGAATTCGATGTCACTTCTGTATTGAAAAATAGAGCTTGTTCTGAACCCCTTCAACCGCGACCGGCTGTCCATCGATAAACCGTGGCGCATAGCGGAATGTCTTCACCGCATCCAGTGCAGGCTGCTCGAAGGCTTTGTCCCCTTCAGTCACAACGACCCGCGGGTCACGTACCAATCCTTTTTCGTCGACCGTATATTCCACGATGACATAACCCTCTTTTCCCTGCCTGAGAGCCGATTTTGGGTAAATGGGATTTTTCTTATATATAGGAAAATAGGATTGTGTCGATTCAAACGGAGTCATTTGACCAATCGCCAGGCTGTGCTGTGAGGCCAGTTCACTTTCCCCCAGTTCCTCATATATACGCACGAGAAAGGCATGGGTTGATAACTCGCCTTTATTGGAGGGGGCACCGGTTTTTTCGTAGCTTTTCAGTGCTATGAGAAAATATGGCTCTGCAGCCTCGTAATGATTGCGTGATAGTTCGTATTTGCCCAGGTTATATGCTGCGAACCCGGTTTTTTCATGGTCCTCACCTAACCTGGATCGCAGAATCCCGTAGCCGGTTCTGAGCGGTTTTTCACCGGCTGCGTCATGTGCAAAATAAATCATGTCTATCCCGGTCCTGACAGAAAACCATGCATATTCAACAGACTCTTTCCCATAGTCCTGTTCATACAGTTTAAAAGCCCGTGCGTAGAGTTTCTTCTTGATGTTGTCTTTGTTAACGTTGGCATTCGCATGACCTAAATCCAGGAGTACGGGAATCAGCTCGATGGATTCCGTCCCATAAATCTTCTCGAAGCTGTTCAGTGCTTCGATCAATATCGGCTTGGCCTCATTGTAGAATCGCAGTCGCAGAAGGTTATTGCCATAGTTGTAAGCGAGTTTCGCAGCTTCCTTGCTTTCCTTGCCGAACAATTGCTGCCCTAGCTCATAAGCGAGCCTGGCCTGCGGTAATGATTTTTTCAGACTCCCTTGTTTAGAGAATTCTTCGTACTGCGTATATGCAAGTTTGAATGTAGCAAGGTCTTCATTCTGATCTGACAAAACGACCGGAATGAAGGTGACAATAAATAAGATAACCAGAAATCGTGCCACGCCTTGCATAAATCTCTCCTTTTAACCTTCAATCAATGACTTCCCCATTTACGTAAGTTTTCACGAACCCTAACCGACCGTCCTCATGCCATGAACGTACCAGCTCATTGCGGTGCTCGGTACATGCATGATTTGTCTCCCTGCTCTTATTCCAATTCCTTAGGAAGGTTGTCCGATCCGTCGGGGAGTTTCCTGCCGTGAGAACCGGGATTTGAGTAGCAACCCGGGTGAAACAGGTCAATGATTCTGTGTCACTGACCTGTTCCACTTCCTACCTCGACAGGCGCTTCCCGGGTGGATGTTAATGGCTCTCAATTGCCATCTCGGCCTGTTCAGCTATGAGACTGTGACCTGCTTTGGTCGGGTGCTGGGCATCCCAGAAAAGATAACGACCCCAGTTTGAACAGTAAGCCTTCCCCTTGGTATCCGGAATAACACAGGCCTCATCCACTATCTTGAGGCCGTAAAGCGCAGGGTTGGCAACAACTTCGTTAAAAGTGTTGAACACATCCACGCTGATAACATCCATATCGGGAAGTACGGACTGCATAACAGTCAGATTGCCGGCCAATGCCTGGTTGTATCCTATTGATGCCATGCTGACGCTGTCTAACGTGGGTTGCTGATAAGGGACCGGAAGGGTTGAAACAAAATCCTGAACCAGCGGTGTTAAAGCAAAATTAGGCATATTGAGGATTAGGAAATGCCGTGCTCCATGTAGGTAGAGTCGCTGAATCTGATCAAAGGTGTTCTGCAGAGAGGCGCCTATGATTTCCACGGGATTGAGCGCGAACAGTGCGTCGGCCACATCGTTGGATCCAATCCAGATAATATACAGCGCCTCGCCCGGTGCCTGGTCATTTTCATCGGCAAGAAAGCTGTCTACCTGCGTGGTCAGGTTGACCTCACTGAATACCTCATCGAGCAACACAGCCCGTGCTCTTGATCTGCCCACCGCATAATTTCTGAATATCCCTGGAGACACCTCGGAGGGTAAGCCACTTGTCGGAATCTGCAAATCCCTGGTCAGTTGCTCGACCCAGGTTGCACCATTGGAAAAATGATGTCCACCGATGGCGTAGGGCTCACTGGGAACATTCGCCGTCTCATAAGGCTTCAAAGACATTACGCCAAACCGGGCAAAGTAGTTACCCGAATCTGACAAACTGTCGCCAAATACGATAGCTTCATTAAAACTGGCAGCCTGGCACCAGGCTGCTGCAAGCAAACCAAAGCAGAAAATACCTGATTTAACTAATCTCCTGTTCATGTTCATACTCCCATCAGATTGACTTAAAGCGGTGGAAATCCAGTCCGCGGATTGCAGGGTGGTTCTTTTTCGCTCAAGTAACCTGATGGAATACAAATGGTTTACTGATTACTTCTGTGGAAAGCTTATGGATGTGGATCAGGCGCTGTTTGCAAGTTAAAAACCGGGCCACAACAGTTTTCCCCTACCCTAGAGTCTATGTAACAGCCTGATTACCCGCATTTCAGCAAAATAATCAATAGCCTGCCGCTTTTTGTTTTGCTACAAGCTCAACACTATGCGTATACTTCTAAATAACAACAAGGCTCAACATCTGGCAGCAAGCGATGAATATCGACAGGCAGGCGGGATTTCAGTTAGGTGACTGGGGTGTTTTTCCCGACCAGGGCCTGCTTGTTGGCGATAAGGGGGAGTTACACCTCGAACCCAAGGTGATGGAAGTGCTGATCTACCTTGCCGAGCGGCAGGATCAGGTGGTGCGTCGAGACGACCTGATCAATGATGTCTGGCATGGGACGTTTGTAACAGACGAAGTGCTGTCCCGGGCCATTTCCCTGCTGCGAACCTGTCTCGGTGATAACCGCATGACACCCTACTACATTCAAACCCTTCCGAAAGTGGGTTATCGCCTGTTGATGAATGTGACCCCCCTGGCGGCGCCGGAACCTGTGCAAGAACCCGATTCCGGATCACCAGCAAAGAAATACCCTGCCCTGAAACCGATTCTCGCACTGACCACCGCAATCATTATTATCCTGTCCATTGCATTTTGGTCGACAAGTGGAAAAATTATTGATCCGCGCTCGCCGGCAGCCTTTGACACAATCTCGGACTGGTTTGATTTTCTGGCCAAGGAAAAAGAAGGTGCGGAAGGCGTCACGTCAATCGCCGTACTCCCATTCAATAACCTGAGCGAAAACGATGACAGTGCTTATTTCAGTGAAGGTTTGGCCGACGAACTGACCATGTCATTAAGCAAGGTCAAGGGGCTGAAGGTCGTGGCGAGGCGATCCTCCTATAGTTATAAAAACCGTAACGATGATGTGCCGACCATTGGCAGGCTGTTGCATGCCGATGCGATTTTTGAAGGTACGATTCGACGTGTCGGCGATCAATTACGAATTAATGCCCAGTTATGCGCTGTCAGTGACGGTTACCTGATGTGGTCAGGATTGTATGAGCGCAATGTCAGTGACGCTTTTGATGTGCAGGAAGAAATAGCCACGGCTGTTGTCGAGGCGATGCGTGAATATTTTGCCGACGGCAGTCTGCAATTGCCATTGATACAGCAGGCGCCACCGGATATAGAAGCCTATCAGCTTTACCTGATGAGCGGGAACTTCCTGTGGAACCTGCGTGGTGGGGAGCCGTTGCGACAGAGCATTGACCTTTACCGCCAGGCACTGGCTATAGATCCGAATTTCTCACGCGCCGCAATCGGTCTTGCCAAGTCACTGGTCGTCCTGCCATTTTATTCCAGCGAACCAATAGAACAGATGTTTCAACAAGCATTGGAGGCATTGGCAAGCCAAACGTTTACGGACCAGCGGGATCTCGGAGAGGTGGAATCCATACACGCATTCATAGCATGGCACCGCTGGCACTGGGTTAAAGCGGAAGAGCACTTTCGAAAAGCATTGGAACTGGCGCCTGATAGCCCGAATATTTATATGTGGTACTCCGAAATGCTGTCCTCTGTTGGCCGTAACCGCGATGGTCTGGAAGCCGCAATACGTGCCAGGGATCTCGATGAAATCTCCCCGGTCGTGAATAACCGCCTGGCCATTGCCTATCTGTGGACAAACGATAACCTGCGTGCCGCTGAGCAGTTTGCGTATGCTGCGCAATTGGGTTTCAGAAATGCCATTAATCCGGGGTACATGCTTTTCCTGCTACGCCAACAACGTTTCACTGAGCTAAAAGCCATAATGGCAACCATTCATCAGGGCTTGCCCAACCCTCCGCTCTGGTTGATCGAAGGTCCTGATACGATGTTTAGCCCCGAAAATCGCGATGCGACACTGCAAGCAGCCATACAAGCGAAACAGGAGGGGAGCTTCGCAACGCCCCTGATTGAGTTTGGTTTATGGATTGTGGTCGGTGGCATTGATCAGGCCTATGCAACATTCAACGCCTTGGTGCATATCGCTCCACAGTTCCTACCAATGGAATTTATTTTTAGCAAGGAAGGCACGGAATTCCGGGAGGATTCACGTTTTGAGCAACTTGCTGAAGACATAGGCCTGCAGGAATACTGGGATACCTTCGGCGGGCCGGACGAAGATTAATCATTTATAATCATCTACATAGGGACTTTTCGTAAGCTCCGCACAATAAATCTAAGAAAAAATCACCTATCCATCATGTCATTGCACTGTTAGGTGCTTAGCCTGTCTCCCAGGTCTTAATCATCCGGGGGATAAAGTGAAACTTCACCACGCATTAATCTTGATTCCAGGCTGTTTCCTACTGCTGCAAGGTTGCGCCATCAAGCAGATGGCTATTTCAAAACTGGGTGACACACTCGCGGAAAGCGGCAGTGTCTACGCCTCTGACAATGATATTGAACTGGTCGGTGAGGCGCTGCCATTCAGTCTCAAAACCATTGAAGGCCTGCTGGCAGAGGTCCCAGAACACAAGGGATTGCTGATCACCGCAGCCAGCGGTTTTACCCAGTACAGCTATGTCTATGTCGATTACGAGGCTTTTGAGATTGAACAGACCCAGCCTCAAAAAGCCCGGGAATTAAGACAAAGGGCCAAAAACCTCTACCTGCGCGGCCGCTCCTATGCACTGCGCGCCATTGAGCTGAAACAGGAAAATTTTATTGAAGGTTTGCGTCGGAATCCCGTCGCAACTTTGTCGGTATTTTCCGCACAGGACATTCCCGCGCTCTATTGGTTTTCCCTGTCCTGGGCAGCGGCCATGGCCGAAGACAAGTCCGATATGGATATGATCGCTGACCTCAACCTGATAGAACCCATCATGCTCAGGTGTCTTGAACTCGATGAAAGTTTTGATCAGGGTGCGTTGCATGCATTCATGATTGCATACCAGGGCGGACGTTCAGCGCAGCAGGGTGGTGGTGCGTCCAAGGCCCGTTCGCATTTCGCGAGGGCCGAAGAATTGGCTGGCGATACAAATGTCAGTCCACTGGTATCACTCGCGGAATCGGTATCCATCGGCGAACAAAACCGGGTTGAATTTGAGCGCCTGCTTCACCAGGCATTGGACTTCAATGTAGACACCCATCCACCAACCCGTCTCGCCAATCTCGTCGCGCAAAGACGCGCACGCCTGCTCCTGTCCCGCACCGATAGTTTATTCCTGGAGGACTTTCCCGATGTTAACTAAATTATTCAAAATATTGATATTTTCGGTTTTCCTGACAGCTTCGGTCACCGCAAACGCCAAGGTGGTCATCAAACTGGCAACCGCTGCACCGAAGGATTCGATCTGGCATGAAAGCATGAAGAAAATTGATCAACGCTGGCAGAGCGCTTCAAACGGTGAGGTTAGTTTGAGAATTTATGCGGGCACCCTGGGTGATGAAAATGACATTCTGCGCAGAATCCGGGTAGGGCAACTTGATGCAGGCACCATTACGACCGCGGGTCTGAGCTCGATCGACAAAGCCACCCAGGCCATGCACATTCCCCTGGCCTTCAACTCAAATGAAGAAATGGAGTACGTCAGAACCGGTATTGCAAAAGAACTGGAGCCGTTGCTGGCAGCCAAGGGTTTCAAAATACTTTCCTGGGGCGAAGTCGGCTGGATACACTTCTTTTCCCGGCAGCCTGTCGCCACCCCCGATGACCTGCGCAAACAAAAACTTTTTGTGTGGTCAAGTGGCGATTCAGCCGATGGCGAAAAACTCTGGCAGGATTTTGGCTTCAATGTCGTCGCCCTGTCATCCACGGATATCATGGCGGCGCTGCAAACCGGGATGATAGACGCCTACACCACGCCACCACTGGCAGCGCTGGCCAGCCAGTGGTTTCCATTCACACCCTATATGACCGATCTGAAATGGGCGCCACTCATTGGCGCGACCATCATTACCGATAAAGGCTGGCAGAAAATTCCCGCTCAACTGAGACCGGAACTGGAGAGGATCGTGTTCGAGGAAGGCCTCAATCTGCAACTGGAAGTGCGCAGGCTGGAGCAGCAGGCAACGGATGCAATGGTAAAAAGAGGCTTGAAAATTGTACCCGTAGACGCTGCAGCAAGACAGGCGTGGCAGGAAATGGCGGAACGGGGTTATGCAGAAATACGTGGCTCGGTTGTACCGGAAAAATACTTTGATGAAACCATCAGGTTACGCGATGAGTATCGTGCACTTCAGTTGGCTCACAAGCAAAAAGCCGGTGCCGCAGAAGGATGAAAGATGATGCAACTTTCACAATTTTACCGGGAACACAAATTCAGTTTTTTGGCCGCCAGCGCAGCCGTCATGCTTTTACTCATCATGCTGCTGCCCTTGTTGGAAATAGGCAGCAGACCCATTCTCGGACAGGGTATCAGTGGATCCATCAACTACGTCAGGCACGCCACGTTGTGGTTCGCCTTCCTGGGTGCAGTACTAGCTGCTAAAGCCAAACGGCATATTTCGCTGGGCGTTTCCTCCTTTTTATCCGGGCGGGGCAAGAAGCTGGCCGATGCCATTGCCAATGTGCTGGCAGTGGCCATATGCCTGGTCCTTGCCAATGCGGCATTCGACATGCTCATGGCGGAACGCAGTTCGGAAGTCCAATTGGGCGGCATCATTCCGCTTTGGATGGCACAATCCATTATGCCGGTTTGCTACGTTCTGCTCGCCTTCAACTTTGCACGGCAATTGATGCAACTGGTCAGCGGAAGAACGCTGATTGTATTGCTGCTTGCCATCGCGGCTCTGAGCTATTTTGTCGATCTCCAAAGCAGCTACTTTTTGCCGCTCGGCCTGGGCATTGTTTTTATTGCTACATTGGCCGGGGCGCCGATCTTCATCGTGCTCGGAAGCCTTGCCGGACTGCTATTTGCGTCTGACAGCGTGCCGCTGGCTTCAATCTCGGTTGAGGCCTACCGGATTGCCTCAAACCCCATATTGCCCACCATCCCCCTGTTCACCCTGGCCGGGACGGTCCTGGCGAGCGGTAAGGCCTCTTCACGGCTGGTGCGTCTGTTCCAGGCGTGGCTTGGATGGATGCCGGGCGGGTCCGCGATTGCCGCCATTTGCGTGTGCGCGTTTTTCACCACTTTTACGGGTGGCTCTGGCGTAACAATCCTGGCGCTGGGCGGGCTCATGTTGCCCGTATTGATAAAACAGGGGTATGACAAGAAGTTTTCCCTGGGCCTGTTGACGTCATCGGGCAGTCTCGGAATATTACTACCTCCAAGCCTATTGATCATTCTTTACGGTGTGGCATCCCATACACCGATCAATCACCTGTTCATTGCCGGCCTCGTGCCCGGATTGTTGCTGGTGGGTTCGATCTGTGGCTATGCGCTGTTCAAGACCAGGTCTTTGCAGGTTACTGAGCATAAATTTGAGCTTGGCATCGGTTTGCGCGCCCTGGCAGAGTCGAAGTGGGAGCTTTTACTCCCCGTTGGTGTGCTTTATGGAATCTTTTCAGGCCGGGCCACGCTGGTTGAGGTTGCCGCTGCCGCTGCCGCCTATACCCTGATTGTCGAACTCGTCGTGCACCGTGACATCAGGTTCGGTGTCGATCTTGCAGAGATTTTCAAGGAATGCGCCATTATGGTTGGTGGCATCATGATCATCCTGGCCTCGGCGATGGGACTGACCAGTTACCTTATCTTTGCCGACGTGCCAATGCTGGCAGCTGAACTGATCCAGTCACTCACCCAATCCCCCTGGGTATTCCTGCTCGCCCTGAATGGTTTTCTGCTGGTGGCCGGGTGTTTGCTCGATATCATTTCAGCCATCGTGGTCGTCGTACCATTGATACTGCCGGTCGCGGCGAATTTTGGTATAGACCCGCTCCACCTTGGCATCATTTTTCTGGCCAACATGGAACTGGGTTACCTGACCCCACCTGTCGGTATGAACCTGTATCTCGCGTCCTTTCGTTTTGACAAACCGATCATGGCCGTATTCAGGGCATCCCTGCCATTCTTCCTGATTAACCTGATTGCAGTCCTGGTGATTACCTTTGTGCCAGCGCTATCTGTGGGCGTGGTCCACTGGTTTAATTCGTGATCACAAAATGGCTCTAAACCGGCCACGGACGCGCGAAAGTCAATCGTGAAATAAACAAGATGAATAAACACGAAATGGAGCGGCCTCCGGGAATAGCGGGGAAAGCCACACTGACTGTTTTCCTGGTCTGCCTGGCTGCTTTGCTGTCAGCCTGCGGGGGATCAAAACTTATTAAAGACCCCGCACCGATCGAACCCACTACACACCTGGAGCAGGTCGGTGACCGGCAAGTCATGGTCACACTGCAATGGGTGATCGTACGCGACGGTCCGGGATCGTGGGCCAAATATGCAAACTGGGACGAGTACCTGTTAAGTGTTAATAACCAAACCGGTGAAGAAATTCAAATAACCGCTGCGCACATCGTAGATTCGATGGGGTTTAAGTATCCGGGCGACTCCGATCGAAAGCGTTTGGTGCAGGCAAGCAAGGAAACCATCAGACGCTACAAAGAAATCGACATTGACATCATCGCAGGATATGGCGGAGGGGTGGCCCTGATTGCAGCAGGTGTGGCAACAGGCTACCTTGCAAGCGCCGCGCTCAATGTTGCTGTTGAAGCTGCATTGTTGGGTGGAGCAACGGCAACCGGCACCATGGTGGTTGCTGCCAGTGCGGCTTTTGTAGTTGTGCCAATACTCATTGTGGGCGGCATCATGCAAGTCGCGAATAACCATAAAGTTGCCGATGAGATTGTCGCCCGGCATACCGCTTTGCCGGTGAGGGTGGCAGCAAATGAGACTTTTCGGTTAAACCTGTTTTTCCCGCTGGCACCATCACCACAACGAATTGATATTGACTACAGTGGGTCTTTCGGCACGAGAGCTATTAGTCTTGACACGAGTGAAATTCTCAACGGCTTGCATATGGGGAAAGCGGACCATGTCGTAGTCGCATTCTGGATTTGCGACATTGTAGTCAAAGGGCAAATCTAGAATAGTTCC
>Ga0210065_1000120_pt1 | contig 23213 bp, 20 predicted proteins | sample Muzzi_PWB_D1_FD_185533 | JGI IMG/M metagenome (GOLD analysis project Ga0210065, IMG submission 185533) | Wetland microbial communities from San Francisco Bay, California, USA, that impact long-term carbon sequestration - Muzzi_PWB_D1 (SPAdes) | ecosystem: Environmental > Aquatic > Marine >... | reverse complement strand
CCCGCCGGCGTATCGACGAGATCGACCGCGAGATCGTGCGTCTGGTGGCCGAACGCATGCTCGCCGTGCGCGAAATCGGCCGCGCCAAGGGTGACAACAGTGCCGAGCCCCTGCGCGACCACGACCGCGAACGGGCCGTCCTCGAGAACTGGCTGGCCGAGGCCGGCGCCCAGGACCTGTCCAGCTATTACGTGGGCCGCATCCTGCGCGAGGTCATGAACTACTCCCGACGGGTGCAGGAGGACCTCCTGGACCGCCGGGAATCCGAATCGGGCGCCCGCTCCCTGCGGGTCGGCTTCCAGGGCGCCGGCGGCTCGTTCAGCGACCTGACCCTGACCAAGCTCTTCGCCGGACCCCGGGGCGACAAGCTCCGGCGTGTCGGGTTCCCCTCGTTCACCGCGGCGGTCGACGCCCTCGAGGCCGGCGAACTGGACTACACCCTGCTGCCCATCGAAAACACCATCGCCGGCAGCCTGAACGAGACCTACCAGCTGCTGGCCGATCGACCGCTCACGATCGTGGCCGAAGAGGTACTGCAGGTCGAACACTGCCTGGTCGGGCTGCCCGGGGCGTCGACCGAGGACCTGCGCGCCGTCCGTTCCCACACCGTGGCGCTGCAGCAGTGCGCCGGGTTCCTGTCCCGCATGCCCGGTGTCGCCCGGGAAAGCCGGACCGACACCGCGACGGCCGCCGAGTCGGTGTTGACCGACAACGACCCCGCCGTCGGCGCCATCTGTTCGGCCGAGGCCGCCCACCGCCTGGGCCTGACGGTGCTGGTCCGGAACATCGCCGACCATCCCGGCAATTTCACCCGCTTTGTCCTGGTGGGATTGAAGCCCGAGCCGGTCGACCCGCGCCAGCCCGCCAAGATGTCCCTCATCCTGACGGTGAACCACCGGCGCGGCTCCCTGGCCAAATGCCTGGACGCGTTGGCCCGCCGCGACATCAACCTGACCAAGCTGGAAAGCCGCCCCAAGGCCGACAGCCCCTGGGAATACCTGTTCTACATCGACCTGGAAGGGCACAGCGAAGACCCCAGGGTGAAGGAGGCCATGGACGAAATCCTCGGCTACACCAACACCGTCAACGTCCTGGGCTGCTATCCCCGGCGAATGGCCGGGGACGAGGATCCCGAAAGGCTGGAACCCCTTCCGGATATCGCCGCCGCCATACCCGACCCGAAACCCGAGCCCGTGACCGTCAAGGTCGACCCCAGGCTCCGTCACTGCGGCCGCCGGCCCGACGGCACCCGAAGCATCGTTCGCATCGGCGACGTGCCGGTGGGCGACGGCCACTTCATGATGATCGCCGGCCCCTGCGCCGTGGAAAGCCGCGCCCAGATCATGGCCGCCGCCGAAATGGTCAAGGGCTGCGGCGTCCAGGTCATGCGCGGCGGGGCCTTCAAGCCCCGTTCCTCGCCCTACTCGTTCCAGGGGATGGGATTCGAGGGCCTGGAACTGCTGAAGGACGCCGGCGGCGCCTTCGAACTGCCGGTCGTCACCGAGGTGCTGCGGCCCGAGGACGTCAAAAAGGTCGCGCAAATGGCCGACGCCCTGCAGGTCGGTGCCCGCAACATGCAGAACTTCGAGCTGCTGAAGGTGATCGGAACGGTCGACCGGCCGGTGCTGCTCAAGCGCGGCCTGAGCGCCACCATCGACGATCTGCTGGCCGCCGCGGAATACATCATGGCCGGGGGGAACCAGCGCGTGATCCTGTGCGAGCGCGGCATCCGCACCTTCGAGACCTCGACGCGCAGCACCCTGGACATCAGCGCCGTGCCGGTGCTCAAGGAGCGAACGCATCTGCCGGTGATCGTCGATCCCTCCCACGCCGCCGGACGACGCGAACTGGTCATCCCGCTGGCGCTGGCCGCGGTGGCCGCCGGGGCGGACGGGCTGATCGTGGAGTGCCACCCCGACCCGGCCGCCGCGTTGTGCGACAAGGAGCAGGCGCTGACCCTGGAGGACATGGTCACGCTGACGGCTCGTATCGGGAAAATGAGGAGCTAGGCGGGATCAGGCGTCTTCGGTCCGTGCCTCGATGCTTTCCACGCCCTCGGCGGAGGCGGTCACCGAAATGACGATGGGCCGGCAGCAGACACTGCAGTCCTCGATGTACTGCTGGCGGCTGACCGAACCGTCGACGACCACCTCGATCGGCTCCCCGCAGTAGGGACACTGGATTTCCGCGGGGTGAAGGTTCATTCGGGATCGCCCTGCTTGCCGATGTTTTTGGTCCGGAGATACAGGGTTTCGACCTTGGTCCGGGCCCAGGGCGTCTTGCGCAGGAACTTGAGCGACGACCGGACCGATGGATCGCTCTGGAAACACTGGATATTGATGCGGCGGCCCAGTTCCTCCCAGCCGTAATGGTCCGCCAGGCTGGTCACGATATCCTCCAGGGTCTTGCCGTGCAAAGGGTTGTTGGCCTGCCGCTTTTCCGCCACTACAGGGCCACCAGCAGCGACTCCGAACAGAATCCTGGGCCCAGGGCCGAAATCAAACCGTGGCCGCCGTTGCCGAATCCCTTTTCCTCGAGGTACCTCTCGATCACGTAGAAAACCGTGGACGACGACATGTTGCCGTAGTCGCGCAGGATGCCGCGGGGCAGGTCGAGCTGGTTCGGGTCCAGGGCCAGCGCCTTTTCGTAGGCCTCGATCACCTTGGTGCCGCCGGGGTGCAGCAGGAAGGCGTCGATGTCGGCGATCTGCAGGTCGTGGGCCGACAGGAACGCGCCCACATCCTCGCCCGCCGTTTCTTCCACGATGTCCGGGATGCGCTGGGCGAACACCACCTGCAGGCCTTCCTGCAACACCGTCCACCCCATGACGTCCAGGGAATCTGGAAAGAAGCGGCTGCGGGTTCCCAGGATCTCCAGGCCCGGCCCGGGAACCTCGTCGCCGACGATCACCGCGGCGGCCGCGCCGTCGCCGAACAGGGCCGTGGCCACCAGGTTCGACTTGGAGGTGTCCCCGGGCAGGAAGGTCAGGCCGCACAGTTCGGTCGCGACCACCAGGATCTTCGCCCCGGGGTGGCCCAGGGCGTGATGGTGGGCGTGGGACAGGCCCGCCGCTCCCCCGGCGCAGCCAAGACCCCAGATGGGCGTGCGGCGCACGTCGTGGCGCAGGCCCATGGTGTTGATCAGCCGCGCGTCGATCGAAGGCGTGGCCAGCCCGGTGGTGTTGACGTAGATGATGTAATCCACGTCAGGCGGCCCCAGGCCAGCCTTTTCCAGGGCCTTGGTGGCCGCCTCGGCCGAAAGGCGCGTCGCTTCGCGGGCGTACAGGGCGCTTTTTTCGGCCAGGTCATGGTCGGCGAAAAACCACTCCTGGGAGGCGGCGAAATACCGGGTGCGGATGCCCGCGTTGGCGAACAGCGGCAGCAGGCGTTCGAAATCGGGAATTTTTTCGGCGAACATCGCCCGCGCGAACTCCATCGCCAGCTCTTGATCGACGCGGGTGGACGGGACGGCGGAAGCGACGGCACTTATCCTGGGCATGGTCTCTCCTGACAGGTTGGACCGGCGATGCGCGGGTCAGGAATCGAGATTGATCTTCCGCGCCTTGTAGGCGTCGTAGTCGGGAACCAACCGGTCGTAATCGCTGTCCATCAGCGGCGACGAGATCATGAAGTCGGCCGAGGTGCGATTGCACGCGACCGGGATGTTCCAGACCACGGCGATGCGCAGCAGCGCCTTCACGTCCGGGTCATGGGGCTGCGGTTCCAGGGGATCCCAGAAGAAGATCAGAAAATCGATTTCGCAGTCGGCGATCCTGGCGCCGATCTGCATATCCCCCCCCAGCGGCCCGCTCTGAAGCCCCTGGACCTTCAACCCCAGCTCCTTTTCCAGGACCCGGCCGGTCGTGCCCGTGGCGTACAACTTGTGATGCTCCAGCAGGGCCAGGTTGTATTTCGCCCAGGACAGCAGGTCGTCCTTCATGTTGTCGTGGGCGACCAGGGCGATGTTCTTGTCCGGCTTCATGCCGATGATCTTGTGAGCCACGGGAACCTCTTGGGTTGAATCAAGCCAGGGAATCGACCACCAGCACGACGGCCACCAGCAGGGCGAAGGTGTTGATCTCCATGAAGCGGATGCGGCAGCCGCGCATGAACGGCTTCAGGTCTTCCGCGTTCATTCTCAACATGGTAGACGCGCGCGCCACCACCAGCAAACCGGCCGCGGCAATGACCCAGGCCGCGGGCGAGTGATCGAAAAGCGCCGCCATCGGGATCATCAGGGCCGCCACGCAGACCGCGGCGATCCACAGGAACGTCAACCGGACGATCTGTTTGCGGTCGAAACGGTCGAACATCGAGGGCATGCCGCCGTCGGCGTAGTCCTTTTCATAGAACATCAGCAGCAGCCAGAAGTGGGGCACCTGCCACAGGAAGAAGAAGAAGGCCACCAGGTGCACGGTGGGATCGGACAGATACCCGCCGGCGGCCACCCAGCCCACAACCGGCGGCAGCGCGCCGATGAACGAACCGGGAAGGGCCGCGAAGGGCGTCACGCGTTTCAGGGGGGTGTAGATGCCGTTGTAGACCACCGCCGCGGCCAGGCCCAGCAGGGCCGCGGTGCCCGACACGGTCCACAGCAGGACCGAGCCGCCGGCCAGCAGCAGCAGGGCGTACACCAGGGCGGCGGTGTGGGATACGCGCCCCGAGGGAATGGGGCGCCCGGCGGTGCGGGGCATTTTGGCGTCGACCTTGGCGTCCTGAACCTGGTTCAGGGCCGCGGCCCCGCAGGCCTGCAGCATGATGCCGGCCAGGACGGGGACGAGGGGAAGGTCGACCCTTCCCCTGGCCATCACGTAGCCCACGAAGGTGGTCACGGTGCTCGCCACCGTGATGCGGAGTTTCAGCAGTTCGAGCCAGGGTCTCATGGGGCCGCTCTCGAGGTCGCGGGGTCCTGTTACAGTTCCTTGATGACTTCGATGATGGCCTCGATCTCCTCATCCGTCAACAGGTCCCGCTGGGGCGGCATCAGGGGCTGATAGCCCTCGACCACGTCGGCGCCCGGCTCCAGGATCGAACGGCGGATGTAATCCTCGTCCACGACGATCTCGCGCACCTCGCCGTCGGTCACGACCTTCTCGGTCCTGCCGAACAGACCCTGGAAGGTGGGTCCGATCAGCTTGCTGCCATCCAGGGTGTGGCAGGCCACGCACCCCTTGATGGTCAGCAGCTGGGTTCCCGCCGGCGGGCCGGTGTCCACGCCCAGCCATTCGTCGAATTCCTTGGCGGGAATCGACTTGACCATGGACAGCATGGCGCTGTGGCGCTCGCCGCAGTACTCGGCGCAAAGGATGTTGTATTCTCCGTCGCGCACGGACTCGAACCAGGCGTGGTTCGTGCGCCCGGGCATGCAGTCCTCCTTCAACCGGAAGGCGGGCACGAAAAAGCTGTGGATCACGTCGGACGATTCGAGGTTCAGCTTCACCGGCCGCCCCGTGGGCACGATCAGCTCGGTGGACTGCTTCCCGTTTTCATACTCGAAGACCCACGACCACATCTGGGCTTTCACCGTCACCGGCATGGCGTTTTCGGGAATGGTCCGCATCACCTTGAAACCGGCCCAGCCGTAGTAGAACATCACCAGCACCAGGATGGTCGGCAGGATGGTCCACAGGGTTTCCAGGGTCGCGTTGTCGGCGATCTGGGCGGGGTTCGGGTTCTTCGACCGGCGGTAACGCACCAGGAAGTAGATCATCACCCCGGTCAGGCCGATCAGCAGGATGACCGACGTCCCGAGGATGAAGATGAAGGCCCTGTCGACCAGACCCGAATAGCTAGATGCTCCGTTCATTTCCGTCCCTTACCGAAAAAGGTAATCGAAGAAGGTGAGCCCGATGAAGGTGGCCAGGATCCCGACGGCCACCAGGAACATGATCGTGAAGCCCTTCTTCTCGTACCTCAGGTGCATGAAAAACATGAGAATCAGCGTGGCCTTGACCGGGGTGACGATCATGGCGACAAGGATGCCGATCTTGCCGGGGAAATAGACCGAACCGGCCACCGTGATTCCCGTCAGGATCAGCAGACCGATCCAGACCCGGATGAAAAGACCGTCCGGCAGGACGTGGTTCTTTTCGGCGGCGGTGGTGTTGGCGTTGCTCATCTCAAAAACCTCTTAGGTCGTCAGGTAGAACAGGGGCAGCAGGAAGATCCAGATCAGATCGACCAGGTGCCAGTAGAGTCCGGTGTACTCCAGCATGCCGTGGTTGTCCGCCGCCAGGGCGCCCGAGCGGATCTTGAACAGGACCACCGTCATCACGATCATGCCGATGATCACGTGGACACCGTGCAGTCCGGTCATCATGAAATAGAGGTTGAAGAACAGCCCTTCTCCCCACGGCAGCTCGTGCAGGTGCTCCTTGCCCGGGAAGATGCCGTGGTGGTACTTGGCGCTCCACTCGAAGAACTTGATCACCAGGAAGGTCGCCGACAGCAGCAGCGTGCCGGTCAAAAACCCGAGGCTGCGCTTCACCTGGTTGCGCTGCAGGGCGCTGACGGCCATCACCATGGTCAGGCTGCTGGTCAGCAGCACGATGGTGTTGGTCACGCCCATGAACCGGTTCAGCTCCTGGGCCGCGTGATGGAAGGCGGGCTCGTCCATCGACCGGTAGACGCCGTAGATCAGGAACAGGCCCCCGAACAGCAGCAGTTCGGTGAACAGGAAAAGCCACATGCCGGTCTTGCCCGATTCGGGATCCGCGTGGTGGACCAGCGGCCCGTGCGCCTGGTCGATGGCCGGGGCGGACTCGGTGCTCATTACTTTCCCTCCTCCACGTTGTTCTGGCGCAGGATCTCCGTGAAATCATAAGGACCCGTCGTCACCGTGGGCGGCGTCGCGAAGTTCAGCAGCGGCGGCGGACTGGTGGTCTGCCACTCCAGGGTGGTCGCGCCCCAGGGATTGGGTCCGGCGGGAGGGCCGCTGCGGGCCCCACGCAGCAGGTTGATCAGCATGGTCAGCAGCCCGGTCACCAGGATCCACGACCCGATGGAGGACAGCATGTTCATGTTGGCGAACTGGGGCAGATAGTCCTGGTAGCGGCGGGGCATGCCCATGAGGCCCAGGATCAGCATCGGGAAATAAGTCATGTTGAAACCGACCATGATCACGCCCCAGGCCACGGTCGCCACCTTCTCGTTGTACATGCGGCCCCAGATCTTGGGCCACCAGTAGTGCAGCCCGGCGAACATGCCGATGGCCGCGCCGCCGAACATCGTGTAGTGGAAATGCCCCACGATGTAGGCCGTGTCGTGCAGGTGGATGTCGGTCGCCAGGGCGCCGTTGGCCAGCCCGGTCAGTCCGCCGATGCTGAACAGGAAGATCCAGCCCACGGCGTACAGCAGCGGCACCCGGATCTCGATCGATCCCTTGTACAGGGTGGCGATCCAGTTGAACACCTTGACGCCCGTGGGGATGGCCACGAAGAAGGTCAGCAGGCTGAAGACCCAGCGCGCGGTGTCGCTCATGCCGGCGGTGAACATGTGGTGGCCCCACACCAGGTAGCCGACCACGGCGATGGCCATGGAGCTGATGGCGATGGCCTTGTAACCGAAAATGGTACGCCGGGAAAAGGCCGGCAGGATCTCCGAGATGACGCCCATGGCCGGCAGCACCATCACGTACACCACCGGGTGGGAGTAGATCCAGAACAGGTGCTGGTACAGGATCGGGTCGCCCCCGCGAGCGGGGTCGAAGAAGCCGATGCCCAGGGTGCGCTCCATCACCACCAGCAGCAGAGTGATGCCCACGACCGGGGTGGCGATGACCTGGATCCAGCTCGTGGCGTACAGGCCCCAGCAGAAAAGGGGCATCCGGAAGAAGCCCATGCCCGGGGCGCGCAGGCGGTGGATGGTCGTGATGAAGTTCATACCCGTCATGATCGAACTGAAGCCCAGCACGAAGGCCGCCAGCACCGCCAGGGTCACATTGGTGTTGGTGTTCAGCGAGTAGGGCGCGTAGAAGGTCCAGCCCGTGTCGGCAACGCCCCCGCCGGTGACCAGCGAGGCCAGGGCCATCACCGCCCCGGTCATGTAGACGTACCAGCTCATGAGGTTCAGGCGCGGCATGGCCACGTCGTCGGCCCCCAGCTGCAGCGGCAGGATGAAGTTGCCGAGAATGGCCGGAATTCCCGGCACGATGAACAGGAAGATCATGATCACCCCGTGCAGGGTGAAGACCGAATTGTAGGTCCTGGCGCTGATGAACTGCGTTCCGGGCTGCAGCAGTTCCAGCCGGATCAGGAAGCCCAGCGACATGCCCACCAGAAAGAAGGTGAACATGGCCGCGCCGTACATCAGGCCGATCTTCTTGTGGTCAACGGTGGTCAGCCAGCTCTTCAGCCCGCCTCCCGCCGGGGTGTTCAGGTAACTTCCGGTGGTGCCGTAAGCCCCCGTGGCGGCAGCATTGCTATCGGCCATCGGGCTATGCCTCCTTCCCGCGTTTTTTGCGGGTGCTGTAAACGAGGAAAGCGATGAAAAACAGGATGGAGCTGATCATCACGACGGCGACCACGCGCGCGAGATTGAAGACGTAGGTCCGTCCGTCGGGATCGTAACTGAAGCAGAAACTCAACAGCCGGGCCGTCGTGGGCCGCACCGTGCCGGTCGAGGCCTCGTAGACGCCCATCTGGAAATCGAAGGGCAGAAACTGCAGGCCGTAGAGATAGCGGACGATCTTGCGGTCGGGCGACAGGATCACCAGCCCGCCGGGATGGGTGTATTCCTTGCCGGCGCGTTTGTAGGCGAAACCCAGGGCGGCGGTCATCTTGTCGACATTCTCCTGGTCGGCGGTGAAAAACCGCCAGGTCTCCGGCGGCAGGTCGCGGCCGACGAGTTTCAGGTAGTTTTCCTGCTTCACCCGCGCCATCTGGGGGGTGTCATTGGGCTCGAAGCTGACGCTCAGCAGCTGGAACGGCTGCTTGGCGGGGTCGAGATTGCTCTTGCCCAGGATGTCCGCCACCTCGTTCAGCAGCGGCGTGCAGATGCCCGGACATTCGAAATAGACCATCGAGACGATGGTGGGCTTGTCGACAAAATCAGCGAGCACGACTTCCTGGCCGTTTTCATCCCGCAGGATGATGTCTCCGGGCACGGTCTCGCCCAGATGCTCGGTGAACTCCACGACCTCATCGTTGAGCTGGGCGACCGCCGGGGTCGCCAGGATCGCGAACAGGATCGCGACCACTACCTGCTTGGCCATCTTCCTCGTCATCATCGTCACCACTTCCGCACAGGTCATTAGGTTCCCACTCGGGGTTTCATCTCCCGGCAGCGCACGAACGCGGCAGCCCCCCCTGGGGCCGAAACGAACCGGCGCGGGGCCGGAGATCACTGGAATCGTTGGAAAATCCGTCATCTCCGCGGTCCCGAAGACGTCGGAGCGCCCGAATGAGAAAGGAAATCAATTATTCGCAGGGTATACTAACATTGTGGGATATTGATCCGCAATATTAAAAATGGTTTTCAATATTTCCAGAGTATGGCTCGCAGTGGGCCCGGCCTGTAGGCTCGGGTCTAACTTGTTTTATTGCAGTAGATAACCCAGCATCAAGGCGACTCCGTACGGGAATTTCCAGCCCGGGCCCTGATCCTGGATTCCGGCTCAGCTCTGGATCTTCGCCGCCCAGGACATGCAGCCGCCCTGCGGATGGATGGGACCCTTGACCAGGGTGCAGGTTCCGCAGAGGCCGCCCTTGGGATCGGGGATCCAGAAATTGCAGGTCGCGCAGAGCTTGGTCGGGTCCTTGGCCCGCTCCTCGTACTTGAAGGTCGTCCGGGTCGCCAGTTCCTCCGGGGTCATCCCGGACAGGTCGCTGCAGGGGTCGGCGGCTTCCTGGGCGGCCTTTACCGCGTTGTGGGGTTTCGATCCGATTTCATCGGCTTTTTCCTTGCTGCACCCCCACATGTACACGGCCCCCACTCCGGCCAGGCCGAAAATACCGACACGCTGCACGAACTCCCGACGATTCATACGATTGTCCTCGGACATGATGGATCCTTTCTGTGATATGTGCCGACAAATACTATCAGACATCGGCCCCATCCCTACCACAAAATTCTCCCGGGATTCCCGGATTCCCTTCGGGCCCGAAACAGGCTATTCTCCGGTCTTGCCCCTGACCCCATTTTGAAGAGGAGATTCCCAGATGCGCCGAGCCGCCCTTCTGCTTCCGCTGCTTCTGATCCTGGCCGCAGCGCCCGTCGCCGGCCAGGGCGACGCCTTGACCTACCAGCTGCCGCCCCAGGTCCTGGTCGACATCATCGACGCCCCGCCCACCCCGGGCGTTTCCCTCAGTCCCGACAACCAGTGGCTGCTGTTTCTCGAGCGACCCGGGTCGCCTCCGATTGCCGAGGTGGCCCAGCCCGAGCTGAGGCTGGCCGGCCTGCGCATCAACCCCCGCAGCAACGGTCCCAGCCGGGCGCGTTACCTGAACGGCCTGACCTTCCAGAATCTGTCCGACGGCAAACAGGTTCCGGTCACCGGGCTGCCGGAAGACGCGGCCATCACCGGGGTCAGCTGGTCCCCGGACGGCCACCGCGCCGCTTTCGTGGTGACCTCCGGAGACAACCTGAGCCTGTGGTTCGCCGAGGCGAAAAACGGCCGGGCCGTCCGGGTGACCCCCCGGGACATGCGGCTCAACGGCGTCTACGGCCGCCCCTACAGCTGGCTGGCCGACGGCAAGGGTTTCGTGGCCCTGGCCGTGCCCGCCGGACGCGGCCCCTCTCCGGTCGAACCGCAGACGCCGACCGGTCCCGTGGTCCAGGAAAACCTGGGCAAGAAGGCCCCCGCGCGCACCCTTCAGGATCTGCTGCAGAACCCCTACGATGAATCCCTTTTCCAGTATTACACCACCAGCCAGCTGGTGCGGCTGGACCTCAAGGGCAAGGCGGCCCGGCTGGGCGATCCCGCCATCTTCCGCGATGTCGATCCTTCGCCCGACGGCAAGTACCTCATGGTCCAGATGGTGCAGCAGCCCTACTCCTACTCCCTTCAGGAAGACGACTTCCCCCGGAAGGTCGAGGTCTGGAACACCGGCGGGGAACTGGTCTACCTGGTTGCCGACCTGCCGCTGCAGGACCAGGTGCCCATCAGCTTCGGTTCGGTGGCCACCGGACGGCGGTCCTTTTCCTGGCGCGCCGACGCGGCCGCCCAGCTGGTCTGGGTCGAGGCCCTCGACGGCGGCGACGGCGGCGTCGAGGCCGAGGAACGCGACAGGATCTTCACCCTGGATGCTCCTTTTACCGGCGATCCCGCCGTCCTCATGACCCTGGGCCAGCGCTACGGAGGCATCACCTGGGGCAACGGCGAGCTGGCCTTCGTCACCAGTTGGTGGTGGACGACGCGCAACCTGAAGGTCTGGCGGATCAAGCCCGACGACCGCGCCTTCACCCCGGCCATCATTCAGGACCGGTCCTGGCAGGACCGTTACGCCGATCCCGGCGACCCCATGCTCCACTACGGCCCGTACGGCCGGAACGTGATCCTGACCGCCGACGGCGGCGACACCATCTTCCTGGTGGGCGAGGGCGCCAGCGACCAGGGCGACCGCCCCTTCCTGGACACCTACAGCCTGAACTCCGGTGAAAGCGCGCGCCTGTTCCGCAGCGAGGCGCCCTTCTTCGAAAACCCGGTGGAAATCGTCGACGTCAAGAAACGCCTCGTGCTGACCCGCCGCGAGTCGCAGACCGACCCGCCCAACTACTGGCTGCGCGACCTCGCCGACGGCACCACCGAGCAGAAGACCTTCTTCCCCGACCCCACTCCCCAGATGGCGGGCATCAGCAAGGAGATGCTCACCTACGAACGCGCCGACGGGATCAGCCTGACCGGCACCCTTTACCTGCCGGCCGGCTACGACAAGGATCGGGACGGCCCCCTGCCGACCCTGATGTGGGCCTACCCCACCGAGTTCAAGAGCAAGAGTGACGCGGGCCAGGTGACCGACTCGCCCTACCGCTTCACGCGGGTGGGCTGGTGGTCGCCCATGATCTATTTGACCCAGGGTTACGCCGTTTTCGACGACCCCACCATGCCGATCATCGGCGAGGGGGACGAGGAATCGAACGACACCTTCGTCGAACAGCTAGTCGCCAGTGCCCAGGCCGCGGTGGACGTGTGTGTGGCCAAGGGCGTCACCGACCCCGATCGCATCGCCATCGGCGGCCACAGTTACGGCGCCTTCATGGCCGCCAACCTGCTGGCCCACAGCGACCTGTTCCGCCTGGGCCTGCCCCGCAGCGGCGCCTACAACCGCACCTTGACCCCGTTCGGGTTCCAGGCCGAGGAACGCACCCTGTGGCAGGCGCCCAACATCTATTTCGAGATGTCGCCGTTCATGCACGCCGACAAGATCAACGAACCGATCCTGCTGATCCATGGCGAAGCCGACAACAACGCCGGCACCTACCCCATGCAGAGCGAGCGCATGTACGCCGCCCTGAAGGGCCTCGGGGCGACCGCGCGACTGGTCATCCTGCCGGCCGAAAGCCACGGCTACCGGGCGCGTGAATCACTCCTTCATCTGCTGTGGGAAACGGTGACCTGGCTGGACCGTTACGTGAAAAACGCCGAACCCCGGACCCTGACCACCGGGGAGGTCAAGGGGTCCTGATCGTCCCGGGGCCCCGAATGTCCCCCGGGCCTCTTTTCAGTGGAATTATTCCCGCCCGGCGGTAAGTTTTCGGGTGGGACGTTTCGACCAGCTTTCAAACAGGAGAGGAACTCATGCGCTATCTGAAAATCGCCGGACTGTTGGCCATCCTGATGACCCTGTCCCTGAGCCAGGCCCTTGCCGGTGACCTGGTCGTAAGGCCCGGTATCGGCGTCAAGGCCGGGGTCAATGTGTCCACCGTCGAGATCGCGGGCGAAGGCACTTCCAGCCGCACCGGCTTCACCGGCGGGGGCTTCGTCAAGCTGCCGATGAATCAAATGACCCTTCAGCTCGAGGCGCTCTATTCCCAGAAGGGGTTCAACAAGAACGAATTCAAGGACATCCAGAACTGGGAAGTGGAGATGGACTACATCGAATTGCCCGTGGTCCTGAACGTGGAAATCCCCATGGAGCAATTCGACCCCTATTTCTACGGCGGCGTCTCCTTCGGTATCCTGACCAGCGCCAACGAAAAGAACGCCGACACCAACGGCCAGTCGGTCGACATCAGCGAATACCTGAGCAACACCACCTGGGACCTGGTGCTTGGTTTCGGCTTTCGCAAGCACGGGTTGTCCCTTGATTTCCGCTTCAACAAGGGGCTCACCAAGCTCAACGACGTTTCCTACAACAGCATGGAAACCTACGAGATGAAGGACAGCACCCTTTCCTTCACCGCCTCCTATGCTATCTGGAAATAGATCTCCTTTTTCCCGGCCCCGCCGCGTCCGTCCCCTGGTCGCGGCGGTGGCCGTTTTGATCATCGTGGGCGTGGCGGCCACGGCCTGGATCACCATCCGGGAGCTCCAGGTTCAGCGCTCGGTTTTCGCGAGCATTCTCGACCGGAAACTTGAAGCCACCCGCACCCAGTTCCGCATATTCCTGGCTCCCTTCGGCAACCACCTGGCCACCATGGGGAAATGGGAGGAGGCCGGCCTGCTCGCTCCCACCGATCCGGCCTCGCTGAAAGCCCTCCTGATCCCCCTTGTCGATCCGACCGCTCAAGTGACCGCCCTGTACGTCGTCCCCGAATCCGGGCCGGTGTTCAGCCAGGTCCGCACCGCCGACGGCTGGTTCGCCGGCCGGCCCGATTCCACCGGCAGCGGCTGCCGGGAACAGGAATGGTACCGGCGGGCCCTCGCCAGGACCGAACTGGATCCCGTTCATTGGTCCGGCTACGGGCCGCTGCCGGGCGACGGCCGACTCGGCCTGGTGGCGGCCATGTCGGTGAATGGCACCGTCCTGGCCCTCGGAGTATTGAAAAGCGACCTGGACGCCTTTGCCGCTTCCGCCCCCCTGACCGAAAACGGCATCCTCGTCAGGCGCTACGATGACGGGCAGATCGTCTGGTTGTCCCCCCGAGGCGGCCGTGAACTGGATTTCGCCACCAGTGACGAACTGCTGGTGTCCGGTGTTCCCGAACACGCCATCATCGGCGCCGCCCTCATGGAATGGGGCCGTCGCGACCACCCCTTCCAGACCCCCTTCCGTTTCCGCCAGGACGGCAGGTCCTGGTGGTGCACCTTCTATCCCTCGGAGGAAACCACCGACCCCGGCGAGCTGGGCCTCATCGCCCCCGCCAGCGACCTCAGCCGACGTCTGGAAACGGTGACCGGCAAGGTGATGATCCTTTTCGGAATCCTTTTGGCCCTGTCCATGATCACGGTGGTGGCCCTGGCATTCGACTACCGCAACAAATGGCGTCGGTCCAGCCGGCGAAAACGTCCCTCTCCGGTCGACGAGGCGGATCTTCTCGCCCTTGTTTCCGCCGGCGAAGGCAACCAGGTCGAGTTCAAGTCGACCATGCGCTGGAACCTGCATACGGACAAGCCGGGCAAGGAGATCGAGCTGGCCTGGCTGAAATCCGTCGTGGCCTACCTGAACACCGACGGGGGGTTCCTGCTCATCGGCGTGGCCGACGACGGGGAAATCCTGGGTCTCGAAGCCGACGGTTTCCCGAACGTGGACCGGTTTCTGCTGCACTTCGACAACCTGATCAAGCAGCATGTCGGGCTTGAGTTCGCGAGCTACATTCGCGGCGAACTGCGCGCGATCGGCGGGCGGCAGGTTTTCCTGATCAACTGCGACCGCTGTCTCGAGCCGGTTTTCCTCAAGAACGGGGAAGACGAGAAGTTCTTCATACGGATGGGGCCCAGCAGCCGCCAGCTGCCGGCCAGCAAGGTGCTGGAATACATGCAGGAGAGGGAAATCCGATGAGCCATTCCGGACAGCTGCTGACCATTGGGCGGGACTCCCATCTATTTTCCTCGCGGCCGCTGCTGGTCGAAAAGCTGGAAGAAACCCGGCGCCGCCTCTTGCTGGCCCCCGACCAGCTCCTGCATCCCGAGGCGCCCGAGGCCTACATCGTCCGGCGGGGCAAGCTGCGCGTAACCCAGTTCCTGCCCGGCGGTGCCGAGGTGACCCGGGCCGTGCTCCAGGCCGGCGCCACCCTGATCGCTTCCGAATCCGCCCCAGGGGAGGCCGATCCGGCCGCGGATGTTTATCATCTAAACGACATGGTCCTGATGGCCCTGGGCGAAATCGAACTCTGGGTCCTGCCGCCCGAAGCCCTGGACCCCGACTGATCCCCGGCATGGAACCGACCAAGGAGCCCTTGATAATGTCCGACCGCACGTCCGACCAGAAGTCCGGCCATAAGCCCGACCATCCCCGCGTGGTCCTCTGTATTCTCGACGGCGTCGGTTACCGCACCGGCCCCGGCAGCGAAGTCGGCAACGCCGTGATCGCCGCCCGGCCGGCTTTCTACAACTCCCTCTTCGAACGTTATCCTTTCACCACCCTGGAAGCGGGGGGGCTCCAGGTGGGCCTGCCCGCCGGACAGATGGGCAACAGCGAGGTGGGCCACCTGACCATCGGGGCCGGGCGCGTCATCTACCAGGAACTGGTGCGCATCGGCAAGAGCATCGCCGAGGGCGAGTTCGCCCAACGCCCCGCCTGGCGGGACTTCATGGCCCGGGCCAGGGAAGGAACCGGCCGGCTGCACCTGCTGGGCCTGGTCTCCCCCGGGGGCGTGCATTCCCACTCCGATCACCTGTACGGCATCATCGCCGCGGCCAAACAGGCCGGCCTGACCGAAATCTTCGTCCACGTCATCCTCGACGGGCGCGACACCGACCCCCACGGCGGCCTGGAATACGTGCGTGAACTGCAGAAGCAGATGGCCGCCATCGGCGCCGGCCGGATCGCCACCGTCTGCGGCCGCTACTGGGCCATGGACCGGGACAAGCGCTGGGACCGCGTGTCCCGCGCCTGGAACATGCTGGTCGAAGGCGCGGTGGACGAAAAAGGGGCGACGAACACCGACCCCGTGGCCGCCATCGAAGCCTCCTACGCCGCGGACATCACCGACGAATTCGTCGAACCGACAGTCATCACCGCCGCGGACGGCGCCCCGACCGCCACCGTCGGCGACGGTGACAGCGTCTTCTTCTGGAATTTCCGCGCCGACCGCGCCCGCGAACTGACCTGGGCCTTCATGCAGGACGGCTTTGACGGGTTTGCCCAGGCCCGGCGTCCTGAAGTGAACTACCTGTGCATGACCCCCTATGACCAGACCCTGGACCTGCCGGTGATGTTCACCCCCGAAGCGCCCCGCAACGGACTGGCCGAAATCTTCGCCCGCGAGGGGATCCGCAACCTGCGCACCGCCGAAACCGAGAAATACGCCCACGTCACCTATTTCTTCAACGGGGGCCGGGAAGAGCCCTACCCCTGCGAGGACCGCGAACTCATTCCTTCGCCCAAGGTCGCCACCTACGACCTGCAGCCGGAAATGAGCGCGCCCGAGGTGGCCGCCGTGGTGGCGAAAGCCTGCGCCGGGTCGGACTACGACGTGATCGTGGTCAACTTCGCCAACGGGGACATGGTCGGTCACACCGGTGATTTCGACGCGGCCGTCCAGGCCGTGAAAACCCTCGACCGTCTTCTGAGCGAGGTGATGCCCCCCAGCATCGCCCGCGGCACCGTGTGGCTGGTGACCGCCGACCACGGCAACTGCGACGAAATGCTGAACCCCGACGGCTCGATCCTGACCCAGCATTCGCTCAACCGGGTGCCTTTCGTGGTCGCCGGACGCGACTTCGAGAACAAGGACAACTCCTTGAAAGAAGGCAGTTTCGGGTTGTCGGACATCGCGCCGACGGTTCTCGGTCTGCTCGGCCTCGACCAACCAGCCGAGATGACCGGCCACAGCATTATCGAAAACGACACTTGATCACACAATTAACCATAAAATGACATTAGATCATTTCTAATTCACCTCCCATGTGTTACTATGGGCCCCCATCGGTGAATCGTAGTGTTCGCCCGCGCGGAACTGCTTTTCCCGATGGCTGGGGAGACTGATAAGCGGACCGAAAGACCCGGATAAGGGGGATTGGTTCGGTTAACGGGTTAGACAGTCTCGCTGGCTTTAAGCTCACTTCCCACTGCGAGTCCATTCACTTGACACCCGGATTCTCGAGTGACGAGAGCAGCCCCCAATAACCCCCTCATGAAGGAGGCCGAAAGGATGAAACAGCATCTTTTTGGCATGGCGCTCATTGCGTGCCTAGTGATGATAAGCGGTCCGGCGATAGCCCAGACCATTGACGAAATTCAGTTCTACAACGCCACCACCGGTGTCCCCGAGCCCGGCAATCCCAACGGCGGCGGGACCGACCTGTTCGGTGCCGTGGTGTCCGTGACCGGTACCATCGTCGAGTTCAGGCACTACAGCAACGGCTCCATCCACATCATCGACAATACGGGACAGGGCCTGGCGCTCTATTATCCCACCGCCTTTGCCGCCAACATGGGTGACGAGATCACCGTGACCGGCACCGTGGGCCAGTACAGGGACCAGATCCAGCTTTCGCCTGTCTCTTCGGTTTTCCTCACCGGGAACACCAACGTCGTTCCTGTTCCCGACTGGGACCTCAACACCCTTTTGTCGACCTATGAAAACGTCGGCAAGATGGGCCGCGTGGTCGGAACGGTGACCGCCAAGACCGCGGCCAACTTCAAGATTTCCGACGCCGTGGGCGACACCGTCCTGGTCTACATCGACAGCACCACCGGCATCGACATCTCCGCCGTCGACGTGGGCGACACCTACGCCGTGACCTCACCGGTCACCGTCGATTACGGCCTCATCGAGATGAAGCCCCGCGTCCAGGGCGACCTGGTCGAGAATCCCGGCGGCGACACCCTGCCGGTCATCTCGAACGTCAACTCCAACAACTGGACCCCCATCGCCTCCTCCCCGGTCACCATTTCGGCGACCATCGTGGACGACGGCGGGGTCACCAGCGCCAAGGTCTATTACCGTGACAGCGACGGCGTGACCCCCGGCGGTTGGAATTCCGTCCCCATGGGCGGCGCGGGCGACATCTTCTCCGGCGTCATTCCCGGTGGACACACCGGCAGCCAGATCGATTACTACATCGAGGCCACCGACACCGGCGCCCAGACCGTGACCCTGCCCGGCGCCGCGCCGGCGTCGTTCGAGTCCATCGCCGTGGGCTTCACCCCCATCTGGGACGTGCAGTACGCGAATCCGGACAGCGCCTCGCAGTCCGCGGCCATGAACGGCCAGTACGTGAACATCCGGGGCATCGTGACCGCCGGCACCAGCCAGGTGGGCGCGCCCACCAAGTTCCTGGTCCAGGAGCCTGACGTGAACCCCTCCACGGGCGACTTCAGCTTCAGCGGCATCCTGGTCTACGAGACCTCCGCGGCCAACGTCTACTACCAGGGCGACGAAGTGGCCATCGGCGGCCAGATCGACGAATACTTCGGTCTGACCGAGATGATCCCCCACAACGGCAGCGCCGTGTACCTGATCGGGTTCGGCAACGACCTGCCCGGTCCCGCCCGCGTGGCCACCCGCACCCTTTCCGATGACAGCCCCGCCAACATCGACGGCGACGGTATCATGGGCGAGGCCTGGGAAAGCGTCTGGGTCCAGACCTGGCCTTCGGCCGTGGTCGACACCCTGGGCTTCGGCGAGTACATCGTCTCGGACACCGGCGCCAGGGCGGACAGCCTCGTGGTCGATCCGCTGACGGCCCTCTCCTACGTGCCCACCATCGGCGAAGTCATCAAGATCACCAGCTACATGGACTACGCGTTCAGCTCACGCCGGATCGTGCCCATCGCCGATGAATTCATCGTTCAGACCGGCGCCACCCCGGTGCCGGACGACCTGCCGACCATCGCGTCGGCCGGCGGCTTCCGTTCCATCGCGCCGAACCCGTTCAACCCCATGACCTCGATCAAGTTCGCGGTCAACAAGGAAAACCTTGTCCAGTTGAACATCTACAACATCCGCGGCGAGAAGGTTCGCACCGTGGTCGAGGATCGCCTGCCCGCCAACGAGTACAGCCTCGTGTGGGACGGCACCGGCGACACGGGCCGGACCCTGGCCAGCGGCACCTACTTCGCCCGTCTGCGGATCGGGGCCGAACTGGTCCAGGTCCGTCAGATGACGCTGATCAAGTAGGTTTGATGATTGGAAATCGCGTCTGACCGGCCGCGGCCGGTTACACGGAGAGCGCGATATCGGCCCCGGGGATGCAGAACCCCGGGGCCGTTTTTTGCGCATCAGGAAGGATCAGTAGGGCTGGCCGATGGCCTCGCACACGAACTTCACCAGCGACCCGCCGGTCCGGCACAGACCGGCAAATTCCTTCATGAAATCGGGGGACGTGACCTGCTTCCGGGTCAGGGGAGCGAACGCGGTGAAATCCTTTCTCTTCAGGATGTCGATCAGGGGGTGTTCCGGATCGTAGCCCTTGGGAGGCCGCACCAGGGATTCCCCCGATAACTGGAAATCCCGCGTGAACGCCTTGCCCCCGACGGCCTTTTTCCAGCGTCCCGGGTCGGCCACCAGGGCATCGCGGATCTTTTTCAACGTCGGCGTGTCCGGACGCCACAGCCCCACCCCGATAAACGAATTGCCCGGCTGCAGGTGCAGATAGAAACCGGGGGTGTGGACGTTCTTGCCCGCTTCGTGCTTGAAATACATGCCCACGTGGTCCTTGTAGGGCCGTTTGTCCTTCGAGAAACGGATGTCCCGGTAGATCCGGAACAGCGACCCGCCGCTGGGGCGCGGATCGGCCAGGAAGTGGGGGCTGATCTTCACCAGCGGCGCGCCGAAATCCACGATGAACCGCAGGGCGGGCTCCTTCAGGTCCTGCTCGTAGCGGTCCTTGTTGGCGGCGAACCAGTCGCGGTTGTTGTTGGCCTCCAGGTCGCGCATGAATTTGAACAGGGCGGGGGTGAAATGGCTTGAGGACATGGTCTTCTCCAGGTCGGGGAATGGGTGTCGGGACATTCTAGATCAAATCGGAAAAATCCACCACAACCGGACTTGTGGGGAAATTTCCCCACGGCACCTTCACCACTGATTTTTCCTAACTCGTTCAATTTAATTAAGATAATATATTAACGGCTCTGTCCTGCCCCGGGAAAAATTTCTGGACAAGACTAAAACAGTTGTTTAAATTTGATGTTTAAATCATCTGTTACAAACGGATGATCGCATTATTCCGGGGAGGATTCCGTGACCGAAGACCGCCAGGACACCAAAAACCGGCTTCTGGACGCCGCCGAATGCCTTTTTGCCGAAAAGGGATTCGAAAACGTGTCCGTCAGGGAGCTGGCCGCCGCCGCGGACGTCAACGCGGCCGCGGTCAACTACCACTTCCAGGGCAAGGAGAACCTCTTTCACGAGGTCATCGTCCGCCGGTTCGTGAGTCAGAGGGACCGGACCCTCGCCGCCCTCGATGACCTGCTCGCCCAGACCCACGGCCATCCCCCGATCGATCAGGTGATCCGGACCCTGACCCAACAGTACGTCGAGGGAGCCCTTGCCGGTCCCGGCGGCGCCAGTTTCCTGTCGCTCATGGCCCGGCAGATGCAGCCCGGCCACTCGCAGATGGCCGGACCCTTTTTCCGGGAGATGGTGGCCCCCATTTTTGCCTCCTTTTCCAGGGCGATCACCGCGGCGCGCCCGGGGCTGGAGCCCGACCAGGTCAGCTGGATCATCTCCAGCATCGTGGGCCAGATCCACCACCTGATCCTGCGCTGGAAAAAAAGCGAGGACCTGAAATCCGATCCCGATTCCCTGAAGGTCATGTACCTGGCCTTTCCTCCCTTGAAACTGTCCCTGCCGGAGTACATCGAGCAGGTCATCGATCACATCACCCGCTTTTCCACCGCCGCCATCGACGGCTTATACCCGGAGGTCACTCCATGATGATCCGGTCCCTGGCGCTTGCCGCGATCGGCACCCTGGCGCTGCTGCTGACCGGCTGCAGCGTGGGCCCCGACTACGCGCGCCCCGAACTGGGAACCCAGGTTCCTGATCAATGGGTCCTTCCCGACACCGCCGCCGTTCCGGCGGTCACCATGGCCGAGGCCCTGCCCGACACCGGGATGGCCGGCGGCAAATGGCGCTGGTGGGAATCCTTCGGTGACACCACGCTGAACGGTCTGGTCGAGGACGCCCTGGCCTACAACAACGACCTGGCCGCCGCCGCCGCCCGCGTGGCCGAAGCCCGGGCCCTGCTGGGTGGCGCCAAATCGGCCCAGTGGCCGACCATGGAAGTCGGGGGCACGGCCGCGCGCAGCAAATCCAGCGAAATGGTGACCCGGAATTTCGGCCCCATCTATTCGGACCAGTTCTCGGCCGATGCCCTCGCCCGCTACGAGGTCGACCTGTGGGGCCGCCTGTCCCGGGGCAAGGAAGCCGCCCAGGCCACCCTGCTGGCCAGCGAGCAGGACCGCCGCGCCGTGGCCCAGGCCCTGATCGCCGACGTCGTGCGCACCTGGCTCGTCATTCGCGAACTCCAACTGCAGGTGGCCCTGACCGAGCGGACCATCACCAACTTCCAGGACAACCTGACCACCGTCCGGGAACGTTACCAGCGGGGCCTGGTCTCGGCCCTCGACGTGCACCTGGCCAGTCAGAACCTGGCCGCCGCCCAGGCGGCCGACCCCGCCTTCCGTCAGGAACTGGCCACCGCCCGGCGGCGTCTGGAAATCCTGGCCGGCCGGTATCCCGGCGGCAACCTGGTCGCCAGTGACCTGGACGGCCCCGGCGGCGTCCTGACCCAGGCGATCATGCCCGACCCTTTGAAACCCGTGCCGGCGGGCCTGCCCTCGGGTCTCCTGGAACGCCGCCCCGACCTGCTGGCCTCCGAGATGCGCCTTCACGCCACCGTCGCCCGGGTCGGGGAAGCCAAGGCGGCCCTCTATCCCCGGATCACGTTGACCGCCGCCGGGGGCACCAAGTCCCTGGAACTTTCGGACCTGTTCACTTCCGGTTCGGGCTTCTGGTCCCTGGCCGGCGACCTGTTCATGCCCCTGGTCAACCGCGGCGCCACCCAGGCCCAGATCAAGGCCGCCGAGGCCCGCGTCCTTCAGGCCACCTCGGGTTACCGCCAGGCGGTCCTGGTCGCCTTCAGCGAGGTGGAAAACGCCCTGGACCAGGATCTGTACCAGGCCGAGCGCGAGGTCTTCCTGATCAACTCGGCCCTTCAGGCCCGTCGCTCGGTGAATCTGGCCCAGGAGCGTTACCGGCGCGGCCTGGAAAGCCTGCTGAGCACCCTCGAATCGCAGCGCCGGCTGTTCAACGCCGAAAGCCAGCTGCTTGCCACCCAGCGGTTGCGCCGCACCGCCCGCGTCAACCTCATCCAGGCTCTTGGCGGCCCCTGGGATATCGATCCCGCCGCCGCCGAAATCAGCATGAACCCTTCCGTTTCCAATGAAGGAGCCCGACCGTGAGCGCCAAGACCCTACGCAACCTTTTGACCGCCCTGGGGATCCTCCTTCTGGGAATGATTGTCGCGGTCGGCCTGGTCAAGATGGGAAAAAAGCCCGAACGCCAGGCGCCTCCCCCGTCGCGACCGATGGTTTCGACGTTCACCGTCTCCCCCGATTCGGAGCCCATCCGGGTGACGTCGTTCGGCGCGGTCCAGGCCAAGCGTTCCATCACCATCGTGCCGCGGGTCAATGGCGAAATCGTGGAGAAATCCCCGCACTTCGAGGCCGGCGGGTATTTCAGCGAGGGTCAGACCCTGCTGCGGATCGATGACACCGATTACATCATGGCCGCCGAGCAGGCCCGGGCCAACGTCGCCCAGTCGGAGTACAACCTGGCCCTGGCCGAAGAGGAGGCCCAGGTGGCCCTGCGGGAGTGGGAGCGCATCGGCAGCGACAACATCGATCCCGACGAGTTCAGCGACGCCGAGGTGCTCGATGCGATGTACTACTCGGTGTTCCCGAACTGGTCGCCGTGGGGCGTGTTCAACACCCTCTTCTACCGGTGGCGACCGCACGGCAACAATCCCGACGAATGCATCTTCGAGGTGATGATGTTCCCGGTCGCGCCCGATCCGGACAACAAGCCCGAACCGGCGAAGGTCCGCCATCTGGGTCCGGACGACGACTGGACACTCGCCACCGAACTCGGCCCGGCAGCGAAGATCTTCCAACAGGACTCGATCAACCTCCCCCACGTGCAGACCGGCCTCAAGGCCCAGGAGCA
>Ga0210065_1000119_pt1 | contig 23368 bp, 19 predicted proteins | sample Muzzi_PWB_D1_FD_185533 | JGI IMG/M metagenome (GOLD analysis project Ga0210065, IMG submission 185533) | Wetland microbial communities from San Francisco Bay, California, USA, that impact long-term carbon sequestration - Muzzi_PWB_D1 (SPAdes) | ecosystem: Environmental > Aquatic > Marine >... | reverse complement strand
CTTGTCGAAGGCGAAGGCTCCGGTCACGATGTCGCCTCCGGCCAGGACGCTGGTCCGGCCCTGGCTGCCGCCACCCACCTTGGCGGTCCCGAAAACGTGGACCCGCCCCATTTTTTCACCGGCGTAGCAAAGGGTGCGGCTTGCGCCCCGCCATTGCAGGGAGCCGTCGAAGTTCACCATGTCGGGCCGGTCGACCAACTGCAGGCCCCAGTCGCCTTTGTCCTCCTCGGCGATCCACAGGCGCGTGGCGTAACCGTCGTAGGAAATGGCGAAGGCGAGAGCGCGGCTGTCGCCCGACCAGGCCAGATGATCGATCCAGCCGAAGGGGGAGGGATGTTCGTCGCGCCACTGCTGGCTGGTGGTGGTGGTCACCCCACCGGTGGTCAGATCCAGAACTTCGACCCGGGACCAGCCTTCCTTGAAGATCAGCTCGTTGTCGCTGGTGGTCACCATGCCCAGCCGCGAACCGTCGGGTGAAAGGGCCATTTCCCAGATGACGCGGTCGCCCGGCAGCACCGTTTCCTCGCGCCAGCTGCGCAGGTCAAGCTTGCGGATTTCCGAATACCAGGTCACCCCATGGCCGTATTCGAGATCGGGAAATTCCTCGAGCATGTCCTTCCAGTCTCCGGATACTTCCTTGCGGGGGACGGTGAAATAGATCGCCTTGCCATCGGGGGCCAGGACAAAATCCGTGACGCCGTCGACCGTCCGGGTCATGGCCACGGGGCGGGTTTCGCCGGGGACAAGCCGCCACACCTGCAGGGTGCCGTCACCCGGTGGGGTGTCCCGACCGGATTTGTCCCGGCCCAGGAAATACAGGGCTCCGCCATCGGGGGCCCAAACCACGGACGACACGGCGAAACTGTCGAATGTATGGCGGACGGGATCGTGGCCATCGCGGCCCACGGTCCACAGTTCGGTGTGTCGACCTTCCTGACCCTGTCCCCAGCGACCCTCGGTGTACGCGACGGTGGCGCCATCGGGGGAAACCGCCAGGTTACCCAGGTTGATCAGGTCAAAATAATCCTCGGGGACGATGTCATGATCCCTTTCCACCGTGGCGCCCTGGAGCGGAACCGCCAGGAAAAGGCTGAGGCAAATCACCATGATTTTGAGGCCCGGGCAAATGTTCACGGAAAAAACCTCCGACTGGATGGGCGGGATGGACTTCCCCGCAGCAGGATTGGGGGCGACCCCAGGAAACTACCATCGGCCGCTGATGAGGTTAAAAGGATATTCTAGGAATCCGGCACTTTTTTTTGAGCGGGCAGAGGTCAAGGCGGTCTTTTGGGCTGGAAAATGAGATATCGATTGAATTTGCATGCTTTTATCCCCTAGGCACGATTTGCTGTAACTTCCAATAATATAACCATTTAATGAAATGATACGGGGTGGGACATATGGTATTCATTTGGTAAAAAAGACCAACAATCCCACATTTTTTCGTGTAAATCGCTTGGTGTTATGATATAATCTTTAGACAAGGTTGATTTCGTTCGTCGACATTGTTCGCCTTGGGGGCAGCCCCAAACCAATTCTCAACTCATCCGAGGAGCGACAAAATGAAGAAGATGGTTCTTGTCTTGACCTTGGCGGTCTTTGCCCTGACGGGCTCCGCCTTCGCCCAGGATCCCAATTACTCCAACAACATCGGCCTGTATCTGTCGCCGGGTGGCCATGCCGACCCCACCGCCGTTGACGGCACCGGCAGCTGTGGCACCGTCGGGGAAGACACTCCCTTCACGGTCTTCCTGGTTCTGTCCAAACTGACCAACCCCGAAGTCTACGGTTGGGAAGTCAAGATTCCTTTCGAAACCCTGCTCAAGCTTGGTGATGTGGTTTACGGTCAGAACATCAACGCCGGGACCCGCCCCGACGAGTACCTGGTCGGTCTGGCTTCCCCGCTGCTGGCCGCTGACGGCGCCGTGGCTGTTGCCGAACTCCAGTTCATGGTCAACAGCTTCTACAACGACATCAGCCAGCCCAGCTTCGTTTTCCTGGAAGGTGTCTATTTCAGCCTGCTGCCCAACGGCGCTCCCGCTTACCTGGAAGCTCCCGGCAGCACCGGTGTGGAACTGCACCCGGCTTTCGGCGACCCCTTCAATCCTAATGACGATGTGCCCCAGTTGATCATGAACGGCGACTGCCTGGTTGTCGGTGTTGAAGATGCTTCCTTCGGCAGCGTGAAGAGTCTCTTCCGGTAACCCGGTTCTGACCTTCGCCAGCCCACCGCTGTACCAGCGGTGAAGAAATAAAACGGCCGCCTTCATGGCGGCCGTTTTATTGATTTTGGTAACTATTTCCTAATTTTGTGGTGTTATTGAGCGATGTATGCCAAAATAATCCATAAAAATGTAAAATGGTGAACATTGCCTTGAAGTCCTGGAATAATCTGTGATAGGGTGCCTGAGGGGAGTAGATATCCGCATTCGGGGATGTCCAACCATTAACTTGCTTCATCCAGCATCATCCAGAAACGGGGAACGCAATGAAAAAATTTGTTATCGCGCTCATGTTGATCACCTTCGCCGCCGGCAGCATGGCCTTCGCCAGCGATCCGGAAAATCCCTTCAACAACAACATCGGGATGTACCTGAACCCGGCCGCCACCGGCAGCTGCGGGACCATCGGCGCCGACGTTCCCTTCACGGTCTACGTCATCCTGACCCGCCTGACCAACCCGGAAGTCTACGGCTGGGAAGCCAAGTTCACCTTCGAGAACATCCTCAAGCTCGGTGATAATTTCTACGGGGTGGGCATCAATGCCGGTACCCGCGCGGGCGAATTCATCGTCGGGCTGGCGGAGCCCCTGGTGGCGTCCAACGGCAACGTGATCATTGCCGAGATGACCCTGATGGTCAGCGGCTTCTACAATGATGTCAACCAGCCGAGCAACGTCTACATCGACGGCATCTACTTCAGCCTGCTGCCCAACGGCCAGCCGGCCTACCTGGAAGCCCCCGGCAGCACCGGTGTGGGCCTGTACCAGGCCTATGGCGGCATGGGCGATGCCATGTTGTCGATGAACTGCGATTGCGCGCCGGTCGGCGTGGAAGAGAGCACCTGGGGCAGCGTGAAGAGCCTGTTCCGGTAGGATTCTCGGCCTGACTTGGCAGAAATTCCGCCCCCGGGGCGGTAAAGAAAACGGCCGCCTTTCGGGCGGCCGTTTTTTCTTTCCAAATGGGCTGGGGGGACTAGTCGTCCTCTTCGTCGGCGACACTCGCCTCGAGGACCGGATCCCGGCCTTCCTGCCACGCCCGCAGGCCCTCGGCCGTCTCCAGCGATTCCCAGCACCGCTGCTGGGTCTCCCATTCCAGGGAGAGCATGCTGGTCAGGTCCAGGTTGGCCGCCTGTTGGACCGCCAGCTTGGTGAGGTGGATGGCGGGTTGGGGAACACGCCGCAATCGATCGGTGAAATTGTCCAGTTCCTCTTCCCAGGCCTCATCGTCGATGAGGCGGTCGACCAGGCCCATCTTCCAGGCCTCCCGTCCACCGAGGGTGCGCCCGGACCACAGGAAATCCAGGGTTTTGCCCGGACCGATCAGCCGCGGCAGGAAATGAAGCAGACCCCATCCCGGCAGCAGTCCCGCCGACATCTTCTGGGCGGTGAAACTTGCCTTGTCCGAAGCTACCCGGATGTCCGCGGCCATGAAGAAACCCAGGCCGAAACTGCGGACATCGCCACGGGTGGCGGCCACCACCGGCTTGGGAGTCTGCTCGATCAGGGTCACGATCCTGTTTGAGATCTGATCGTCGGCGGCCAGTTGTTCAAACCCCTCGCCCTGCAGGTGGGCGGTCGAAAGTCCCTCGAGATTGTGGTGCAGTTCGAAGGCGTGGTCGCCGTCGGTAAAGAGGATCACCCTGACGGCGTTGTCCTCCTGGAGGCGAAGCATCAGGTCCACGAACTCGTCGCAGAGGACACCCATCTCCGGGGCGCCCGGGCCCATCATGCGCACGGTGGCGCAGCCTTCGGCGATCTCACAGTCGAAATTCTGGTAATCCATGGCAACTCCTGGCCGGTTGGGAATTCTGATGCGCCCGTGTAAAATAGGACAATTGACCCGGTGGGCAACCTGTCCTTATGGACAGGGGCGGATTGCTGAAGTACGTTCTGGTCCTGACAACCGGTCCCTCGCGGGGGAATGCCGTTGGGATAAGTACGGGAAAGGTGGGGGCATGAGAGTATTCGTGACCGGCGGGACAGGTCTTGTTGGCCGCGCGATCGTCCGGGAACTGCTGGGCCGGGGAGACGAGGTCCTTTGCCTGACCCGCGACCCGGCCGAGGCCCGGGAGGTGCTGCCGCCGGGAACGGAAATCCTGGGCGGCGACGCCACCATGCCGGGTGATTGGCAGGACCGTCTTGCCACCTGCGGGGGGATCATCAACCTGGCCGGGGCGCCCATTGTGGACGGCCTGTGGACCGGCAGGAAAAAACAGAAAATCCGGCGGTCCCGGCTGGCCACCACCGAAAACATCGTCAGCGCGATGTCGGGATGTGAAACGCCGGCGGTCCTGGTCAGCGCTTCGGCGGTGGGCTATTACGGAAACCGCGGCGGCGAGGCCCTGGGCGAGGGGGCCGAGCCTGGCCGGGGCTTCCTGGCCCGCCTGGCCCTCGAATGGGAGCACACCGCCCTCAAGGCCGAAAGGGAGGGTGTCCGCGTGGTCCTGGTCCGGATAGGCGTGGTCCTGTCTTCCAGCGGCGGCGCCCTGCCCAGGATGCTGCCGGCGTTCCGTGCGGGATTGGGAGGACCGATCGGCGGCGGGCAACAATATTTTCCGTGGATCCACCTCGGGGATCTGGTCAGGATTTTTCTCTTTGCCCTGGATCAGCCGGAAATCAAGGGACCGGTCAACGGGGTGGTTCCCGATCCGCCGCGCCAAAAGGAATTCGCCGCCGCGGTGGGCAAGGCCGTCGGGAAACCGGCTTTCCTGCCCCTGCCCGGGATGATCCTGAGATTGGGAATGGGGGAGATGGCGGATGTCCTTTTGTCCAGCCAGCGGGTGACGCCCAATGTCCTGAAGGCGGCCGGCTTCAAGTTCACCTATGCGGAGTTGGCCAAGGCCCTGGACGACCTGGTCGGCGCCCCTTAACCCACCACGAAGGCATCGGTCTTCAGATCACCGTTTTCGAACCGGTCCAGGGACAGATGGGTGATGATGTCGTCCGGCCGGCCGGTGGTGATGTAGGTTGCCATGCGCCGCCCGGCGACCGGCCCGAGCATGAACCCGTGACCACTGAAACCGCAGATGTGGGAGTAACCCTCCAGCCCCGGCACGCCGCCCAGGATGGGGCGGTGGTCCGGGGTGACGTCGTACATGCCGGCCCATTGGCGCATCATCCGCACCTGACCGGCGCGGGGGTAGTACCGCAGAAGTTCCTTGGCGAAGCGCACGGCGAAGCGTAACTGGCTGCGCGTGTCGAACCGGGCCGGATCCTCGTGGCCCGGCTCGGCCGCGTCCCCGATCCCGCCCACGATTTCCCCCCGCATGCTCTGACTGAAATAGATGCCGTTGCTGATGGAGATCACCATGGGATCCAGGAAGGGTTTGAGACCTTCGCTGACCATGATCTCGTGGCGCTCCTGTTTGTTGGGAAGCCGAACCCCCACCATGGCGGCCAGGGATCGGGCCCAGGGACCGGCGCAATTGACCAGCCTGCCGGTTGAGATGTCGCCGCGGTCGGTGTGCACCGTCCTGATGGATCCCCCGGTGGCGGTGATGCCGGTGGCGGTGGTGCGGATGAAGATCCGGACTCCGGCGCGGTGGCAGGCCCGGGCATAGCCCCACACCACGGCGAAGGGATAGGCGGTGCCGTCCTTGGGGCAGAAGGTCGCTCCCTTGAGGTGGGAAATGTCCAGGTCCGGAACGATTTTCAGGCAGTCCTCGGGCTGCAGGAATTCCGTGGGTACGTTGCATCTGTTCTGCAGGGCGACGGCATCGCGCATGGCCGGCAGATGATCCTCGTTTTCGGTGATCATCAGGTAGCCGCCCTGACGGAAAAATACCTGATACCCAAGGTCGGCCGACATGTTCTCGTACAGGGCGACGCTTTCCTGGGCCAGGCGGATGTTCTCCTCGGTGGTCCATTGCTGCCGGATGCCGCCGCCGCAGCGCCCGGTGGACCCGCTGCCGATGTAGCCCTTTTCCAGGACCACGATGTTTTTCATCCCCTGCAGGGCGAGTTCCCGCGCCACGGCCAGCCCGTTGACCCCGCCGCCGATGACCACCGCGTCGGCGGTGGCGGGCACCGGCCCGCTGGACAGGGGGATCATGGCCGGTCCTTTCCGTCGTCCCGGGGCTCGGGCACCTCGAGGGAGGCCAGCTGGGCGAAGGTCAGCGGTTCGGCCGGTGGGCGGATATTCGTCAGGCGGACCTCTTGAGGCGACAGGTTTCTCAGGGTGGCCAGTTCCAGGGCCGATTCACCGAGGCAGCCCTTGCCCTGGCAGAAGCCGGTTCCCACCCCGGTGTAGCGCTTCAGTGATTCCATTTCGGTGAAACCCTCCCGGTAGGCTTCCCGGAACTCCTCGAGGGTGACGTCCTCGCACCGGCACAGGAAAATCTTGGCTTGGCTCATGGGCCGGTCACCTTCCCGGGCTGAAGGATGGCAGGGCCGGGCATCCGGCCGGCCGCTTCTCCGAGGGCCGTCACCACCGCGCCGCCGGGAAGACGGCAGGTGGCGGGGTCGCTGTCCGAATCTCCCGAGCGGGGCATGATAAATCCTCCACGATCCGGCTGGTTGACCAGGTCGACGCCCAACTGGTAGGGCACATCGTAGGCGGGTTTGCCCCGGTTGCAGATGACCGCCAGTTCGGCCTCCATCGCCATCTGGGCGACGCCGGTCGATTTCCTGGGCCGGTCGGGCCCGAAGGTGGCCACCAGGCCCAGGTCGCGGTTGCCGACGATGCGGTCCAGGCTCATCCCCGTGGTCAGCTGCCAACCGAGATCCACCGCGGCCGGAACACCCGCCAGTTTGTCATCGCGGGTCACGACCAGTCCCGGGAGGGCTCCGGCCGTCGCCAGCAGCGCCGCGCTGAGCCAGAAATCGAAGCCACTGCCGATGACCAGGGTCTGGCGGCTGTGGACGTCCAGCCCGTCGCGGGCCAGCAGGCGGTAAAGAGCCCGGGGCCCCAGGGCGCCCGCGGTGTCGTTGCCGGGGAAAAGCCCGAGGGTGTCCAGGGCGCCGGCCGCCCAGATCATCCGGGAGAAACGAGCCGTCTTCAGGGCGCCGTCCTTCCGCAGGAGAACCCCGTCGGGGTAGTAGCCGGCGATGGCCCGCGTGCCGCCGTGGAATTCCACGTGCCCGCTCGCGGCCAGGCGGTCCCGGCCGGCATTGATCCGCTCCAGGGCCGCGCGCAGGAAGGGGAAGGCCTCCATGAGGTCAGGCCGTTTCGTCGCCACCATCTGCAGGGCGGCCCGTCTCTGCCCGCCGGGTTCAGGGTGGTCGTCGATGATCAGGGTCCGCCCAGCGGCTTCGGCCGCGGCCTGGAGGCCCGAGGGCCCGGCGCCGATCACGAGGGTGTCGAAGGGGCCCAGGTCCGCGGGTTCGGGGCCGGGGGCGGCGGAAGGCTGTCGGCCGGCCGGGAGGGCCCTGAGGGCTCCTGTTCGTCCGGGCAGGCGGCCGACGCCGGTCAGCGGTCGGATGCCCTCGAGGAACATGCGGCTCAAAAACGGCGGCCGGGTGAACCACTTGTAGTAGAAACCCACCGGAAACAAGGCGTCGCCGGCGGCCAGGACCTTCTGCATGGGCACCGCGTAGAAGGCGCCGGCATCCTGACGGCTGATTTCCATTCCGGCGCGGACGGCCAGTTCGCAGACGCGCACGTTGGGCACCTCGTCGACCCTCATCAGGCAGGCGGTGCAGTGCCCCCGGGCGCAGGTGACGCCGCGGGGTCGGCCGTATTTGGGGGAATGGGACAGGTGCCGGATACCGTTCTCCCAGAGGGCGACGGCCACGGTGGTGTCGGGACGGCACTCCAGGGTCTTGCCCTCGAAGCGGATGCGCACCTTTTCAATTGCCAATGTCGGTCCTTTCGGCGACGGGGCCGGCCATGCAGGTCTCGAAAATATAGCCCGGATTCGGCAGCGGCAAGGACAGGTTGGAAGAGCGGGGATCCGCGGCATATATTTGCCGGACCCGGCTCCCGGTCGATCCGTTCCCCCCTGGGGGCGGGCGGGTCCCGCGGGGTGCCCCAGGAATCCAATCGTGAGGTGTATCATGAACGACAGCCTGTTTTCCGAAGTTCACGCCTTGGCCGAAAAAAAGGGAATCGAGTTCATCGATCTGAAAATGCTCGATCTGGCCGGCCGCCTGCATCACATCTCTTTTCCTTTCCGGCGCTTCACGGAGGCCTCCTGCCACGAGGGAATCGGCTTCGACGGCTCGAGCTACGGATTCCTCAAGGTCGAAAACAGCGACATGGTCCTGGTGCCGGATCTGGCCACCGCGGCGGTCGACCCGTTCCGCAAGCGGCCCACCCTGACGATGTTCGCCGAGGCCCGCCTGACCGACGAAGCGCGCAGCCCCTTTCCCCAGGACGCGCGCTATGTGGCGCGCCGGGCCGAGCAGGCCATGCGCGACGCCGGGGTGGCGGACCTGTCCCAGTGGGCGCCGGAATACGAATTCCACATTTTCGAGGAAGCCCGGTTCAATGCCGAAGCGAACGGCAGCGCCTTCGGCATGCGCAGCGGCGAGACGTTTTTCCAGAACGCCTACCATGCCTGCAACCCCTTCGACCGCTATGACGATTTCCGGGACGAGGTCAGCGCGGCCATGTCCGAATTCGGCATTCCCGTCCGTTACCATCACCACGAGGTGGGGGCCCAGGGCCAGCAGGAAATCGAAGGGTGGTTCGCCGACCTGCCCACGACCGGCGACCACGCGGTCCTGACCAAGTACATCCTGTTCAACCTGGCCGAACGCCACGGACTGAAAGTCACCTTCATGCCCAAGCCCCTTGTGGACAATGCCGGCAGCGGTTGGCACTTGCACCAGTTTCTCGTCAAAGACGGTCAAAACCTTTTCAACAATGCAGATGGCTACGCCAGCCTTTCGGAGGAAGCCCTTTTCTACATCGGGGGAATCCTGACCCACACCGATGCCCTGTGCGCCTTCACCAACCCCAGCACCAACAGCTTCAAACGGTTGGTGCCGGGCTTCGAGGCGCCCACCGTGCGCACCTTCGGGCGAAGCAACCGCGGGGCGGCCATCCGTATTCCCAGCTACGTGTCCGATCCCCAGATGCGGCGCATCGAGTATCGCCCTCCCGACCTGACGGCCAACCCGTACATCTGCTGCGCGGCCATCCTGATGGCGGGTCTGGACGGGATCATCAATCGCATCGATCCCATCGCGGCGGGATTCGCCCCTGAAGACTCCCCTTCGGACACGCGGCGGGCCGCCGATTTCCTGCCCCGCTCCCTGGCCGACTCCCTGGACGCCCTGGAGAAGGACCACCAGTTCCTGGTCAGGGACGGCGTCTTTCCCGCGGAGCTGATCCGGCGTTGGCTGGAAATCAAGCGCGAGGAAATCAACGCCATCAACACGCGGCCGCATCCCTTCGAATTCACCATGTACTTCGATTTCTAGGGGAGGGACCATGCGCGAACTTTCGCTGCAGACCGACGGCCGCACCGATTTCGTGGATCTGACGGGGCTGGTCCAGTCCGCGGTTTCGGACCTGGGCCTGACCGAGGGCGCGGTGCTTGTGTTCAATCCCCACACCACCGCCGCGGTGACGATCAACGAAGGCGCCGACCCCGATGTGGTCCGGGACATGACCGTGTCCCTGGATCGGGTCGTTCCCTGGCAGGACGGTTACCGGCACGCCGAAGGCAACGCGGCCGCCCACATCAAGGCCAGCCTGTTCGGAAGTTCGGTCACGGTGATCGTCAGCGGCGGCAAGCTGCGTCTGGGGACGTGGCAGAAAATCTGGTTCTGCGAGTTCGACGGGCCCCGCAGGCGCCGGGTCTGGGTCCGGACGCTGGGATGATCAGCGGGGGAAGACGCCCGCGATATGGGCCAGGGTCGACTTGGCCGTCAAGGCGAAGCGGCCGACCTGGAAAGTCGTGTCCTGCCGGGTGAAGGCTCGGGGCGCCAGGCTGACCGTACCCCGGAATCCCACCTCGCGGCTCAGACTGTCCAGCTGACCGTCGGCGAATCCGTAGGGCCAGGCCAGCCAGCGGGCCTCGGCCCCGGCCCCGTCGCCCAGGTCGATGCGGCTGGCCACGAGATCGGCCGCGATCGGCGCCAGGGAACCGGCCAGCAAGGGGGTGATGTCCGCCGGCATGGCGGACGTTCCGGGCCCGCGGGCGTACCGGGCGATGTCCTGGAGGTCCCCGGTTCGTGTTTGCTCGGATATCAGACCCGGGCGATACGCCACCGGCACCAGCCGGCCTTCCGCCCGGACCTTGTAATGCAGGTCGCGGGTGTGGGATTCGACGATGATGTTCCCCGAAGCTTCCATCTCGGTCAATTGTTCCCAGGTGCAGACTTCCAGCTCGCTCCAGGAGGTGCCCACCTTGGCCGTGGGCACGAACAGGTGCGCTTTCATTCCGTACTTCCGCAGCAGGGGCCAGGCCAGTTCGTAGACGCTCTTGTCGGCGTCATCGATGGTCAGCACGACCGCGCGGGACGGCAGGTCCCGCCCCTCGGCGACGGCGTCGGCCACCTCGTCCAGGGTCATGACGACCGTTCCGGTATCGCGGAAATAGCGCAGGTGTTTCTCGAATTCTCCCCGGGGCGTGGTCCAGAATTCCCGCGGTCCCAGCGCGGGCATTCCGAAGATGACCGAGCCGAGAACCTTCATCAGGTAGGACGGGTTGAATCCCGCGCGGAAATAGTGGTAGCACAATACCGGAACACCCTCGGTGACCTCGGGGAACCCGTCGGCGATGTCCGGCGGATCCAGCAGATGGCCCATGTAGGAATCAGCGGGGGCGTCGGAGGATCGGGAACCGCAGCCGGCGATCAAGGTCAAGGTGACCCCCAGCAGGATCGCGAACGTCGTCAAAGGGAGGTGGCGGGGGCGGATCATGACGCCATCCCGCTAGAAGAAGGCCCGGAAGGAGAGATTGGCGAAAGTCCGGCTGTAGCCGCTGGCGCTGGAGAAGGAGCTTTTCGAATAGCCGCCTTCGCCGGCGACCAGCCAGTTGGCCCGGAAACGCCAGCCGACCCGGGCCGAGGCGCCCCCCACGGTGTGGGCGTCAGAGCCCAATTCCTGCTCCTGGCCGACGCTTCCGTTGAACTTGAAGGTCATCCGGCTGGTGCGCGTCATCAGGGTGGCCTCGATGCTGCCGTTGCGAACCCAGGCCGGCGCCCAGTACTGGCCGGGATAGGGAATGGAAAAATCCATGTAGGTCAGGACGGGTCCGGCGATGACGGTCCACCGGCCCTCACGGCGCCAATCGAGACGCGCCATGCCCTTCTGTTTCCGGTTGTCGTCGCTGTAGTCGGCGAACTGCCCGGTGGCGCCCAGGCTGAAATGCCGGGCGAATCGCCACGAAGCGGACAGGTTGGCCTGCTGGTAGCCGATGTGATCGTTGAGGGCGGCAAAGGTGTCGACGGCCTTGGACGTGCCGCCGAAATCCACCCGCAGCCGGGGCGCGGCCATCCAGGTGAACCAGAAATCCCCCCCGAAACGGTTCCAGTCCAGTTTGGCCGGCCCGCCGAACAGGGGGGCGTCGGAGCGGAAACGATCCAGCCAGCCGTAGGCGTGAAGCGCCCAGTTATGCGCCAACGGCGCGACGAATCCCGCCGACGGTTTCAGGTTGGTGATGTCCGGGTTGCCCGGCTGCCGGTAGAGCTCATAGATGGGAATGACCTGCACAAGGTTGTTTTCCAGGACCGTGAAGGTGCCCGTGGCGGTCAGCCGGTAGATGTCCAGGTCATCCGAGTCCCAGGAGGCGTCCGCACGCACATCGAGATGGGGCGTGTAGCCGTCCAGGACCGTCAGGATGAATTCGGAGCTTTCCCGGCCCGGCCCGCTGTCGGGGGCGAATTCCTCTTCGACCCCGCGCACGACGCCGAAGCCCTCGCGCAGCTGGTTGTTCCAGATCAGGCTTCGTCCCAGACCGATCCGGGTGCCGCCGTCACCGGGGTCCTCGGCCACCAGTTCACGATAGAGATTGATCGCTTCGCGCTGCCGTCCGCTCCAGCTGTAGGCCAGGGCCAGGCCTCCCCGCACTTCCCGGTTGGGCTGGTTCGGATGACGGGCCAGGTACCGCTTGAAATAGAAAATGGATTTTTCGGCATCCTCACGCCACAGCTGCTGGTAGGCGATTTCCTGGGCCACGGTCGGCACGAGGGTGGCGTCGTTGGCCAGGGCGTCCAGGTACAGCGAGACCGCGTCGTGGTGGGCGTCCCTGCCGGCGGCCTGGCGCGCGGCGGCGACATCCTCCTGGGCCCGTTCGGGATTGATGACCTGGGTGGTGTCGGCAGGGGCGTCGGCCCGGGCGCGCACCGGTCCGAACAGGAGACAGGCGGCTGTCACCATGATCATCAGGACATCGGCATTTCGCCGGATACCGGTCATGGTCACTCCCGGACGGGTTTCCAGAGCGTGTACTTGCGCTTCTGGCGGTTGACGTTGAGCCCCACCGGGGCGGTGGTCACGGTGATGATGGCCATCAGGATCCAGTAGACCAGCGGGTAGAAGACCGCGACGATGAAATACTTCCGCAGGACCTGGTCATAGGCGTGGTCGAGGATGACCCCGGTCAAGAGCTGGAGCAGGCACATGGTGGCGATCACCATGCCCCAGAAGTTGGGAATGGGCGAAGCCCCGCGGGGCGGGTAGCCCAGGGCGTAGCTGACCAGCCAGACCACCGTCAGGAACACGTAGGTGTAGGCCCAGAGGACCGACAGGTTGGCCTCGATGAGCACCGGCCAGAAGCGGCGATGCTTCCAGTCCAGCAGTTCCCGGCCGTGGCGGGTCAGGACCTGGCTGAGGCCCAGGGACCAGCGCCGCCGCTGCCACCACAGCCCCTTCAGGGACTGGGGGACCCTCATCCACATGACCGCCCGCGATTCGTAGCGCACGTCCCAGTGGCGCATCTGCAGGCGCCAGGTCAGGTCGATGTCCTCGGTGGCCATTTCGGGGCTGTACAGGCCCACGTCGAACAGGGCGGTGCGGCGGAAGATGCCCACGACGCCGCTCATGGTCATGATGCGGCCCCAGACCCGCTGGGCCCGCCGCATCAGCGAGATGATCGAGGCGAACTCGATGGACTGCAGCTTGGACAGGAAACTGTCGCGGTTGACCACCCTGGGGTTGCCGGTCACCGCGGCGCAGCGCGACGAGCGGAAATGGGGAACAAAATATTTCAGGATATCCGGGATGGGAACCGCGTCCGCGTCCATGACCAGCAGCAGTTCGCCCCGGGTCAGGGGGATGGCGTCGTTCAGGGCCATGGCCTTGCCCTCGTTGACCAGCTTGCGCACCAGGCGCAAGCGGGTGTCGGCCAGGTACGGCTGGATCTCCCCGAGGGTGCCGTCGGTGGAGCAATCGTCGATGACCACCACTTCGAAGTGGGGGTAGTTGACCGCCAGCACGCCTTTCAGGGTGGCGGCGATGTTTTTTTCCTCGTTGAAGGCGGGAATCACGAATGAGACCAGGGGCTGGAATTCGTCACCGGGCACGGCGTCATAGAAATCGGTTTCCCCGCTTTCCTTCTGCCGGAAAAAGAGGATGGACGTAAAAATCCACATGGCGCTGGTGGCCAGGGGATACCAGGCGAAGTAGACCAGGAGCGCCAGGTAGAACTGGGAGGACTCGAAACGCACCAGCAGGGAATAGATGTCCATCAGACCATCCCCCCGGCGCCGGTGGTGTAGATCTTGTGACCCTGATCGTTCACCTGGATGTTGACCACCCCGGCGTTCTTGAGCTCATCCACAGGCGGGGCGACGATCGGGCGGCCCAGGTTGTCGAATTCGAACGGCTCTTTCGGGGCCTTCATGAAATGGCGGCGTTTCCCCTTGGCGGCGATGCGTTTGTTGTGGGCGATCCACCACAGGGTGATCCCCAGGCCCAGGATCGTGAGCCCGAACAGGATGCCCAGCGGTTCGAGGCTGTCCTGACCGATCTGGCGTTCGACAACCACGTACCAGTAATAGCCGAAAAGGAGCCACATCAGGGTGGAGAACAGGTAATGCAGCAAATTACGCATGGCGACGCGTGGATCCTCGGGCGACCGGGCCCGGCAAGGGCGGCCGACTTTTTGGTGCGGGTTGACCTTGTCTGTCGCGCCGCTTAAACTTTCGGGGTGCCCGCCTGCTCATTCAGCGGTAACCCTGTACCATGTTTGTGTTTCGGCTGTCCGGGACAAAAATGAACCAAAAAATCCGATTTTTTCGGACGGGAGCAGAAACTTGAAAGCCAAAGAAATCCGCTCGAGCTTCCTGGATTTTTTCGCCCGCCACCGGCACCAGATCGTGGCGTCCTCCACTTTGGTGCCCAAGGACGACCCGACGCTGCTGTTCACCAACGCGGGGATGAACCAGTTCAAGGGTGTTTTCCTGGGCCTGGAACACCGGGACTATGTTCGGGCGGCCTCGGTTCAGAAATGCATGCGGGTCTCCGGCAAACATAACGATTTGGAGGAGGTGGGCAAGGACGCCCGCCACCACACCTTCTTCGAGATGCTGGGCAACTGGTCCTTCGGCGACTACTACAAGAAGGAGTCGATCCTCTGGGGTTGGGAATTCCTGACGGTCGACATGGGGCTGGACCCGGACAAGCTCTGGGTTTCGGTCTACAAGGACGACGACGAATCCTTCGGCATCTGGGAAAACGAAGTGGGGGTGGCCCCCGGGCGCATCATCCGCCTCGGCGACCTGGAAAACGGCGACGAGGAGAATTTCTGGTCCATGGCCGACACCGGTCCCTGCGGTCCCTGCACCGAGATCCACTATGATCAGGGCCCGGACATGAAGTGCGACCACCCCGACGGCTGTGCCGTGGGCGTTTGCGACTGTGACCGCTGGCTGGAACTGTGGAACCACGTCTTCATGGAGTTCGACCGGCAGCCCGACGGCGCCCTGAATCCCCTGCCCATGAAGAGCGTCGACACCGGCCTGGGGTTCGAGCGCCTGGTGGCGGTCATCCAGGGCAAGAAGAGCAATTACGACACGGACCTATTCACGCCGCTCATCGCCAGGATGGCCGAGATCTCCGGCCGCCGGGCCGAAGGGGAGGACCGCATCAGCATGCAGGTCATCGCCGACCATGCGCGGGCCGTGGCCTTCACCATTGCCGACGGCGCCATCCCTTCGAATGAGGGGCGCGGCTACGTGGTCAGGCGCATCCTGCGCCGGGCCGCCCGCCACGGCCACCTGCTCGGGGTGGAGGAACCCTTCCTCTACAAGGTGAGCGCGCTGGCCATCGATGAAATGTCCGAGGCCTATCCCGAACTGGCCGAGCGCCGGGCGCGTGTGCTGGACGTGATCCGCAAGGAGGAGGAGCGTTTCGGCCGGACCCTGACGGCGGGCCTCCAGGTCTACGGCGATTTCAAGGCCGGGATGGAACGGGAGGGGCGCACCGTCCTCTCGGGCGACGAGGCCTTCAAGCTCCACGACACCTTCGGCTTTCCCGTGGATTTGACGGCCATCGTGGCCGAAGAGGACGGATTCACCGTCGACCGCGAGGGTTTCAAGGCCTGCATGGATGTGCAGAAGGCCCAGAGCCGCAAGGATAACCGTTTCCGCGAGGGCATTTCCGCCTGGCAGCCGCTGGATCCCGCCCGGGACCTGGCCGGCTTCAAGGTGGAATTCACCGGTTACGACCGTCTGGACGAGGAGGCGTCGGTGGTGGCCGTCCGGGCCGCCGGCCATGATGAGCAGGACCGTCCGCTGGCCCACCTCCTTTTTGACCGGACCCCGTTCTACGCGGAATCCGGGGGGCAGCTCGGGGATGTCGGCACCGTGGCCACCGCCGCGGGCGCCACTTTCGACGTGATCGGCGCGGTCGTTTCGGAAGAGGGCTCGGTGGCCGTCGCCGTGGGCGAAGTGGATGATCTTCTCGAACAGTTCGGTGACGGGGCCAAGGTCCTTCTGGCCGTCGACGCGTCCTACCGCCTGGCGGTGATGCGCAACCATACCGCCACGCATCTGCTGCACGCGGCCCTGCGCAACGTGCTGGGCGACCATGTGGAACAGGCCGGGAGCGTGGTGGCTCCCGACCGTCTGCGGTTCGATTTTCGCCACGACCAGCCCGTGACCCCGTCCGAACTTCGCCGGATCGAGGACCAGGTCAACGAAGCGATCCTATCCAACCGGTCGGTCCAGAGGCACGCGGACGTGCCTCTGGACGAGGCCCGCGAACGCGGCGCCATGGCGCTTTTCGGTGAAAAGTACGGCGACAGGGTGAGGGTCATCGAGATCCACGGAGGCTTCGTGCCCGGCGGCGAGGAAGTCGCCGAAGAGGGGCCCGTCTATTCCATCGAGCTGTGTGGGGGCACGCATTGCCGCCGCACCGGCGACGTGGGGCTGTTCCGGATCCTCAGCGAAGGCAGCGTGGCCGCGGGCGTCCGGCGCATCGAGGCTGTGACCGGCCAGGTGGCCCTGGCCCGGGCCACCGAAGAGCATGGGGAGCTTCAGGAAATCGGGTCCCTGCTGCGTCCGGACGGCGGGTCCCTGGCCGAACAGACCGCCGGTCTCATCCGGGAACGGGACGAATTGAAACGGGAACTGGCGAAAATCCAGCAGGACTCGGCCCGGGCCTCCCTGGAGGACGTCCTGGACGCCCCGCGCCAGGTGGCGGGCCTGAAGGTGATCACCGCCATGGTGTCCGCCGAGGACAAGGGCGCCTTCATGCAGCTGGGGGATCACGTGCGCGACAAGCTTGGCCGCGAAGGGGTGGTGGTCCTGGCCACGGACATCGGCGGGCAGGCCACCCTGCTGGTCACCGTCACGGGGGACCTGGTCGACAGCAAGCGGCTGCACGCGGGCAATCTGGTCAAGGAAATCGCGGCCGCCGGCGGCGGCCGCGGCGGCGGCCGGCCCAACATGGCCCAGGCCGGAATGCCCGATTCGGCGGGTCTGGAAAAAGCCCTCCGGGCGGCCGACGGCGTCATCGCCGCCCAGGCGGGTTAGGTCAGGGACAGGTCGTGCTCAGGGCGTTGGACATTTCCGCCAGGTCACTGAGGTTGACCACGCCGTCCCGGTGGAAGTCGGACCGGAAATCGTAGCCCGCGAAAAAATCGTAGGAAAAAATCTGCACATCGGTCAGGTTGACCGCCCGGTCCCCGTTGATGTCCGGGCTGTTGAAGCCCAGTTTCACGCCCGTGGTCAATTCCAGGGTCGCGCCGTTGACCCGCACTTCGGTCAGCGACTCGCTGTGCCCTCCGGCGCGCGGGGGTTCGGTCCACCGCGTCATCCCCTGACTGTCGGTGTTCGCGTCCGCGATGCTTCCCCCCAAACAAGGAACCAGCCCCCCGTCCTGCGACTCGAGCCAGATGTCCTCGCGGGGAAAATTGGCAACCGGAACCCAGTTGGCGTCCCTCAGGGTCAGGGTGATGGTCGCGTCTTCACGGCCGCCGTAAGGTAGGTAGGCCTGGGCGAAGGAGTCGCCGCTTCCGTCGGGGACAACAAGGAGTGTCAGGGATTCGGACCCCTGGTAGGCCATGCTGTATTCGCCGTAGGGCCCGCCGATGCCGGCCAGGGCCGGGCCGGAAAACGCCAGGACCAGGGTCAGGAAGGTGAAAAGGCGAAGAAGGTTCAAACGATGCGACATGGATCGATCCCCCTGTGGTTGGTGGTCAGGCCGCGGTTGGCGCCCGGGACGGCCACCGGAAATTCCGTGACCGCCCCGAGGACCCGGGCCAATGAATCGATCAGGGGTGATACGTTTCGTCAGCAATGTAAATGATACACCAATAACGACCCCGATTCAACCACTCCGGCGGGGACGGGTCAGGTCTGGTCCGGCCCCGGCCTGACTTTCAGGTATTGTTCGGGCGGCTTGCGTGTGATGTCGGGGACCGTCGCACCGGGAGCGGGGTGCCCGGCGACCAGCAGGAGAAACGGTTTCTCGGCCGGCGGCCGGTCCAGGATCCTGTTCAGGAAGGCCATGGGGCTGGGGGTGTGGGTGAGGGAGGCCAGCCCGGCCTGATGCAGGGCGGCGATCAGGAACCCCGCGGCCAGCCCGACGGACTCCTTGGTGTAGTAGTAGTGGATCTTCCGCCCGTTTTCATCGAGCCCGTAACGCTGTTCGAATATGACGATCAGCCAGGGGGCGGTCTCGAGAAAGGGTTTGGACTCATCGGTGCCCAGCGGGGCCAGGGCGTCCAGCCACTCGGCGCTGGCCCGTCCGCCGTAGAACCTGCGCTCCTCTTCCTCGGCGGCCAGCCTGATTTCCTTTTTGATTTCCGGATCCCCCACGATTTCGAAGTGCCAGGGCTGCATGTTGGCCCCGCTGGGCGCCTGGCCGGCGGCCTGGACACAGGCCTCGACGATGTCGCGGGGGACCGGTCGATCGGAATAGTCCCGCACCGTCCGGCGCCGGGTTACCAGATCGCGGAAGGCCCGGGCGCGCGCCCGCATTTCCGGTTCGGTGAGGTCGGGCAAACCCGTGAAGGGGATTTGGGCGGGATGCGTCATGGTCGTCTCCGAGGTCAAGGTCGAAGGGGTCGAGATTTCACCTGGAAACAGTGTACTGGAAATCCGGTGATTGGTCGAAGCCCGACCTGACCCGATGTCCGGCGGGCCGGCCGGCCGGTTGTGGAACTGGAATTGGACGGGTAACTCCCTTATCCTCAAGAAATGGATTTCCAGAGCAACCTTGAATTTTTTCTGTTCCGCCTGGCCGTGCTCGGTCTCAAGCCGTGGCCTTACCGCTGGTCGGAAACGGTCCTGCGCCGGGCGGCCTGGCTGACCGGCCCGGTGCTGGGGGTGCGCCGGGAGGTGGCGGCCCGCCAGTTGCAGGCCGTTTTCCCCGAATTGACCTCCGCGGAGCTTGCCGGACTGGTGGGTCGCGTGTACGATCATCTGGGAGTCACCGCGGCGGAAATTCTCTTTGCGCCGGTCCAGGTCCTGGCCGAATCGGTGACCGTGTCTCCTGGTTGGGAAGCCCTGGACAGGGCCCTGGCCCCGGGCCGGGGGGCCATCGCGGCCACCGGCCACATCGGTAATTTTGAACTCGGGGGGAGGGTTCTCGCCCAACGCTACCCTCTGCTGGATGTCGTCAAGACCCAACGAAACGTCCCTTTTGACCGGTATCTTCAAAAGCAGCGGAAAAAGTTCGGCATCAGGACCGTTCCCGTGGAAGACTCCGGTCGGGCGGTGCTGGCCCATCTGCGGGCCGGCGGCCTGGTGACCCTGCTGATGGATCAGGACGCCGGCAAGACGGGGGTTGTCACGGATTTCCTGGGACGGGAAGCCTCCACCTGGCCCGGAGCCGCCAGGATCTCGATCAGGACCGGTTGCCCGGTGGTGCCGGTGGCCATCCTTCGCGGCGGCGGCGGAACCCACACCCTGCATGTCGGCGAAGCCCTGGACCCCGGGGGTCTGACCGATACGGAAAAGGACATCGGTGACTTCACGGCCCGGATTTCGGCGGCGGTGGAGAGGTTCATCCTGGATAGCCCGGAGCAGTGGTTCTGGGTTCACCGCCGCTGGAAAGGAGCCGCCGAGGCGCGGAGAACAAATGAATCACCCGCATGATGTTGGACACCCCGAATATTGGGCCGTGCCGGTGGACCTGGGCCAGACCGATTGGGAGCAGGTTTTCCGGACAGCCATGGTGCCCATGTTCGTCCAGGACATCTCCCTGTTGCGGAAGGCCCTCGGCGAGGTCATGGCCGGCGGCGTGGAGGATTTTGGCCCCTGGCTGGACGCCCACCCGGAATTCACCACCAAGGCCCTGTCCCTGGTCCGGATGGTGGACGTCAACAAGGCCGCCATCACCCTGAACCGCGCGGCAAGCCGCGAACAGATGCTCGAAGGTCTCGACCGGTTGGTGGTGCCCGAATCCCTGCCGGGCCTGAAGGATGTCCTGAAGGCCATCGAACGCGGCGACCGGTACTTCGAAGGCGAATGCCAGTTCCAGACCCTGGACGGCCGCCAGTATTTCACCATGAACCAGGCCTGGATTCCCAGTCCGGACAAACCCGGCGACCTGCTGGTGTTCGCGACCATCGACATCACCGACCTGAAGCGGGCCCAGCAGGAACTGGAGGGCTCGGAGGAGAGGTACCGGCTGCTGGTCGAGACCGCCCACGACGTGATCATCCGCCATGACCTTTCCGGACACGTGACCTTCGTGAATCGGGCCGGGCTCGAGTTGACGGGTTTCACGGAGGATGAATTCATCGGGCGCAGTGCCCTGGACCTGATCCCGCCGGACCTTCAGGCCGAGACCCTCGAGCGCAAGAATGCGCGCTCGGCGGGAAACGGGGGGGTTTTCCTCTACGAAACGGTGTTCCTGGACGCGAACGGCGGCCGCATACCCATGGAGGTCAGTTCGACCCTGATCCCCGGTTCCACCGCGGGTGACGAACCCCAGGTGATGCTGGTCGCCCGGAATATTTCCGAGCGCATGGCCGTGGACCAGGAGCAACGGGAATTGGAAACCCGCCTCATGGATGCCCAGAAGCTCGAGAGCCTGGGTGTTCTGGCCGGAGGCATCGCCCACGATTTCAACAATCTCCTGGTGACCATCATGGGCAATGCCGAACTCGTCCGCGGGGATCTTCCCGAAGGGTCGGCCAATCACCACAGTCTTGACGCGGTCCTGGAAGCCGCCGGGCGGGCGGCGGACCTTTGCCGCCAGATGCAGGCCTACGCCGGGCACGGGAAGATGTCGCCACGCACCGTGGATCTCAGCCGGCTCATCCGGGACATCCAGCGTCTGCTCCAGGTTTCGGTATCGAGGCGGTCCCATCTTCATTTCGAACTGGATGAGCGATTGCCCCAGGTCATGGTCGATGAAACCCAGATCCGCCAGGTGGTCATGAACCTTGTGAGCAACGCCGCCGAATCGCTGGGGGAACAGGGCGGCGAAATCATGGTTCGCACCAGGGTCCTGGAATTGACCGATTCGGCCATGAATCTGGTGCTCGGCGGCAACGATCTTCCGGCGGGCCCGTATGTCTGTTGTGAAATCCGCGATTCGGGCTGCGGTATGGAACCCGAAGTAGCCAAACGGATCTTCGATCCGTTTTTCACCACCAAGTTTCCGGGCCGGGGCCTGGGCATGTCGGCGGCCCTGGGGATCGTCACCGGGCACCGGGGCGGCTTCATGATCGACACCGGGCCAGCCGACGGCACGACGGTCTGTTTCCTGCTGCCGGTCCATCGGATCGAACCGGAGCCATCGCGGAAACGTCCGCGCCGCAGTCCCGAAAATCCCGGCGTGGACCTGAAGGGCCGGACGATCCTGGTGGTTGATGATGACCCATCGGTGCGCGCGGTGGGGGAAAGGTGCCTCCGCCGCCTGGGCTGCAAGGTCCTTTCCGCGGCCGACGGTTATGAGGCCGTGCGGATCTTCGGGGAACGCCATCACGACATCGATGCCGTCCTGCTTGATTTCACCATGGCGGGGATGGACGGCCTTTCGGCCTACCGGCGTCTGCGGGTCATCCGTTCGGATATCCCGGTGGTCCTGTCCAGCGGGTACGATCCCGAGGAAGTGGCCGCCAGGGTGGCATCCCTGGACATCGCCGGGTTTGTCGCCAAGCCCTACAGTCTGGTGACCATGCGGCAGGTTATGGCCGAAGTCCTTGGCCAGGCCGATGCCGGCTGCTGATTCGAGAAACCGAGGAACTCATGCGTAGAGTCATGACGGTCGTCCTGCTGGCGGCATCCTGCCTGGCCGGCGGGTGCGCCCTGGAAAACGGGGACATCGAACCCGGCCTCCCCTTCGGCACCGTCGCCGGTGATGTACCGGTCCTGCTGGCGGCCGGGATCATCAACACCGGCGTCACGACCCGGGACGTGGCCATGACCCCCGACGGCCGTCATCTCTATTACTGCATGGCCGGCCCTGGTTACCGGCAGGCGGTCATCCTGGAAACCCATTTCGCCGATGGCCGCTGGACCGACCCCGCGGTGGCGCCCTTTTCCGGATCCCCGGACTGGATCGATCTCGAGCCTTTCATCTCTCCCGACGGCGAGCGTTTCTTCTTCATGTCCACCCGTCCTAACTCCGGGGAAGATCAGGGGGAGGCGGACATCTGGGTCATGGACCGTCAGGAGAGTAGCCAAGAGGACCGTCACCTGGTCACGTGGGGCGCCCCGTACAATCTGGGCGCCCCGGTCAATTCGGAGGAAGAGGAATATTTTCCCGCCGTCACCTCGAACGGGACCTTGTATTTTACCCGGGCTGACGAGACGGGCCGGAACTACGCCATTTTCAGGGCCCGTCCGGTCGTCGGCGGTTACGGCGAACCCGAGCGCCTGCCGGAGCAGGTAAACTGCGGAACCAATCGGTTCAACGCCACCATCACCCCGGACGAAAGCCGGTTGATCGTGTCCGCCCTCGGCATTCCGGGCAGCCGGGCCGCGGTCGATTATTTCCTGGTGAGGCGGAACGCGGATGACTCCTGGCAGGAGCCGGTGAGCCTGGGGCCGGTCATCAATGACGGGTCCGGGCAGAGCTGGTCGCCCTATCTGACCCCTGACGGAAAATGGTTCATGTTCATGTCCACGCGCCGGGCCCATGCCCAGCCGGCCTGGCCCCCAACCTGGGGCCAGCTTCAGGCGGGCCACCTTGTCGCCGGAGGGGGCAATCCCAACATCTACGTGGTTCGGGCTGATTTTTTGGATTCCCTGGGAGGGCAAAAGGCCGCTGGCCACCCGGATCCCGAACCCGCTCCGGAAGCGGGCTCCGCCCCGGAACCCCGGCCCTGGCCGGAATTGTCGGGACCCTACCTTGGCCAAACCCCGCCCGGCAGGGAACCGGTGGTCTTTGCCCCCGGCCTGGTGAGCACCGGGCTCAATGAGCGGGACCTGCTGGTGAGCCCCGATGGCCAAACGATCTGGTACGGCTTCATGGGGCAGGGCCTGGTCACCATCATGGAGACCAGGTTGGAGGGGGGAACCTGGACCGAGCCGGCCCCGGTGGCGTTCCATGCCGAGGGGGAGTTCGTCTGTTTCGAACCCACCCTGTCGGCGGACGGGCGGCAGGTGTTTTTCCTGTCCAATCGCGCCGCGCCGGGCCAGGAGCAGGGACAGGGCTGGGCCAATCAGAATATATTCACCAGCCGCCGTCAGCTGGATGGATCCTGGACCCGGGCCGTTCCCCTGCCGGGACCGGTCACCACCGCCGGCGCGGAATATTTCCCCAGCCTGGCCGATGACGGAACCCTGTATTTCACGCGCGAAGATGACGAGGGAGCGGCCGCCATCTGGTCGGCGGAACCTGCGGGGTCAGGA
>Ga0210065_1000117_pt1 | contig 23633 bp, 23 predicted proteins | sample Muzzi_PWB_D1_FD_185533 | JGI IMG/M metagenome (GOLD analysis project Ga0210065, IMG submission 185533) | Wetland microbial communities from San Francisco Bay, California, USA, that impact long-term carbon sequestration - Muzzi_PWB_D1 (SPAdes) | ecosystem: Environmental > Aquatic > Marine >... | reverse complement strand
TGACCCTGGTCGTTGTCCCGGTCATGTATTCGACCCTGGAGCCCATCAAGCGATTTCTGGCCAGGATCCTGGTGGATTGGTGGCGCCGACCGGCCTGACATCCGCCGCAAAAAAAACCGGGGAGGTTGGACCTCCCCGGTTTTTTTCCAGGTCAACAGCTTTGAGGTCGCCCCGCCGCCCTTCCCGCTAATCGATGGCGTCCAGCAGGGGGTCCTTTTTGTAACCCAGGGCCGACCAGTCCATGCGGCCCCCTTCCCGGTGACAGTCCAGGCACTCGAGGGCGTTGGCCGCCGGCTGAACCTCATGGAAGATGCCCATGTACCGTTTGGTCTGCACCCATTCGTACTTGGGGTCCTCCACGCCATAGGCCGCTTCGGCACCGTCCCTGACCGCCTTGTCCAGGTCCCCGTCGATGAAGAATTCATCGACCGCCAGGGGAATCAGCCACTGGGTGTCGGACATCAGCGGCAGCACGCCTTCGTGGAGCTTGAAGGCGTTGATCTTGGCCTTCTTGTCCTTGCGGCTGCCCTGGGGAGCCATGACGGTCACGGTTCCGTCATCGTTGAAATGGACGGGGTCGCCCATCTTCATCAGCCGCGTGTTCCCGTTGAACCAGGCGTAAACCGGCACCACGTCCTCCCCGAAAGTGATGGTCGCGGAGTACTTGTTGGCGATCTCATGGTACACGGGTGTGGACCAGTCACGCCTCATGTCCGTCGGGTCGGACTTGGCGAACACGGGAATGTGGCAGACCGTGCAGTTGACCCGGGCGGTGTGTTTGTCCAGCACCAGCACGCCATGGGGTTGTTCGTCGTGGCAACTCGTGCAGGCCAGGGGGTTGTGCGGGCTGTCGGTTCCCGACAGATCGGCGCCGCGGCCGCGCACCCGGTGATCCTCGCCGGCGTGGCAGTCGATGCACTGCATATTGTTGCCGTCGGCGGCCATGTGGACGTCGAATTCGCTGTCGCACTCGCCCAGGGCGTATTCGATGTCGCCCCGTTTGAAGTTGGGGCCTCCGCCCGCGCCGCTGTGGCAGCGCAGGCACATGGTGCGTTCGGGCAGGGTGATCCGCTTGGAAATGGCGTCCAGGCCCTTCTGGTTCTTCCAGAGGATGGGGCGCCAATCCCAGTTGCCGTCTTCATCCTGGTACAGGTCCCGACGGTAGCCGGCCGCGTGGCAAATGAGACAGTCGATGTTCTCCAGCTGCGCCCGGCTCATTTCCCGACTGGGCAACAGCCCCAGGCCGGCATGGCACTTCGAGCACCCCTGGGCGATCACCTTGCCGTCGGCGTTGGTGGCGTTGCCGATCCAGCTGGCGGCCGGATTGGTGCAGAAATCGTTCATGGTGTTCATCTTGCCCAGCATCTCGCCGTCGGCGTTGACGATGTTGGGCGACTGGCCCTGCCATTGGTAGTGCTGGCTGTGGAAGAAGGATTCCGCAGCATCCTCGTGGCACTCCAGGCAGGTGGCCGTTCCTTCGTAGTTCTCGAAATAGTCGTCCTGGTGGCTGTAGGTCCTCTTGGCGGCCGGGGATATCCCGGCCGCCAGAGCGACAATCACCAGCGACATGGTCATGACCGCTGCGATTTTCATGATACTCCTCTTAGAACCGCGCCATGAAGCCAAGCGTGTACTGGCTCGCCGACGAGTAGGTTGGGAATCCCTGGATCGCGGGCGTGCCGTCCAAAGCGACCGGAGAACCCACGTGCCAGCCGGACCCGGTGTAATCGAACTGGTAGTTGATGTAGGCGACCTTCACGATGAAACGGCGGGAGATGCGGTGGGTCAGGTAACCTTCCCACACCGTGCCGCGCGTGCTGGTCTTCGGGGAGATGATGTCATCCTGGGAGGGGGCGAAGTTGAACCAGTACTCCGAACCCTTGTTCCACTCCAGACCCAGTTTCGTCAGTTCGTCGTTGAAGCTGTAGCGGGCACCCAGGTAGTACATGGATCCGCTCTGGCTTTCAGGAACCTCGTAGGGGCCGCACAGCAGGCCGCCGAAAGGTCCGGTTTCGCCGTTGGGATCACTCTTGCTCCAGCTGCCGCTCACGAACCAGTCGATGGGGCCGTCGCGACGGGCCAGCAGCAGGCTGGCGATGTCGAAGTCGCCCAGGTTGTTCGAGGGGGTGAAGCGGGTCACGATGGGGCCGGGCATGGGCTGGCCGGTGACCGGGTTGTTCGGCATGATGACCATGCCGTTGAAACCGTCGGTGATGTCGAAGGCACGGGCGACCGTGGCCAGGACCTGCATCTCCGGGGTGTTGTAGGCGTCGATGTTGAAGCCGAAGAACTGGGCGTCCTTGAGGGCCAGTTCCTCGTTGAGGCTGCCGTTGCCGTACTGCGATTCGTAACCCAGCCCGTAGCAGGCCCGAAGCGTGGTCTTGGAACCGAAATGGTAACCGAGGGTGGCGCCGTCGAACTGCATGTCGATGATGGTGCCCATGGGACTGCCGCCCCGGGGCTCGTCATCGCGGTATTGCAGGGGAGGCCCGTCGGTGCTGGGACGGCGGCCCAGGCTCAGGTATAAGGGCGTATCGGAAATATTGCTCCAGGTGAAGTAGGCGCGGTCCACCTTCAGGGTGGCGTCGCCGGCGACCCCGGGCCAGTTGACGTCGGTGTTCAGCGTGTTGGGCTGGCCGTTGAAAACGCCGGTCTGGGTCGAGGCGCCCCAGGGCTTGTACATGCTCAGACGGCCGGTGAAACCCACGTTCCGGGCCACCTCGGCGGCCATGTTCAGGCGCAGGCGGGTGGTGTAGAGAAGGCTGTTGTCGGTCTTGAACCCATCGCGGTAGGCGTCCTGGGCAAAGGCCTGCATCATCTGCTGCATCTGCGCCGGGTTGGTGGCCATCATGGTCTGGACCCATTCCTTGACCTGGGGGAAACCGTTGGTTTCCTGGAAGGCCTGGAAGGCGCTGTAGTTGTCCGAGATGTACTGGTCGATGGAGGCCGGGGTGGTGGGCATCTGGCCGTTGGCCGTCATGAACATCGTCCCGTAGGTCAGCTGCTGCATGCGCATGCCGTCGATGTAGGGATCGACTTCCCCCAGAATGCTGTTGATGTCCACGCGCAGGTCGCCCGTCCAGTCCACGCGGTCCTTGGCCGATTTCTGCTCCAGGGCCTGCAGGCGTTTCTCCAGGGCCTTCATCTTGGCGTCCGTGCTTTCGTCGGCCATGGCGCCGGTCGTGACGGCCGTCAAAGCCACCAGGCCCAGCAGGATGATCATCGTCTTCTTCATGTTCCGCCCCTCCGGGGTTGGAATTCGGCTGTTGCCGAGTGTGAATGAAAACCGAACCGTTCCGTTACTTCCAAGGACCGCTTCGCGCGGCCGAAAATTGTCTAGCCGCAGGTCATGGGCTGCTCGCTGTCAGCCGCATGGTCCACGCAGAATTTGCGGATCTTCTTGATCATGTTCTTGTCCAGGACATCCGAGAGCTTCTTGCCGTCGTCCCCGGGGCAGACAAGGTTGACATGGTTCTCGGGATAGATGTCGTCGAAGAATTCATCCCACTGGTCCATGATCAGGGACATGGGGGTGTATTCCCCGGCTTCGGAATCTTCCAGGTGACAAACCTTGCAGAAATTCCGGAAGAGTTCCTTGCCGTCCATTTCCTTGATGTCCTTGGGTTTCGCCGAATCCTGGGACTCATCGTCAGCCAGGGCGGCGCCGGCCATCATGGCGACCATGGCCACCACCAACAGGACCCAAAGCAGCTTGCTGTTCATCATCGTCAACCTCCAACCGGTTTCCCGGCGGTTTTGGCCCGAACAGGCCGGGCGTGGATGACGGTTATTTTTTTAACCGTCAATGTATATCGAAACTTTGATGATTTTATCCGGGAAGCAAGAAATGAATATTCAGGACATATTTTGTCTGAAATGATGAAAAGTACCGAAATGAAAACGGATGCGTTTTCAATTCGATGGTTCGTTAACCTATTGCATCAGCATAACCTGTGTCATTTTTTCCTTTCGGAAATTTCGATAATGGTGATTTTTAAGAAGAATCCTCACCGTTCAATCGAGAAGATTTTGGCCCTGGAATTTGGGCGTGGTCCCGCCCGGAACGGGCATCCTGATAGGGAAATTCTAATGCACTATATTATTTCCACTTACGAGGGCGACCCGGGTGCAAACAACACTTGAGTCCATGCTGGCCATGGTTCAAGGTGGTCAGGCTCAAAGATGAGGGCCAGCCCCATGGCCGCCGCCACCATACTCGGGAGGTTATTATGAAAAAGTTTCTCATCTCCGCTGCGGGGGCCGTCGTTGGCCTGGCTTTTCTCCTGGGATTGTGCGCGGGCCTCCTCGTCTGGAAGATGGATTCAAAATCCGATATCAAGGACCACAGCTGGCTCCATCTCGACATCTACGGGTCCCTTCCCGAGTACGATCCGCCCGCCGGGCTGGCCGGGGCCTTTACCGGAAACAGTCAACAAACCCTGCAATCGGTCCTGACATCCCTGGATATGGCTGCCCGTGACAAGAGGATCGAGGGGGTGATTCTTCAGCTGTCGGCGGCCAACGACGCGGGCCGGGCCAAGCTGGAGGAGATCCGCCTGGGGGTGGGCCGGGTACGTGACGCGGGAAAACCGGTGCTCGCCTACGCGGACAACATCGACCTCGATGTCATCTATGCGGCCTCGGCCTGCGACTCCTTCTTCTGCCCGCCTCCGGCCTACATCAACGTGGTCGGCATGGACGCCAGTCTTCCCCACGTCAAGGAAGCCCTTACGAAGATGGGGATTCGGCCATATGTCAGCGCCATCAGGGAATACAAGTCGGCCGCCCAGATCGTCACGCGGGATGATATCACCCCCGAAGCCCACGCCAACAAGGAGTGGATCCTGGCCGAGTTCATGGACCAATATGGCGCCGCCATCGAAGAGGGCCGGGGCATCGACGCCGCGGGTCTCGAAGGCATCATGGATCTTGCCGAGCTTCTTTCGAGCGAAGCCCTGTCGCTTGGAATCGTCGATGGCGTGTTGTACTGGGATGAGCTTGTGCAGAGATTCCAGATGGAGAAGGACAAAGCCCCCCGCCTGGTGTCCGGGCCGCGGTATGCCCAGGAGGACCCCGATGATTTTGACCTGGGCGGCAAGCGCAAGATCGCCGTCATCCATGCCCAGGGGAACATCGGGGGGCGGGTCAGCGGCGTCAATCCCCTGCTCGGGCTGATGATGGGGCATGAAACCATCAACGCCGAACTCAAACGCGCCCTCGAGGACGACGACGTGGTGGCCATCGTGCTGCGGATCGACAGCGGCGGCGGCGATTCCCTGACCTCGGACCTCATGGGCCACATGGTCGAGAAGGTGGGCCGGGAAAAACCGGTGGTGGTCTCGATGGTCGATGTGGCCGCGTCCGGGGGCTACTCCATGGCCTACCGGGCCAACTGGCTGGTGGCCGACAACCTGACCATCACCGGTTCCATCGGTTCCATTTCGGGGAAGTTCGACATGAGCGGCCTCTATGACAAACTGGGCCTCGATTTCAGCCATGTCAGTCTGGGACCCAATGCCAGGTTCTACGGGACCGACCGTGGCTTCACCGACCAGGAGTTCACCCGTTTCCAGGAACGCCATCAGGCAAGCTTCGATGTCTGGGTGGCCGGGGTCGCCGAGTTCCGCCACATGACCGTGGCCGAAGTCAACGCCGTGGGGCTGGGGCGAACCTGGACGGGACGACAGGCGGTCGCCAACGGCCTGATCGACGAGGTGGGCGGTTTGCAGGAAGCGGTGGCCGCCGCCCGCCGTCTGGCGGAGATTCCCCAAGACACTCCCACCGGATTGTGGCATCTTCCCGAAAAGAGGAATCTGGTCGCTTCCCTGCTGGGCGGGAATACCGAGACCTTGACCCAGGCGGGGCGCTGGCTGATCTACAGATCGGTGCGCGAGGACATGAGGCAGACCCGCCAGGCGCTGGAGCAGGGCGTCTGGCTGGCCGGCCCCGCCGGAATTTCGGAATGAGCAGGAGTTCGACGTGAAAACAGTGACGGTCATTTTCGAGGATCACAATCTTGCCCGCATGCGTCCGGTATCCTGGGGAACGCCTGTTTTTGAAATCCGCTGCGGGATGTTCAGCACCCGCGAAAGGGTGGACCTGTGTTCCGGCGGAAGCGGGGGCGTTCTCTTGGGCCGATCCTTTTTGCGAGGGCTGAACGGCGCCACATCCTGGAAATGGGGGGCCGAGGAGGTTGCTGCCCTTGCCGGTGGTGACAGCCGCTTCCTGTTCATCAACGGGATCCTGGCGCCGGACGCGAGCCTGGTGACCGAGCTGCTGGCCCTGGGTGATGGTCCGGAATTTTGCTGGAGAAACGAGCAGGGCCTGATGGCCGCGCTCGTGGACCCGGAAACCGCCGTGGGCCTGGCCAACGGCTGGGCGGCCTGGGAGCAGACCTGTGCCAACCGGGACGCCTGGCGCGATCCCGCGCGGGAAGTTCCGGCCTGGTCGGGTGACATCGGTGAGGTGCCCTCCCTTGGTTCTCCCCTGCAGGAAGGCCTGGACAGCCGGCAGAATGAGGGACCTCGCTGGGTCTGGGGAATTGTCCCGGCCACTTCCGGCGCCATTGCCGGAGACCTCGAGCTGGCGCGGGAGGCGGGTTCCTACCACCGGCAGCCCTTCGGCATCACGGCCCTCAACCGGGACATCGAACCGGTGTGGGCCGGGCCGATGACCCTGAAAAGCCTCAACGAGGGTTTGCCCGGGGGCGGCGTGGAGGGCTTGACCGTTGACAATCCTGGACGGGTTTTCGTGGGCGGCAGGGTGGACCTTGCCCCCGGAACCGCACTGAACACGGCCGCGGGGCCCATCATTCTCGAACACGGGGTCACGGTCATGCCCCACTGCTACCTGGAGGGCCCGCTGTTTATCGGGGCGGGCTCGCTGGTCAAGCCCGGCAGCCGTCTTCACGGGGAATCATCCTTCGGAATCGTCAACCGCCTGGCGGGCGAAGTGGGCGAAAGCACCTTCGGGGATTTTGCGAACAAGCAGCATGAAGGCTTCATCGGCCACGCCGTGCTGGGGTCGTGGATCAACCTGGGGGCCATGACCACCTGCAGCGACCTGAAGAACAATTATGGTCAGATCAGGGTGGACCTCGGGGCCGGCCCGGTGGACACCGGCAGCCGCTTCGTGGGATTGATGCTCGGCGACCACGCCAAGACCGCCATCGGAACCCTCTTCAACACCGGCACCTGCGTGGGTTTCGCGAGCAATATCTTCGGCCCGGGAATGCCGCCCAAGTTCGTGGGGAATTTCCGCTGGGGCGGCCAGGAAGGTAGCCCCGCCTATGCCGTCGACCGGGCCCTGGACACCGCCGCGGTGGTCATGGGAAGGCGGGGGTGCGCTTTTACGCCGGCCCATCTCGATCTTTTTCGGGTCCTCGGCGGCTGACCCCAAAGCGGGTTCCGCGGGGATGCATTTTGCCTCGCCCAGGGCGGGACATTCTTTCCAATTGCATCCCGCAAGGGGCTAACGTAACCATTTGCGGTGCCTCAAGATCCTCAAGGCACCGTTTTTTATTTATCCGTAATATGAATTATGGCAACGTCTTAGGTATTCTGTTTAACCCCTTTTCTCGTCTCGGCCTGCCAGGGCGAATAATGGCACGAGGGTTGCCCTGGGTAAGTAAATGTTCTCTGCGCTGTCCGGGCTTGATAACTGCATGACCTACGCTCTCCGTGTTGTAGTGTCTTGCTGGTTATCACGCGGCAAGACGCGGGGAACATTTTTTTCTTGGAATCAGTTGAAATATATGGTATTTATTCTCCCCATAACCTGCCACAAACAAACAAGGTAGAACACTGCAACCACCGGGCGGGCCAGGGTGGAGCGCATCCAGGGAGCAAGGAATGACAAAAGCCGAACTCGTGGAAATCATCTCCCAGCAGACGGGTGTCAGCAAAAAGGACACGGGTGTCATCGTCAACTTGATCATGGAAAATATCGGTCAGGCCCTGGTCGGTGGAGACAAGGTGGAGCTTCGCGGATTCGGCAGCTTCAAGGTGAAGACGCGCCGGGCGCGTTTGGCGCGCAATCCCCGCACCGGCGACTCGGTCAATGTTCCCGCCAAGAGGGTTCCCTACTTCAAATCCTCCAATGAACTCAAGGGGCGGCTCAACGATAAAGATTGACCCGGGAGAAGTTCCGGGTTGTCCGGAACCCCCGGATTGCCTATCTTGGGCAATCTCATAGATGCCACGGGGACCTCTGGCTCACCCGTGCGTATTTTTGTGGCTTTCAACCGGAAAGGTGGGCACGATGCCGAACGGGCGTAAACGCAAACGCAAAAAGATCGCAACACACAAGCGCAAGAAGCGGTTGCGTAAGAACCGTCATAAGAAGAAGTAGTGAGCCAGAGCGGCCGGCGCCGATTTCCGTATTGATGCTTGGCGGAAACGGTGCCGGCTGATAGGCTCCTGTTTCTCGGGGAGAATCGCCCCCCGGGGCGAGCGGGGAGCAAGCCCCTTACGCACCGAACGCAGGGAGCACGAGGGATGACGGACAATCAGATGGACCGGCGCAAATCCGACCGGATCGACGCCAGCCTGAAACTCGAAGTTAAGGTGCCCCGGGCCGATGGTTCTCTGGGTACGACCACCCTGGAAACGATCAACATCAGTTCCTCCGGGATTTATTTCAAATCCGGGCACTTCATCGAGCCCATGACCAAGCTCGCCATGGAAATGGAAGTCACGGTTCCCGGCGCCTCGCCCGGCGAAATCGTTCTGGCCCCTGTTCCCTGCGAGGGCCTCGTAGTCCGCGTCAGCCCCGAGATGGCGGACGACGACTGTGACGAATACGAAGTGGCGGTCTTTTTCACGCACATCGAGGCCGATGGCGCCGTGAACCTCGAGCAGCACATCAATCTCCTGATGTCCGACTCCGACTGAATTCCCTCATCCCGCCGGTTTTTTCCGTTCAGGAATCCCTGTTTCCGACCGATAGAACATAAAGGCAGGGGTAGGTCCGACGACCTTCCCGTCAACCGTATGTCCTTCGGCGCCCCCACGCCACGACACGCCGCCAGCGGCAGGGAGAACGGCTTCGCATGACCGATCCCAAGGAGCCCAAGGATCGCACCATATTGGTGGTCGATGATTCACCGCCCACCTGCCTGTATCTCAAGCGCCTGCTCGAGAAAAAGGGGTACGGCGTGGTCACCGCCGCCGACGGCGCCATCGGGGCCCGCCTGGCCATGGAAATCCTGCCGGACCTGATTCTCCTGGACAAGGAGATGCCGGGGATGCACGGCTTCGATGTCAGCCGCATCCTGCGCAAACACCACGATACCCGTGGCATTCCCATCCTGATGATCAGTTCCGAAACCAAGACCAGCGAGAAGATCCGCGGCCTGGACATGGGGGCGGACGACTTCATCACCAAGGGGATCGGAGCGGACGAGCTCCATTCGAAGATCGGCGCCTTCCTGCGCATCAAGGACCTGCAGGACAAGCTCCGCCTGGAAAGCACCAAGCTCAACCAGATATTCCGTTTCCTGCACGAACCGGTGGCCATCTGCAGCCGGGAGGACGAGATGGTCCTGGCCAGCCAGGTGTTCCTGAACCTGCTGCGCATGCCCCGCGAGGTGGCCCGTTTCAAGTCGATGACCGAGATCCTGCGCACCCTCGAGGTTTCCGATGAGGTCATCGCGCAGCTGCGGGAAGGAACCCAGGAGGACCTTCGCCTGGACATTTCCGTGGACGAGGAGGTGGTCTGCCTGACCGCCCGTTCGGCGCCCATCCTGCTGGAGGAGGGCGAGTCGGCCATGGCCTACACCTTCCGGGACATCACCAAGGAAGTGGCGGCCGAAAGGATCAAGGCCGATTTCCACTCCATGATCGCCCACGATCTGCGGTCCCCTATGTCCGTGATCCAGGGATACGTCTCGCTCATGGCCACCGGCAAGACCGGGGAAATCAACGAGACCCAGATGGAGTTCCTGGGCAGCGTCAACCGGAAGATCACCGAGATGACCGCCCTGCTGAACGATTTCCTGGACATCAGCAAGATTGATGCGGGCTTCGTGAACCTGAAGTGCCGCGACATGGACCTGGGGGAATTGATCGCCGACGTGGTCGCCGACCTCGAACCGATGGCCGCCAGCAGCGACATCACCCTTGATCTGGCCATGCCGACCGATGCGGTGGAGGTTTTCGCCGACCCCCTGCGTCTGACCCAGATCCTGCGGAATCTGGTTTCCAACGCCATCAAGTACAACGTGGAGTCGGGTTGGATCCGGCTGACGGTCGTGCCGCGAAACGGCTGGGCCCAGGTGTCCATCTCCGACGGGGGCATCGGCATGACGCCCGAGGAACTGGCCGTCCTGTTCGAACCGTACACCCGGGGCTCCACCCAGCGGACGATCCGCGGTGTCGGCCTGGGGGTGGTCATCGTCAAGAAGCTGGTGGAATCCCACGGGGGCGAAGTGACCGTCACCAGCGTCCCGGGCAAGGGCTCGACCTTCACCTTCACCATTCCCATGTCCGGGAAAAACCTGGACGGGGAACCGGTTAACCCGGTCCCCGGGCAGCGAGCCCCCGATTTCGAAGGCTCGCTTTCCTGATTCCAGGCCGCCCATAAATCACCCACCGGGTGCCCTGCTTCCAGCCAACCCCTTTTCGGTCCGTCCGGAAGGGGTTGGTTTTTTCAACCCGGCAAAAATTTCCCCATGACCCGTTTTCCAGGGGCCGCGGTCCCCTCGCTGACCTGAATTCGCCGTCATCTCCCGAAATCCGGGGGTTGCGAACCAGGATCCCCACCGGGAAGCCCGGAAAAGTTTTCCCGGCGGTCCCGATCATCCCCGAAACAGGCCCCGGCAGCCGCGGGCATGCCCTTTGCCCTTGAAGGCTTCAGATATTGGGACCGGTGTACCTGCCGAAAGGGAAGATCGTGATCAGGAGTCTGGGATCCGCCGAAAAAGCGATGATGATGGAACAGAACCGGATAGACGCCCTGGCCAACAATCTGGCCAACGTGGACACGGCGGGCTTCAAGCAGATCCTGACCCGGGTGGCCGAGGCGGGTCCGCCGGTCGGCCTCCAGCCCGAAGGCGAGGCCGGAAGTCAGTTTCCCCAGCCCCTGCGGATGCCGACCCTGCAGATGTACCACGCCCTGGACAACAGGCCGGGGACGATCCAGGCCACCGGGCGGGAAACCGACGTGGCCATCATGGGGGACGGGTTTTTCGAAGTGAGCACTCCCGCGGGCCCCGCCTACACCCGGCACGGCTCTTTTATGCTGAACGAGGACCACGGCCTGACCACGCCGGACGGTCACCCGGTGATGGGTGAAAGCGGCCCCATCAAGATGGACGGTGGCGAATTCACCATCGCCAACGACGGAACCATCATGGTGGACGGGGTCCTGGCCGATCACCTCAAACTCGTGACCTTTGACGACCCCAGCCGCCTGGAACATCTGGGTTCCAGCCTGGTGACCCCCCCCGAAGGCATGCCGCCCCGCAAGCTGGACACCGCCGAGGTGGTGGTGGCCCAGGGCCATCTCGAGGGCAGCAACGTGAACCCGATCGACACCCTGATCGCCATGATCGCGGCCCAGCGGGCCTTCGAGGTCCAGAGCACGGTCATGACCACCGAGGACGAGATGCTGGAAAAATCAGTCAACAACCTGCCCCGCGTCAACGGGTAGGGCGCCATAGGAAGGGAAGGCAATACCGATGATACGAGCCATGGGAACGGCGGCCTCGGGAATGAAGGCCCAACAGATGAATATCGACACGATCGCCAACAACCTGGCGAACGTCAACACCACCGGCTACAAGAAGAGCCACACCGAGTTCCAGGACCTGCTCTATGAGAAGGTCATGCCCGGGGGACAGGTGGACGCCGAAGGGCGCGCGCTGCCCAATCGCATCGAGATCGGCCACGGCGTCAAGCTGGTGGCCACCAACAAGAATTTCAGCCAGGGCACGGTGATCTCCACGGGCAACGCCCTGGACCTCATGATCGAGGGCGACGGGTTCTTCCAGGTCCGCCTGGCCGATGACACCATCAAATACACCCGCGACGGCAGTTTCAAGATGGACGCCGACCGCAACATCGTCACATCGGCCGGCTACCGGCTGGAGCCCGCCGTCCAGATTCCCGAGGACGCGCTAGAACTTTCCGTTTCCCGGGATGGCGTGATCAGCGTGATGGTCCAGGGCGACGACTCGAACATCCAGCAGATCGGCCAGATCGAGGTGGCCCGTTTCCCCAATGCCGCCGGACTCATGGCGCGCGGAGGCAACATCTTCAACGAGACCCCGGCCAGCGGGCGTCCCATCCTGGATTATCCGGGCCAGAACGGCATGGGCGAGACCGCCTCGGGCTTCCTGGAAATGAGCAACGTGGAAACGGTGGACGAACTGGTCAACATGATCTCCGCCCAGCGGGCCTACGAACTGAATTCCAAGACCATCACGATGGCGGACGAGATGCTCCAGACCGTCAACCGGCTGAAAAGGTAGATGATGAATCGCAGGGTCACATGGCTGGTTCTGGGGGCCGTCCTGGTTGGGGTCGGGACGCCGGCGAACGCCGTCCAGCAATGGCGCCTGTCCCTGCCCGATACCCTGGTGGTTTCCGATGGTCTGGTGACCCTTTCCGATCTGGCGGCCGGTCCGGTGCCCGCCGCGGCCGGCAAAGTGGTTCTTCGGTCCGGCCTCGCGCCCAATTCGGTCGTGACGATCTCCCGCCGGGAGATCCTGCGCCGCCTGGTCACCTCCGGCCTGGCCGGGGGCGTGTCCCTGGCCGGCGCGGAGGAATGCCACCTGGTCTTCCCCGGAAAATCCATGATGCCGGACGACCTGGAACAGGACGTTCGCCGCGTGGTCCAGGACCTGGTGCCGCCCGCGGTGCCCGGGGCTCCCGATTCCTGGTTGGAACTGGAACTTCCCCGGCTCGAACTGGGAATGGTTGAAAAATGGCAGGTTGAAACGGACCGGCAGCAGGTGCTTGTGCCGGGCCGAAACATGGTGAGGGTCCGGCTGGTGGAGGGATCCCGCGAGGAAAGCATGACCGTCACGGTGACCTTGCACATGTACGGAGAGACGGGAACCGCGATCCGGGACATACCCCGGGAAACACCCCTGTCCGACGGCATGTTCGTCTGGAACTGGCGGGATCTGGCGGAGGTGGAGAACGGACTGGCCGTCGGCCGGTCCAGCATCCAGGGAGCCAGTCCCACCCGCGACCTGAAGGCGGACCAGGGGCTGCGCCAGGCCGATCTGAAGGAGACTCCGATGATCAGGGCCGGCGACCAGGTGGACCTGCAGGTCGTTCGGGGACAGGTCGCCGTGGTCGTCAAGGCCCATGCGAGACAGAACGGGTGCCTGGGACAAACCATCCCGGTGCGCAACGAGTTGAACGGCAGGCTGGTCAACGCCCGCGTCGCGGGACCCGGCCTCGTGGAATGGAGAAGGTAAAATGATGGCACGATGCACGGGTTTGACCACGCGACGGAAGCCGGTCTCCGGGGCGGCGATTTTCGGCTTGGCCCTTTTGAGCATGGTGGCAGCCACGTCGGTTGAGGCAAAAACCCCGTTGGTGAACTTCGAGACCGGGGAATCCCTGGTGTCCAACATCAAGGCCCGCACGGTCGGCGATCTGATCACGATCATCATCACCGAACAGGCCGCCGGAAACGCCACCAGCAGGACCAAGGCCAACAACAAGAGTGAAACCAGGGGCGGGCCGGCCCTCGGCTGGCTGGACTTCATCAAGCCCTGGGACATGACCGTGGAAAACAAGTATCTGGGCGACGGCGACACCAGGCGCAACAACAGCCTGCAGGCCGAGATATCCGCACGTATCATCGAGGTTCTGCCCAACGGCGACTTCCGCCTGGAGGGCACCCGGATGGTGAACATCAACGGGGAAAAGCAACTGATTGAAATCACCGGGGTTTGCCGCGGTCGTGACATCGAGGCCGACAACACCATTCTCAGCACCTACATCTCCGATGCCCAGATCGCCTACAACGGATCGGGCATCATCAACGACACGTCCCAGCCCGGGGTCGTGACCCGGGTGCTCAACTGGCTCTTCTAGGAGGACCGAATGTCTGGCAAGCGGCGAACGACGACAAGGAAGCTGGCGGCCCTGCTGCTGGCTCCGGTCCTGATGATGTTGGCGGTTCCGGCGTTGGCGCAGGAGACATCCCGCATCAAGGACCTGGCCTTCCTGGAAGGGACCACGGAAGAGCCTCTGGTGGGCTACGGTCTGGTGGTGGGCCTCAACGGGACCGGCGACAGCTATTCCGTCGAGAATACCGCCAATTCCATCGCCACCCTTTTGGAAAAACTGGATGTGACGATCAGCCCCAACGACCTCAAGGCCAAGAACGTGGCGGCGGTGATCGTGACCGGTACCCTGGACCCGAACATCAACGTGGGCGGGCGCATCGACGTGAAGGTCAACAGCCTCAATGACGCCACCAGCCTCGAGGGCGGTCATCTGGTGATGACTCCCCTGAGCGCGGCCGACGGCACCCTGTGCGTGCTGGCCCAGGGAAGCGTCTCCATCGGGGGGTTCAATATCAAGGCCGGGGCGGGAAACAGTTATCGCAAAAACCACACGCAGGCCGGCCTGGTGTCCAGCGGCGGCATGGTGAAAGTGGCCCTGAACGGGAGTTTCGTCAACGGGGGGAAGGTGGCCTGGCTGCTCTACAATCCCGACTTCACCACGTCCTCCTCGGTGGCGATGGCCATCAACCAGACCTTCGGCGCGGGCACGGCCATCGCCGAGGACGCCCAGCGCATCGTGGTCAACATTCCGCCGGCCGATCGCGAGAATCCGGTGGGATTCATCGCCCGCATGAGTGAAGTCGAATCCCGCAGCGACGCCAAGGCCCGGGTGGTGGTCAACGAGCGGACCGGCACGATCATCGTGGGCAAGAACGTCAAGCTCAAGGAAGCGGCCGTGGCGCACGGCGACCTTCAGGTGATCGTCAGCACCTATTACGACGTGTCCCAGCCCGAGCCTTTCGCGCGCCGGGGCGACACCGTCGTCGTGCCCGACGTCAATACCAACGTCAAGGACCAGACCGCCCGCGTGCTGCGGGTTCCGGACACCAGCACGGTGGCCGACGTGGTCGGCGTGCTCAATGACATCGGGGCCACGCCCCGGGACATCATCGCGATCCTGGAGGCCCTCAAGCGCGCCGGGTCGCTTCAGGCCGAACTGATCCTGATGTAGGAAGGAACGGGAACGGGCATGGATTTTCCGGGACAGGGCGCCCTGAACGGACTGGTCACCGCCGCCGGCGACCGGGCCGCCCAGGTGCGCCTGGAAAATTCCGCCGCCGCCGCCCGGCCCAAGGCCCCGGCCACGGATGCCGAACGCGAGGCGCTCAGGAAATCGGCCGAGGAATTCGAAGGCGTCTTCCTCAACACCCTGTTGAAGGCCATGCGCCAGACCGTTCCCGTCAACGAATTGTTCAACGGCGGCGGGGCCACCAAGTTCTATCGCCAGATGCACGACGCGGAAATCGCGAAGTCCCTGGCCACCGGCCGATCGGGCATGGGCATCGCCGACATGATCGTCCGGCAGTTGTCCCGGGAAACCCCGGCCGAGGAGAACCCGACGGTGCCGCGCCCACCGGTCCAGGGACCTCCCGCGCCCCAGGCCCTGTCCCGGTATCGCCACGTGATGCCGTCCGATTCGGAGAGGGCCGCGGGCCTGAAGCTGGCCCGACTGGCCGCCGCGCAGGGAACGGCGGTTGCGGACACGCTTCGGCAGTTCCAGGGCGAAATCAACAGCGCCGCCCGGGGATCGGGACTGGATCCCGCCCTGATCCTGTCGGTGGTGATGGAGGAGTCCGGCGGTGACGCGGCCGCCCGCTCGAGCAAGGGGGCCCAGGGTTTGATGCAGCTCATGCCCGCCACGGCGCGTGAGCTGGGGGTCAGCAATCCCCTGAATCCCGCCCAGAACCTGCACGGGGGCGCCCGCTACCTGGCGGACATGCTTGAAAAATTCGCCGGCCGGCTGGATGTGGCCCTGGCCGCCTACAACGCCGGCCCCGGGGCCGTGGATCGAAGGGGTGGAAATGTCCCCGATTTCCCGGAAACCCAACGATACGTAAAAAGAGTCATGGATCGTTACGAACAACTGGGTGGTGGCACGCCTTTGGCGTTACCGGACCCATAGCCACCGATTCGGGAACCTATCCTACGGAGGACAAAAGGACATGTCGAACGACACCACCAGGCTCAAAAGCGAGGAATGCATCCGTCTGGGCGCGATTCTCGATATTGAAGGACATCACTATCGTCGTTTGCTGCGTCTGGCCTGGCGTCAGAATTCTTACATGCAGCGGCAAGATGTGGACCGCCTGGAAGCCAATGCCCGCGAATGGGCCCGGTATCTGCCGCTGGCCAACGAGGCCCGGATCAGCCGGGAACGGTTCGTGGGGGAACTGGCGGCCCGCAACGGCCTGACCATCCCACCGGGCCGCGTGGAGGACCTCCTGGATCATACCGACCCGACGACGACCAGGACCGTGGCCGGCGCTTTGGGGAAGGTGCGGCACGCGGCGGCCCGTCTGGCCAGGCAGAACGAATTGAACCGGCTGCTGGCGGAATTCTGCCTCGATCTGGTTCACGAGGAAGCCGAGATTTTCAAGAGTGCCGTGCTGGAGAATCCGGCCGGCTGCTATGACAAGGGCGCGCGCAACCAGGGTCGCGGGCCCGGCGGCGTGATCGTCAAGCAGGCCTGAGAGGACTCCCCATGTCCGGACTGAACGCCATCATGGACAACAGCCTGTCGGCCCTTCTGGCCGCCCAGGCCGGTTTGGCCACCAGCGGTCACAACATCGCCAATGCCAACACGCCCGGCTTCAACCGCCAGGACATGATCCTCGGCACCCGGCAGCCCCAGGTCATGGCCTACGGGTCGATCGGCCGCGGGGTGGAGGTCCTGGGAATCCGGCGGGTCCAGGATGAGTTCCTGGTCAACAACCTGCGGGTGCAGACCTCCCGGTTGAATTCCTACGCGGCCGTCGACGCGGCCCTGTATGACATCGAGGGCATCCTGGGCTCGGTGGACAACGACCATCTGGGCGACGCGCTGAACAACTTCTTCACCGCCTGGAACGAACTGGCCCAACCGCCTTTCAACGAAAGCCTCAAGCTCAACGTGGTGGCCAAGGCCGAAACCCTGATCGCCGATTTCCACGCCATCGATGCCGCCCTGGGCCAACTGGAAACCGATCTGGAAAAGAGAATCCAGACCGAGACCGAAAACCTGAACCGGCTGCTGACCGACATCGGGGAATTGAACAGGCAGGTCATGGCGGCCGAATCGAACGGGAACCCGGCCAATGACCTGCGCGACCAGCGGGACCTGCGCATCACCCAACTTTCCGAACTCGCCCAGGTGTCCACCCTGGAGCGGGACGACGGTTCACTCGACGTCATCCTGGCCGGCCGCACCATGGTCGCCCGGGACAGGGTGACCCTGTTCGAAGGCGTGTACCGGCCCGATGGCGACGGGTATTCCTTCGCCGTGGTCACCGAGGGCAACCAGCAGGCCGTCAACCTTTCGCCCGGGATGCTGGAGGGTATGCTCGCCGCGAGGGACACCCATATCAGCGAGATTCGTTCCCAACTGGACGCGGTGGCCAATCAGCTGATCCGCGAAGTGAACAGCCTGCACGTCCAGGGCCTCTCCAGCGGCGGCCGGGGACAGATGTTCTTCACCGGCGACAGCATGCACACCATCGGCATCAATGAAGCCATCCTGGCCAACAGCAACCTGGTGGCCACCGGCGGAACCGGTCTGGCCGCCGACAACGACATCGCCCTGGCCATCGCCGACCTCGGACGCGCGAGCGTCCTGGGAACGGGCAGCCGGTCGGTCAGCGAATCCTATCGATCCGTGGTGACCGATGTGGCCGGCAAGCTGGGCAGTTTCGGATTCATGGTCGAGAACCAGATGAACGTGGTGGAATCGCTGAACGCCCGCATCGCCAGTGTCAGCGGGGTGAGCCTGGACGAAGAAGGCGCCAACCTGGTCCGTTTCCAGAACAGCTACAACGCGGCCGCCAAGGTGATTTCCACCGTGCAGGAAATGTACGACACCCTGCTGAATATCGTGTAGGGAGCTGACAGCAAATGACCATCCGAATCTCCGACAGCTATCTTTCCTCCATTTTGGTGGGGGACATGAACCGCAGCCTGAACGGGTTGCTGGAACAGCAGCGCATGGCCGGCAGCATGCAGCGGGTGAATTCCTATGCGGACGACCCGCGGGCCGTCAGCAGCATGCAGCGCCTGACCGCCCTGATCGCCCAGAACGGGGATTACCTGCGCAACATCAGCCGCAGCCGCACCCTGGTCGACGGCACGGACATCGCCCTGCAGGACCTCAGCGAGATTCTGGCCGACGCCCGGGTCATCGCCCTGCGCGAGTCCTCGTCCCTGGCCAATGCCGAGACCATGACCAATTCCGCCACCGAAGTGGACAATCTCGTGAACCGGATGATGGAGGTCCTCAATTCCTCCATCGAGGGTCACTTCCTCTTCGCCGGCCGCAACACCGCCACCGCACCCTTCGTGCGCAACGGCAATTCGGTGGTCTACGTGGGTGACACCGGGGAGGTGCGGGCCCAGACAGGCCCCAACTCGACCATGGTGCTGAACATCCCCGGCGACATCTTCATGGGCAGCCAGAACGCCAGCCTTGCCGGCACCACCTACCTGGCGCCCGCGTTGCGTGATGCCACCCTCCTGTCCGACCTCAATCAGGGCGACGGGTGGGAGCCCGGCCGGATCCAGGTGATTACCGGAACCGGCACGATCCACAAAATCGATTTTTCCGGGGCCCTGACCGTGGGGGACGTGATAGCGGCCATTGAAAACGGAACCCGCGGGGAAGTCACCGCCGCCATCGCCGCCGACGGCAGCGGGTTGGTCATCGAAGGACAGGGTCCTCTTGCGGTCAGCGACGCCGATGGCGGAACCACGGCCCAGTCCCTGGGCCTGGTGGCCAAGACCCCGGGCGGCACCCTGTCGGGAACCGACATCCGGGCCTTGCCGGACAACGACACGCTCCTGAGCGACATCCCCGCCCTGAACGGACACGTTCCCTTGGGCACCCTGCTGGTCAACTGGAAGGGGGCCGCGATCCAGGTGGATCTTGGCGGGGCGGTGACCCTGGGGAACCTGCGGGACCGGATCAACACCCTGCTGCCGGGAATGGATCTGGTGCTTCAGGACGGCTACCTGCAGGCGGTCGGTCCCGATTCGGAATCTTTCTCCATTGGCGACGCCGACAATTCGGGGTCCGCGGCCGCGCTTGGGCTGGCGGGCGAGGGCGTGCCCGTGCGGCTGTTCGGGGTCATGGAAGACCTCCAGGCGGCCCTGAATGCCGGCGACAAGGATGCCGTTCACGAAGCGGTGACCGAGATCATGGCCCTGAGTCGGACCCTGACCGGTCTGCTGGTCAAGACCGGAGGACGCCAGAACGACCTGGACTGGGCCGAAGGAATCCTTCGGCAAAGGGACGAGCGACTTCAGTCCAACCTCTCCCTGGAACGTGATGTGGATGTGGCCCGGGTGGCCACGGACCTGAGCAGGGCGCAAGCCAGCTATCAGGCGAGTCTGCTGGTGACCAGCAAACTGTTTGAAAACAACCTGATGCAGTACCTGCGTTAACACGTCGGGTGAGCCGCTGGACGCGGCCCCGATCAGCAAGGAGCCAGTAATGCCTAACTTCGAGACCGTACGCTTCGGAAAACTCGCCTACCACGCAGAGGACATCATCCACTTTCCCGAGGGGTTGGTGGGTATGCCCGATCTGCGGGACTGGCTGGTCCTCGAGATGGGTGATGATTTGCCCATGAAGTGGTTCCAGTCGCTGGATAGGGGCGATTTCGGCTTCCCGGTCAGCCAACCGGCATTTTTCGCCGACACGTACGATTTGACCATTCCTCCGGAGGTCAGTCACATCCTCAGGGGCCGGGAGGGTGAATGGCTGGCTATCATGATCATCACCACCATCCATGCCGACGGGACCCGCATCACCGGTAACATGTTGGCCCCCTTGGTAGTTAACGTCGACACGAGGCAAGGCCTGCAGTTGGTGATGAACGATGAGGGCTTGAGTGTGCGCCAGGAAATCAATTACTTGAAATTTGGGCTTGCCGTAGATGGCTACTCAGCGGAGAATGACCACGTTGCCGCTGGGAGTGGGGGTTCGGTCCAGGATCCCGTCGGAGAATTTTCGCAGGATTTGCTTGATTCTCCCGCCGAAAGCGGTCAGTCTGAGATCCGATCCGAAGTGGAAAAGCCCGAGCCCGCAGGCGTTTAACCCGGACCGGCGTGCGCCGGGTCGGTTACTGGAGACAGGACAGGGAGGTCCCGTGCTCATACTCAGCCGAAAACGCAATGAGAAGATCATGATCGGGGATGACATCTCCATCATGATCGTCGACATACGCGGTGACCAGGTCCAGATCGGAATCGATGCCCCGAGATCCATTCCCGTTCATCGCCATGAAATCTACGAAGAGATTAAAAGTACCACCCTTGGTGCCGCCGAATCCCAGAAGGTGGACCTGGATGGTATCCGCAAGAAGATCAAGGAAGAGGGTGGTGGAAATTCCGGTTGAGGGCGGTCCGGAATGTCGCCCTTGAAGATAAATCCCCTCGATCACGCTTTCCTGTCGAGACAGGCCTGATATCTATCACGGTCGCCGTATCCCGGCGAGGGTCTTCCGGCGCTTCCCAGGTCCCTGAATTCATCCGCCAGATTGTCGAGCAGGGCCTCCGAATGCATTCGAAGTCCTTCGTCTTCGGCCTTCAGGGCCGTCAGATCCGACTGACAGGCCCCGCGCTCGTCCGCGCTGGCGGCAGCATGGGCTCTTTCGAAGTCCGCCATGGCGGCTCCTCGCCGTTCGAGCAGGGCGAGCCACTGCTCCAGGTTGCTGGAATCCAGCGATTCCCGGAGTTCGCGGGTCAGGGTGCGGGCCTTGTCGATGACTTCTTTCAATTCCATGTCACGCCGATACCGTTTGAAGGGTTTGGGAACGGCCGGTCTCCTCGACCGTGCCGTGGGGAATGGCGCGCCAGGCCGTCAGCAGGGGGGTGATGACCGCCAGGCAGTTGTCCACGTGGGTGAGGTCCTGGTCCAACAGGACCTCCAGATGTTCATGGAACAGGTAGTCGTAGAGCGATTCCAGGTTGGCGGCAATCTCCCCGCCGACCGAGTGGTCCAGGGCGCTGTGAAGCTCGGCGATGATCTGCTGGGAGTGGGTGACCCGGTCGGCCATGGCCACGCGGTTCCCGACGGTGATGGCCCGGCGGGCCTGAAGCAGGTCGTCGGCCATTTTTTCGTAGAGCAGGACGAGGAGTTTTTCAGGGGAAACGGACTGGATGTCCGCCTCCTGGTACCTTTGAACTCCGCTGTGGCCATTCATGTAAAATCCGCTTTCGGCCTGGTCCTAGAGATTCAGGCTGCTCAGATAATTGCCTTGGGCCTGCAGTTGGGCCACCATGCGTTCCATGGCGGTGAAGCGGGCTTCCAGATTGAGTCGGTACGATTCGATGCCCCGCTCGTACCGCTCGATGGTCTTGTCCGCGGACAGGATTTTGCTGTTGAGGGAATCGCTGGAAATTTTGAACAGACCCGAAATGCTGTCGGTCATGTCGTCGATGGCCGCGCTGACCAGATAGCTCTTGCCGGTATTGCCCGGTCTTTCGATGAACAGGTCGCGCACCCCGCTGAAGTCATTTTCCAGGGCGGTCCGGAATTTTTCCGGATTCCAGACAAGCTGGTGGTCTTCACCCGTGGAAATACCGACTTCCCAGAGCATGGAGAGGTTACCCAGGCCGCCGGCCAGGGGGGTGTTGAACAGGTTCTCCAGGCGGCTGCCCACCGAGCGCAGGGTGGGGTGGCCGTGCAGGTCACCCTCGGGCTGGGACTGTTCCTGGATGAAGCCGAAGAGATCGTTGTAGGCGTCCACCAGCCCCTTGACCGACGCCTCGATCTCCTCGCTGTCCATGTCCACCGTCACGGTGACGGTGGTCCCCGGCGAGGCCCCGTGCAGATCCAGGGTAAGGCCGCTGATGACATTGCTGGTGGTGTTCCCGTCGGCGGTCACGGGGATTCCGTCCACCGTCAGCTGCGCGTCGGCCGCCGACTGGGTGGTGGTCAGGACCAGGGGCGTGCCCCCGGTCAGTCCGCCGGTGTTGATCGAATAATCGCCCGCTGTTCCGGCTGTGTCCGACCTCAGGACCAGGTAGTGCCCATTGCCCCCGCTGCCGTCGTTGATCAGCGAGGCGCTGACGCCGTCCACGCGTTCGTTGATGAGATCCTTGAATTGGGCAAGGGTGGTTCCCTCTTCAACCAGGACCGGGGTGGTGGCGCCGTTCGCGGTGATCCAGACCGTACCCGCTCCGATCACTTCGTCCGGCGACGCGTATCCCTGGGAGACATCCCGGCGGGCGGTGGCCAGGGATTCGACCGAAATTTCATATCTTCCCGGTGCAGCCGTGGGTCCGGCCGTGGCCGTCAGGAGGTTTTCATGACTGGAGGATGCGGCCAGGGCGTTGAACTCGCCCATGGTGTCCAGACGCGAGGCCGCTTCCTGAAGGGCCAGGAGTTTGGTCTTGAGAGTGGCGAGGGCCGTCAACTGGCTCTGGAAATCCTCGCGCCGTGATTCCAAACGGTAGACCGGGCGGCGCCTCAGTTCCACGAGTTGGGCGACGATGCTGGATGTGTCGAGCCCCGTGGCCAGACCGGTAAATGAGACCGGACTCATGATGTTCTCCCAGGTTTCCTGCTCACCTGACGCAACGGGCCGAAATGGTCCGTTTGATCAGGATTTACGGTCAATGACCATGCCTGAGAGATCGTCCGGAAGCGATCCCAGGTTGAGGACTTTTTCCGGCGCGAAGGTGGTGACCAGAGTGCCGTCGGGCCTTCGGATCTCGATCAGGTAGCCCCGGCTTTCGGGATCCGGCCGGAACCCCACGACATGAGGTTCGACCGAAGCCTCGCGAATGGCCGCCGAGACCTGGGCCACGAATTCCTTCATCTGGTCAGGGTCCAGGTACTGCTGCCCCTCCTTGGGTCGGGGAGGCGCCGGCTGGACCTTGTCCGCGGCCTGGTTGTCCCGAATGGCGGTCTCACCGGGGCCCGCGGGCGCGGGGTTGGGAGCCGCCTGGGTATTCTGTTCCTGAACCAGAACCCCGGGTCCGGTTGGCAGGATGCCTTGGTTGTTTCCGATCGTATTCATGACTTCAACTCCCGACTGGGAAATATTCCTGTTTCCCCATCAGCAGATATTCTTCTTTCTCTGAGGCGGGCTGCCCTGATCGGGACAGCCCGCCGGGTTCAACGTTCGGCCTGTCAGCTGACCAGCAGACTCAACGCCAGCCCGGGAACCAGGTTCGCCTGGGACAGCATGGAGATGCCCGCCTGCTGCAGGATCTGGTTGGAGGTCATCCTGGATGTCTCATAGGCCACGTCCACGTCGCGGATCCGACTGTTGGCCGCCGAAAGGTTTTCGGAGGTCATGCTGATGTTGCGGATGGTGGACTCGAGGCGGTTCTGGACCGCTCCCCAGCCGGCCCGCACCCGGACCACGTTCTGGATGGCCGTATCGATCTCGCCCATGGCCGCCTGGGCGCC
>Ga0210065_1000116_pt1 | contig 23758 bp, 20 predicted proteins | sample Muzzi_PWB_D1_FD_185533 | JGI IMG/M metagenome (GOLD analysis project Ga0210065, IMG submission 185533) | Wetland microbial communities from San Francisco Bay, California, USA, that impact long-term carbon sequestration - Muzzi_PWB_D1 (SPAdes) | ecosystem: Environmental > Aquatic > Marine >... | reverse complement strand
TGGCCCCGAGGTAGAGCGAAGTCTCGGTGCCGCTTTGCGGCGGCAGGGGTTCCCAATACCCGGTGGCGGGATCCTCCACGTACCCGGAATACAGATTCTCGTACGCCAGGGCCTCCACGCAGGCCACGATGGCGAACTCCTTGGCCAATCCCAATTCCAGCTCCAGAAAGAACCCGGGCCGTTTGTAATCAAAGGTGTTGTCGGTGGCGGTGAGGTAGATGCCCGGGGCCACCTGGAAATAGCTCCAGCCTCCCATTTCCAGGGGTGTGCGCCATAGTCCCTTCAGGCCGGTGCGATGGCCGTTGTCATCGAAAGCGAAATGAATGCCCGCCCCCCAGGTTGATTTCGTGCGGCTCCAGTTCAGGAAGGAGAGATCACCGGTGACAAGGTAGGACTCCTTGTATTCATCCTGGGTTTTGGCCGCCAATCTGTACAGGAACCCCACCTGGAAGTGAGGGCCGAAACCACCTTGGTCCTTTGGCTTGGCGAGGACCTGATCCCGGGTCAGGGAGCCGCCGATTTCCTGGTCATGGGTCTGGCCCCGGGCTTCCGGCAAAGATGACAGGACCAGCAGGAGGGTCAGGGGAATGATGATCCAGCTGGATTTCACGGTTTGACCTCGGTGATGACAGATGGCGTTTCGGGGGGATCACGGTGTTAAAGGCAATCCTCGGGCCGGGGGCAGGCCTTTTCCCGAAAGTATATTTAAAACATTTAAAATTAAACACTTAGGCCACTCCGCAAAAGCTGTTCAGGGCCCCTCAGGGAGGGGATTTGTTTCCAGTGTCCAGTCGAGGTCATGGTGGTGTTCACGGGACAGCACATTTCCACGGATCGGCCGGGGCATTTGACCGCGGGGCCCAGTGGGGTTAAGATGCCCCGCATGAAACGACCGATCCTGACATGTGTGGGTGTGGAATCGGGTTGCCGGCCGTGGCGTGTCTACGCCCTGGCGGTGGTCCTTCTGCTGATGTCCTCCCTTGTGGGCAGCGGGTATCACAGCGCGGGTCACATCCATGGACCCGACAAGGCTGGGGACTGCGGGCTCTGCACTCTGAGCCAGCAATTCGTGGCGGTTCAGGTATCGGCCCCGATCTTGATGGACGGTCGGCCGAACACGACAGAAACACCTGTTTGTCTCCGGGCATCTTCAGAGGAACCCCTGCGTTCCACGCCCGCCCGGGCCCCCCCCGTTATCCTCGTCTGATTCCAGTTTTCCAGAATTCACCATTACGAACCTTAAATAGGCCGGAGGCTACCATGCCTGTTCCTATGCGTTTTCTGTTGGTCCTGGTCATTCTGCTGAGCGGGCCGGTTCTTTCACGGGCCCAGTCCAGCACCCTGACGGGCACCAGCCGCTCCATGAACCCCGCCATAAGCGTCAACGGCCTGTTCCGCGGTGAGGTGTCGCGGGACGATCCGTCTCCCGAAGTCAACGGTTTCAGGATCGACGGCGTCGAGGCCCAGTTCTCCTCGATCGTGGACCCCTTCTGGAGCGCCGATGTCCTGATCGGCCTTCATCCTGGGCATGGCGATCAGGACACGGGCGCCGATGCGGGTCATGGCGACGGCATGGTCGTCGATGTCGAAGAAGCCTACATCGACGGCCGGGAATTGCCCGCGGGGATGGGGCTGCGGTTGGGTAAATTCGCCCTGCCCTTCGGCAAGCACGCCCCCCTGCATATGCACCAGTTCCTTTTCGCTGATGCACCTGCGGCGATCTATACCTATCTGGGCGACCATCTTCTTTCCGACACCGGGGTGATGGTCACCCTGGACGCCCCGCTTCCCTGGTACAGCGATGTCCAGGTCTATGGGGTCAGCGGCCAGGCCGAGCCGTTTGATTCCCTGGACAACGGGTTGGCCTTCGGCGCCCGCTGGATGAACATGTGGGACCTGACGGAGGATGCCACCCTCGAAGTCGGGGGTTCATTCCTTCAGGGACCCGACGCCCGGTATCCGGGAGAGAACCAGGATGTGAATTTTTTCGGCGCCGACCTGACCTGGAAGTGGATTTCCTCCGCGCGAACAGGCGGTCCGGCCGCTCTGGTAACGGTTGAGACCGTGTTGCCGGATTATCAGGGAGGCGGAGGCAATCCCTGGGGCTGGTACGCCTTGGGCCGGTACCGCTTTCACCGCAACTGGTGGGTGGGCCTGGAGCTCGGCCAGGCGGACGCGGACTTCGAATCCATCCCGGAGTGGGGTCCTGGAGCCGGACAGGGCTTGGAGCAACAGGCCGATCTGCGCGAATACAAAATCAACCTGACGTTTGCGCCCAGCGAGTTCAGCTTCCTGCGTGCCGGGATGGTCTATTACGAGGACAAATTGACAGGGGAAGATGATCTTCGGCTCATCGCCCAGGCAAACTTCACCATCGGGTCGCATCCGGCCCATTCCTACTGAGGGAGGGCGGCATGTCGTCCAAGGCATTTTACGTGATCGCATTTTTGGCCCTGATGCTGGCCGGGCCCGCGGGGGCAACGGTAAAAGTGGTGGCCACGCTGGAGGATCTCGGCTGGATCGCCGGGCTGGTGGGAGGGCCGGACATCGAGGTCGAAGTCCTGTGCCCGGGACATCGTGACCCGCACGTCCTTCCGGCCAAGCCGTCGCTGGCCCGGAAGATGAAAAAGGCGGATCTTTTGATCTACAACGGGCTCGAACTGGAAGTCGGCTGGCTGCCGCTGCTGCTGGAGGCGGCGCGCAATCCCGCCATCGGTCCGGGACGGGCGGGGGAACTGGACTGCTCCCTGGCCCTGGCCCCGGAGGACATCCTGGACGTCCCGACGGGCGAAGTGGACCGGTCCCGGGGGGACATCCATCCCCTGGGCAATCCGCACTATCTTCTGGATCCCCGCAATGGGGCGGCGGTCGGTTTCCTGATCGCCGAACGTATGGGGCAGATCGATCCCGAGGCGGCCGACCGCTATCTGGAACGCGCCGAACAGTTGGCCCTGGATCTGGCCCAGCTGCAGGAGATGTGTGAAACCCAGGTGGCATCCCTGCCCTCGCCCAAGGTCATCGTCTACCACCAGCAATGGGAATACCTGACCGACTGGCTGGGTCTGGAGATCATCGGGGTCATCGAAAACCGGCCCGGCATCTCGCCGTCTCCCCGCCACGTGGAAGAACTGGTGGAAGCCGGCCGTCTGGCCGGGCCGGTCACCGTGATCGCGGCCACCTGGGACCATGTCGACGGCGCGGGTCGGGTGGCCGAAAAAATCGGCGCTCCCCTGGTCGTCCTGCCCGCGTCATCCGGGGCGATAGAGGGCGTCGAGAGCTATCCGGACCTGTTCGAGTATATCTGTTCCGCCCTGGAAAATGCGGAGGAGGGGTCATGACCGGTTTCCTTGAAATGATGGCCGCCCCGGTGACCATTTCGCTGGTGCTGGTTGCCATGCACGGATACCTGGGTTCCCATGTCGTCAAACGCGGCGTGATCTTCGTCGACATCGCCCTGGCCCAGATCGCGGCCTTCGGGGTGGCGATGGCCCTCCTGCTGGGGGCCGAGGTGGGGACGGACAACGCCTACATCGTGGGCCTGATCGCCACGTTCCTGGGCGCCTTGCTGTTGTCGCTGACCCGGGACGGGCACCGTCGGATTCCCCAGGAGGCCTACATCGGGATCATCTACGTGGTCTTCTCGGCGGCGATGATCCTGGTGCTGACGAAGGTGCCCCACGGGGGCGACGAGATCAGTCACCTGCTTGTCGGCGCGATCCTGTGGGTCAGCTGGCCGGTGGTGATCAAGACAGCCATCCTGTACGGCAGTCTGGGGATCGTGCTTTTTTTCTGCCACAAGCCGTTGATGCGGATCTCCGAGAATCCGGAGGCGGCCCGCGCCCAGGGCATGCATCTGGGCCGCTGGGATTTTGTCTTCTACATGGTCCTGGGGATGGTGGTCACCTCCAGCGTGCAGGTGGCCGGCGTGCTGCTAGTCTTCACCCTGCTGGTGGTCCCTTCGGTGATGGCGCTGCGTCTGTTTTCCGGCCTGAAACAGCAGTTCTTCTGGGTGCTGGGGGTGGGGACGGCCGTGGTCATCGTCGGGTCGGGGCTGAGCTATGTGCTGGACCTGCCCACCGGGGCGGCCATCGTCTGCACCTTCGGCATGGCCCTGGGCATCCAGGTGCTCGCCGAGGCCCTGGTCAGGCGCCGATGACCGCGGCCAAACGGCCCGCGTCGTCGCCTTCGCGGCGGTAGCTGGGGAAACGGCCTCCCCCGCAGATGGTGCAGTGGTTCGTGTTGTCTATATGATCTTCACGCACCCCGGCGGTGGTGAGCTGGGCGATGTTGGCGGCCCACAGGTCGAAGATCAGGCTGCCCGACCTGTCGGTGAAGAACCAGGCCGCTCCCGGGCCGAGTTTGTCCAAGGCCTCCTGGCGGACTTCTTCACCCACCTCGTAACAGCAGGGCCCGGCCGAGGGGCAGATGACCGCCTTCATGCCTTCCGGTCCGGCCCCCGACTCGGCCATGGCCAGAACCAGACCGGTGGTGATGCCGGCCACGGTGGACCGCCAGGAGGCGTGGGCGAAACCCCAGACCCGCGATCCGTCGGAGCGTTGACCGCCGACCAGGATCAGGGGACAGTCGGCGCCGCGGCCGACCACGCCCAGGCCAGGTTGGTCGGACCACAGGGCATCGGCCTGGCCGGCGCATCCCCCTTCGGTCACCCGCAGGATGGTGCCGCCGTGAACCTGGCGGACCCAGGCCCCTGATTTCAACCCCACGGCCTGGACGAGGATCTCCACACTTGCCTGATGTTCATCCGACAGAGGGTCGCTCCGGAAGTCGGGACCATCGGTGGTGGTCCAGCCGGCGGCCCAGTCCGCACCGGCCAAAAGAGAGGACTGGTCCAACCATTTTTTGCTGGCGTTCATGGTTCCTCCTGGTATCCGGCGTCGGGCATCCCCAACAGTTCACAGATCCTGGACCGGATGGCGTCCGTGGCCGGCGACCACACGACCGGACGGTCGATGAACCAGGGCACGGCCGAATTGTCCACGAACAGGACGCCGGGGCCCGCCTGACGCGTCAGGTCGATCTGGCGCGCGGTCCTCGGGGCCAGGGCGACCGCTTCGGCGGCGGCCTTGTCCCAGCCGGGAACCCGGCAGGGAAAAACCAGGACGACGGCCATCGTGACGACGGCGGTCAGGGCCACACCCAGGAACCGGACCGCGGGATTCCGAAGGCGTCCCTCCTGACGGGCCAGGATTTCCGGAATGGCCGTTCCCATCCACAGGGACAGTTCCCAGAAAAGCACCGGCACCACCACCAGCAGATGCCTCAGGCTATGGTCGAAAAAGGAATACTGGCAAACCAGAAGGATCGCCGTTCCCGCGGCGCATCCGGGCGGACCCAGGCTCCACGACCGCGGGTTCGGTCCCCGGGGAAGGACGAAGGTCCACAGGAGCATGGCCAGGATCCAGATTGCCGGGCCGGGAATCAGCCGGGGCAGTTCCCGGATGTGGAATTTCACGCCGCGGCCGAACTTGCGCAGGGTCGGGATGGGATCGGTGGTCATCGTCCGGAAAAGCGGCTGGGGTTCGAGCTGGCGGTACACCGAATAGCCGGGCCAGGAGCGCGTGTCCTTGACGTGTTCGGCGTAGGACTGGAGGCTGAAGAACGGGTGGCCGGTGACCTGGACGTTACGGATGATCCAGGGGGCCATGACCACCAGCCAAGCCGCCAGCAGCAGGCCATGGCGCCGCCCCAGGACAGGCCGCTTCCAGGGCCGGTCCCGCAGCAAAACCCACCAGAGGGCCGGGACCCAGAACAGGTCCAGCCGCAGCATGGACAAGACTCCGGCCAGGAGCCCATCGATGTAGTCCGGCCGGTCGACCGGAAAGTCCCGCACCCGCAGCCAGATCACCAGTAGAAGCAGGGAACACACCAGCTCCACCATGCCCCAGTCCACGGCATAAGCCAAAAGCGGGCTGAATAACAGCAGGATCATCCAGGGCAGGATGGCCGCCGGTCGTCCCCGCCGGAAAAACAGGGCGGCGCCGAGGCCGACCACCACCCCCAGCAGGATGATCTGCATGGCCCGCACCATGTCCACGGTCCTGCCGGGATAACCGCCCGCCGCGTAGCAGGGCGCCATCAACAGAACGCCGAACCCGGGCTGGCGATGGAGCAGCGGCTGGGGCAGTTCGCGGGCGAAAGGGAAGGCGAACGAAAGGGGGTAGGTCACATCGGTCCGGAAGCCTTCGCCCCGGACCAGGTGGCGCGCCACGCTCAGATGGGTGTAGATGTCACTGGTGGGCAGGTGGGGACGCGGCCGGTGGGTTGGCATCCACAATCCCAGGAATATCAGGGCCGCCAGGATGCCGCCCGCGACGCAGGGGGAATATCTGGGATGGGCAAAGGCGGTCTCCCTGTTCATCGCGCTCCCGGTCAGTTGCCCCGGCTTCCGGGTTTGACGAGTTCCTTGCCTTCGGCGCACAGCGGGCATCGGTCCGCTTCCCAGGTCTGCACGACCACCCGGGCCAGCGAGTGGAGCGGGAGCGGCAGTTCCACCTCGCCGCTGGTGCGGTCGATGATGCTGGTCAGGCCGACCACCGTGCCCCCGGCGGCTTCCACCACCGCGATGACTTCAAGCAGGCTGGTGCCGCGGGTGACCACGTCCTCGGCGATGATGACCTTTTCGCCTTTCTCCAGGGAGAAGCCCCGGCGAATCATCATCTGCCCGTCCTTGCGCTCGGTGAACACGAAGCGGCGCCCCAGCGCCCGGGCCACTTCGTGGCCGATCAGGATGCCGCCCATGGCGGGACTGACCACCAGGTCGTGAGGTGTTTCGGAAAAGAAGTTCCCCATGGCGGCTCCCAGTTCGCGGGCCAGTTCCGGGAACTGCAGGATACGCGCGCACTGGAAATACCGGTCGCTGTGCAGGCCGCTGCTCAACAGGAAATGCCCGCTGTGCAGGGCGCCCAGTTCCTCCATCAGGGTCAGGATCTTCTCTTCGGTCATGGGTCGGGCCTTCCTTTTCGCTTTCGAGGGTCAGTCCAGTTCGCGGGCGATGGCGGTCAATGCGGCTCCGGGGTCGGCCGCCTGGGTGATGGGCCGGCCTATGACCAGGAAATCCGCGCCGGCATCCATGGCCTGGCGGGGTGTGGCCACCCGATGCTGGTCCCCGGCAGCGGCGCCGGCGGGCCGGATGCCGGGCGTGACGATCAACGGCTCCGGGCCCAGGGCCTTCCGCAGCCCGGGCAGGTCGGTGGGGGAACACACCAGCCCGTCACAGCCGCAATCCCAGGCCAGGCGGGCCAGCCTCTGGATGCGGTCCTGTAGCGAGTCGTGGGAGGGGCTGACTTCGCCCATTTCCTGCTCCGAAAGGCTGGTCAGGATGGTGACGGCCAAAAGGGCGGGCCGCCGTCCGGTCCGCGGGTCGACCTTGGCTTCGGCCAGGGCGGCCGCCGCCGCGGTCATGGCCGCCCTCCCGTTCGAGGCGTGCATGGTGCACAACGAGGCCCCCAGGTTTCCGGCGATGCGGGCGGCGGAGGCCACGGTGTTGGGAATGTCGTGGTATTTCAGGTCCAGGAAGATATCGCGGTCCAGGTTCTTCAGGCGGTGAACCACCTCGGGTCCCGCCGCGGAGTACAGCTCCAGGCCCACCTTGACGAACCCCCCGCCGGCGCCCAGGCGTTCGGCCAGGCTCAAGGCCTGGTCCATGGTGGGCACGTCCAGGGCGGTGATGATACGCCGACCCGCCGGCAATTCTCTCAGTCTGGCGAGGAGTTGATTGCGGTCCATGGATATTCCGAGACTCCGGCTGAGCCCGCCAAAAGGCGGAATGGTGGCCCGCGGCGGGGGATTTGCCTTGCCGCCACGGTCGTTTTGCTACTACCCTTCTACCAGCCGCGGGTCCGGATTGCAATTTCATTTCCTTTGCGGGAAATCGCGCCGGTCCCGTGGGACGGGTATGCCTCCAGGTGCCGGAAAGGACCCCATCATGGGGGTCGCCATCCCGCACCGCCGCCAAAGAAAGGGACCCCCTTGCTGGATCGCAAATTCCTCCGGGAAAACCGGGAGCTGGTGACCAGGGCCGTGGCCCTGAAAAACGAATCGGTGGACATCGAGGCCTACTACGCCAAGGACGCCGAGCGCCGCGCCGCCCTGCAGGAAACCGAAAGCCTCCAGGCCGAGGCCAACCAGGCCAACCGGGCCATCAGCGAAGCCAAGAAGTCGGGTCAGGACGCTTCCGCGGCCATCGACGGCATGAAAGAGGTCGCCGCCAGGATCAAGGAGCTGAAGGCCCAGGCCGACGTCCTCGAGCAGGAGGTCGAAGAGCTTTACCTGCGCATTCCCAACATCCCGCACGAGACGGCTCCCGAAGGCGGCGAGGAAAACAACGAACTGATCCGCACCTGGGGAGAAATTCCCACCTACGATTTCAAGGTCATGCCTCATTGGGACATCGCCGCGGAACTGGGGATCTTCCACCCGGAACGCGCCGCGCGGATGAGCGGCAGCGGTTTCACCGTCCTGTCCGGCGCGGGGGCGCGGCTGGAACGGGCCCTGGTGAACTGGTTCCTGGATATCCACCTCCAGCAGGGCTACACCGAATTCAATATTCCGTACCTTGTCGGCCGCCAGGCCATGACCGGCACCGGCCAGCTGCCCAAGCTCGCCGAGGACATGTACCACTGCCAGGTGGACGACCTTTTCCTGATTCCCACGGCCGAGGTCTCGGTGACCAACGTCCACATGAAGGAGACCCTGGACGCGGCCGACCTGCCCCTGAAATACTGCGCGTATTCCCCGTGTTTCCGGCGCGAAGCCGGCGCCGCGGGCAAGGACACGCGCGGCCTGCTGCGGGTTCACCAGTTCAACAAGGTCGAGATGGTCAAGTTCGTCCTGCCGGAAACCTCGTGGGACGAACTCGAGAAGCTGACGGCCGACGCCGAGGAACTGCTGCAGAAACTGGAACTGCCCTACCGCGTGCTGGCCCTGGCCACCGGGGATTTGAGTTTCGCGGCCGCCAAGTGCTACGACCTCGAGGTCTGGTCGGCGGGTGTCGAGCAGTGGCTCGAGGTTTCGTCCTGCAGCAATTTCGGTGATTTCCAGGGCCGGCGGGCCGGAATCAGGTTCAAGGGACCCGAGGGCAAGGGATTTGTCCACACGCTCAACGGGTCCGGCCTCGCCCTGCCCAGGATCCTGGTCGCCATCATGGAAAACTACCAGACCGCCGACGGACGCATCCGTGTTCCGCAGGTCCTGGTACCCTACATGGGCGGGATGGAGTACATCACCTGATGCTCACCCGATTGCGGCAGGGACGCCTGTGGAAATTCCGGCGGCAGGATCTGTTCAACATCTACCTGTTGGTGGGCAGCCTCAGCATCGTCGTGGCCACGACGGTGTACACCATGAAGATGTCCAAGAGCGTCGAGCGGCAGAGCTTCCTGGCCACCCAGCTCATCTCCGGCGTGGCCAGCCTGCTTCTGGAGAACCGTTCCCTCGAGGAAGTGCGGCCGGTGGTCCGGATGATCAACACCATCGAGGTCCCCCTGATCCTGACCAACAACGAGGGCCGTCCGATCATGTGGAACGAGCCGGTGATCGGCATCGCCCTGCCCGACTTCCAGGTCCTGTTCCAGGAAAACATGTCCAAGCCGAGCAATCCGGTGATCCTCGAAATCCTGACTCTCGCCGAGGCCTACGACCAGGACCAGCAACCGTTCGCCATCTTCAACCAGGACGGCCAGCGGGTCGGCACCCTGCACTATGGCCGCTCCGCCTTGAGCCAAAGCCTGCGCATCATGCCCTACCTGGAACTGATGGTGATGGTCCTGTTCTTCCTGATCATCCTGTGGGCCATGCAGAACAAGAAGGACGCGCAGCAGAAGGCCCTGTTCGCGGGCATGGCCAAGGAGACCGCCCACCAGTTGGGCACGCCTCTTACCTCCATCATGGGCTGGCTGGCCCTGCTGCAGGAGCGCGTGGACAGGAACGACGACGTGATGGTGGAACTGAATCGCGACGTGGACCGGTTGAGCATGATCTCCGCCCGCTTTAGCCAGATCGGTTCGCTTCCCAAGCTCAATGACACCGACCTGATCCCGGTGGTGGACCAGACGGTCGAATATTTCCAGAATCGCCTTCCCCACCTGGGTGGACGGGTTCAGCTCAGGCGGGAGGGCACCGCGTCGAATCCGGTGATCTTCAACCGGGACCTGCTGGGCTGGGTGCTGGAAAACCTGATCAAGAACGGGATAGACGCCCTTGTCGACGGCAAGGGAACCATCACCATCCATGTCGAGGACATGAGCGACGGCGGGGTGGCCCTGCGGGTGACCGACACCGGCAAGGGGATTCCCGCCCGCGAAGGGAACAAGATCTTCGAACCCGGGTTCACCACCAAGAAGCGCGGCTGGGGCATGGGCCTGGCCCTGGTCAAGCGGATAGCGACCCAGTACCACAACGGCAAGATCCGGATCGAATCCACCAGCCAGCACGGAACCACCTTCCTGGTGACATTGCCGCCGGCCTCGCGCGGGCCGGCTTCCTGAAGACAAAGGAGCCCCTCTTGGCTTTTCGCATTCTATGGGTCGATGACAACATCGACGAATTGGGCGGCCACCTTCGTTACCTGGGGGAAAAAGGTTACGAAGTCGAAGGCGTGACCAACGGGCTGGACGCCCTGGCGGTGCTGAAGGAAAAGGATTTCCACGCCGTCCTGCTGGACGAGATGATGCCCGGCATGGGCGGTCTGGAAACACTCGGCGAGATGCGCAAGATCAACGCGCATATCCCCGTGATCATGATCACCAAGAGCGAGGCCGAGGACCTGATGACCCGGGCGATCGGCAAGCGGATAGACGACTACCTGGTCAAGCCCGTCAGTCCCCTGCAGATACTTTCCACCCTGAAGCGGCAGCTCGAGGCCCGCAAGCTGACCGGGGAAGAGGTGTCGCGCAACTACATGAGCAACTTCATGGCCCTGGGAGACCGCTTCGCCGCGGCCTCGTCACCCGCGGCCTGGGAGGGGATCTACCTGGACCTGGTCACCTGGGGCATGGACCTGTTCGAATACAGCGACCACGGGCTGCTCGAAACCCTCGAGGACCAGATCACGGCGGCCAACCTGGCCTTCGCCAAATACGTGCGCGAACACTACCGCAGCTGGGTGAGCGCCGACGGCGCGACGGGCGTGGGCACCGCGGGCGATTCCTCGGTCGAGGCGCCCCTGTTGAGCCCGCGGGTATTCGAGACCTGGATCGAACCTGAAATCAAGAGCAGCAAGCAGGTGTTCTGGGTGGTCATCGACTGCATGCGGCAGGATCAGCTGCGAATGATCGAACCCCTGCTGGAACCCTTTTTCCACATGGACCGCCGCCATTACTGGTCCATCCTGCCCACGGCGACACCCTACGCCCGCAATGCCCTCTTTGCCGGGTTGTACCCCCTGGACATCGCCGAGGGCTATCCCCAGTGGTGGGTCGGTTCGGCCGATCACGACGGCAGCCGTAACGCGCATGAGGGTGAACTCATGAACGAGCTCCTCAAGCGCATCGGCAGCTCGGCTGTCGGCAACAACCGCTATTACAAGGTGTCCGATGCCCGCGACCTGGACCTGCTTCACCGCAACCTGGGGTCGCTGGGCGACACCAAACTCGTGGCCGGGGTGTACAACTTCCTGGACATCATGGCCCACGGCCGCAGCCAGAACCGGATCCTCAAGGAACTGGCTCCCGACGAGGCGGCCTTCCGCACCCTGATGCGTTCGTGGTTCGAGCACTCCAACCTGTTCGACGTCATGAAAAACCTGGCGCGCCGCGACTGCACGGTGATCCTGACCACCGACCATGGTTCCAAGCTCTGCAAACGGGCGGTCCAGATCCGCGGCAACCGCGACACCAGCAGCAACGTGCGCTACAAGTTCGGGGACAACCTGGGTGTGGACGAGGACCGGGTGATGCTCATGAAGAATCCCGAGGACTACCGGTTGCCGGCCCAGACCACGATCGAGAACTACGCGATCACGGCGGACAACTTCTACCTGGTGTATCCCACCAATTTCCACGAGTACGAACGCCTCTACCGGGACAGTTTCCAGCATGGGGGCATCAGTCTCGAGGAAATGATCTGTCCGTTCCTGGTCATGCGCCCGAGGTGACGGCGATGACCCCCGATTTTACGGTTCCCGAAGCGGGGGACTTCAACTATCACCGCGAGGTGAAAGGTCCCGAAGGCACGGCCGGCCTGGCCGAACGGTTGTCGAGCCTGCTGAAAGGGGGAGAGATCATCCTGCTGCACGGAAAGCTGGGCTCGGGCAAGACCTGTTTCACCCAGGGCCTGGGCCGCGGCCTGGGGGTGGTGCAGAACGTGGTGTCGCCCACCTTCACCCTGGTCAACACCTATGACGGCAGGCTGGTGGTGCATCACCTGGACTTCTACCGCATCGAACCGGACGCCTCCCTGGAAGACATCGGGGTTCCCGAAATCCTGGACCAGGTCGATGACGGCCAGGCGGTCCTGGTGGTCGAGTGGCCGGAACTTTTCCTGCCCGCCCTGGCCCCGCAGACTCCCAGACTGGAAATGCTGGCGACCAGGGGCTCCGGCCAGGATGACCGGGTCTGGCACCTGCGGGGCATCCCGAAGGTTCCTGAAACCTGGGTGGACGTTTTCACCGGCGGCTCTTCCGGGCGCCACGGGGGTGGGAATCTTGCTTAGCCTGGCCTTCGACACCTCGACCAAGTGGGGCCGCTTCGCCCTGGCCGAAGGCGGCGATATTCTCGACTATCGTCCCCTGAACGTGTCGGGCAGCTATGCCGACGCCCTGCTGCCGGTGATCCAGGACATGCTCGCCGGGGCCGGCCGCGATCGGCAGGATCTGGGGGCGGTGGGCGTCACCATCGGGCCGGGCAGTTTCACGGGGGTCAGAATCGGAGTGGCCACCGCCAAGGGCCTGGCGTGGGGCCTGGGCTGCGACCTGGTGGGTGTCACGTCGCTGGAGGCCATGGCCGGGGCCCTGCTGGCCGAATTCCCGGACGCGTCCCTGGCGGTTCCCGTGCTCGATGCCCGCCGGGGAGAGGTTTTTGCCGGGGTCTACGCCAGGGAAGGAAACTGGGTCAGGCCTGTGGTTCCGGCCGCCGCCGACAAACCCGACTCCTGGTGGGCCCGTCTCCGGGACCACGCTTCGGGGCCCGACCAACCGGTCTTCGGCGGCGATGGCACCACCCTGCTGCTGGGCCAGGGCGCCGACCTGCGGCCCGAATTGACCAGCCGCGGCGAACCCGTGCTTCGCCGCTGGTCCACGGCCCATCCGGCCACGGCCTCGGCCCTGGCCGTGGCCATGAACACCGGCAGCCTGCCCACCGTGCATCCCTTCACCCTGGTGCCGGAGTACATGAGGGTCTCCGATGCCGAGGTGAAACGCCGGCTGGATTTGACTCCCGAAACCCCCGGAAGCGACGTGACGTCCCATCGCTCCGAGAGACCATCCTGATGTCCGCCGTCGGTGGGAAACTCCTCGTGCGGCCTCCACGGGAGGGTGATCTGGCGAGGGTCGTGGAACTGGAGCGCCTGAGTTTCGCCGACCCCTGGGAATCTTCCTCCCTGGAGCAGGAACTGCATTGCGACCGGCTGCGCCTGGCGCTGGTCGCGGAGGTCTCCGGCCAGGTGGCGGGGTACCTGATGGCCTGGAAAATCGTGGACCAGCTCCATATCCTGAACATCGCCAGCGATCCCGCGCGGAGGCGTACGGGGGTGGGCACCGCCCTGCTGCTGGCCGCGGCCGGGCAGGCCGCGGATCTGCATTTGGCCGAGATAACCCTGGAAGTCCGGGCCGGCAACCAGGAGGCCCGCACCTTCTACGAAGGCCACGGATTCGCGCCAACGGGGCTCAGGCGGGCGTATTATGCGGACAACGGGGAGGACGCCATCATCATGACCTGCGCGACCTCCCGACTTCTCGAAGGCTGAAAAAGGTTGTCCGCTCGGGGTGAAACAGGCTAGTTTACCCATAGAATCTGTTGGATACGGCCGGCTCGCGAAGCCCTGCCGGGATTCCGCCGAACCGCTGCCTTTCCATATTGCGAGGAGGACGCCGTGTCCTGGTTGACACAGGCCGCGAAGGGAATCAAGGCCCTGACCAGTCAAAAAAAGGATATCCCTGACAATTTGTGGCGCAAATGCCCCAATTGCTCGGAAATCCTCTACCACCGCGAACTCGATAGAAACCTCTGGGTCTGCGGGGCCTGCGGGCATCACCTGCCGTTTACGACCGAGCAGTACATTGACCTGCTGTTCGACGAGGGATCCTGGAACGAAACCCACCGCGGCATCACCAGCAAGGACGCCCTGGATTTCAAGGACTCCAAACGGTACAAGGACCGCATCAAGACCTCGCGCCAGAAGACCGGCAAGGAGGACGCGGTCATCACCGGCCGGGCCCAGATAGGGCTCATTCCGGTTTCGGTCTCCATCATGGATTTTTCGTTCATGGGCGGCAGCATGGGGTCGGTCGTGGGTGAAAAGATCGCCCGCGCGCTGCTGGACTCCCTGCGGCACCGCGAGGCGGCCGTCATCCTGAGCCGCAGCGGGGGCGCCCGCATGCAGGAGTCGCTGCTGTCGCTGATGCAGATGGCCAAGACCAGTGCCGTGCTGGCCAGACTGCGCAAGGAAGGCATCCCGTTCATCTCGATCCTGACCAACCCCACCACCGGCGGGGTGACCGCCAGTTACGCGACCCTGGGCGACGTCAACATCGCCGAACCCGGCGCCCTGATCGGTTTCGCCGGACCGCGCGTGATCAAGCAGACCATCGGCGGGGACCTGCCCGAGGGATTCCAGTCCTCCGAGTTCCTGCTCAAGCACGGCATGGTGGATCTCATCTCCCCGCGCAAGAACCTGAAGGAAAACCTCGAGCGGACCCTGCACTGGTTCGTCGACGGTCGGGACGTTTCCGTGCGTCGACCGCCGCGGGGCTGAGGGGCGTGGGCCTCGGAAACCCCCGGCCCGGCGACACCCCCGGCCATCCCGGGGAACCGGGAATCGGCCCGGACCTTGCCCCGCCTTTCACCGCCGGCGATGACGCCACGCGCTGGCTCTTCAACCTCAATCGTTTCGGCATCCGCCCGGGTCTGGCCCGCATCGAGGGACTGCTGGAGGATCTCGGCCATCCCGAAAGGAATCTGCGCACCCTGGTCATTGCCGGCACCAACGGCAAGGGCAGCACCACGCGGATCATGGCCTGTCTTCTCCAGGCCGCCGGGTACAAGGTGGCCACCTACACCAGCCCCCATCTGCTGAACGTCCATGAAAGAATCCTGATCGACGATGTCCCGGTGGCCGCCGACACCTTCACCGCATTGGTCGAGGACATCAAACCCCTGACCGAAAAATACGAGGCCAGCTGGTTCGAGACCCTGACCGCCCTGGCTGTCCGGATCGCCCACGAGGAAAAGGTCGATTTCCTCTGCTGCGAGACCGGGCTCGGGGGACGACTGGATGCCAGCAACGCCCTGCCGACGACCGCCACCCTGCTGACGACCGTGGGGATGGATCACCAGCGCATCCTGGGCGAGACCCTGCCGGAAATCGCCGCCGAGAAGCTGGGACTGCTCAAGAAGGGGGTGCCTTTTTTCTGCGGCGTGGGGGAGGACCTGCGCGGACAGGTGTTCACCGCCGCGGTCCTGGCCGGCAGCCCCTGCCATTTCCTGGATGAACTCGCCCGCTGGGAGGATTCTCCCGGCCAGCCGACCACCTGGGACCTCACCCTGCGGGAAAAGGTGTACCCCGGTCTGCCCGATCCGGGTACGTTGGTCATGAGGCGCAACGTCGCCCTGGCCGTCCTGGCACTGTCCGAACTGGAAACCACCGGTGGAGAAAGGCTTTTGCCGGCCGACACCGCCGCGGCCCTGGGGAATCTTTTTCTTCCGGGTCGGTACCAGTCCGTGCTGTCGGATCCCGATTGGATCTTCGACACCGCGCACAACACCCAGGCCCTGGAAGCGGTGTGGCGGGAGTTTTTCGCCGAGACGGGGACCGGCCGGAGGGTCGTGGTCTTCGGTTCCATGTACGACAAGGAACTGACGATTGATCCGGGAAACCTTCTGGCCCGATGTGACAGTTTGATTGGGGTTCCGGTTTCGCTGCCGCGGTCCAGGACCCGTGACGAGTTGGAGGCCCTGTTCAGGTCCTGGGGCCGGTCCCCGGAAGCCTGGCCCGAAAACCCTTCCCGGCTGCCGACCACGGCCGTGGCCCGGGACATCCCGCAAGCCCTGAAACTGCTGGCCCGCGAATTGCGGCCCCAGGACAAGGTGCTGGTGACCGGCAGCTGTTTCACCGTGGCCGAAACCCTGCACAAGCTGGGATTCGCCAACCTGGAAGCCACCCGCCAAACCCGGCCCGCGTTCGAAGTGCTGGGCAGCAGGGGAGAGGACTGAATGAAGAAGAAGGATCTTTTCCTGGGCGCCGACTCGGGTGGAACCGCCGTGAAGTTCGTGGTGACGAACGACCAGGGCGGCATCCTCGGCAGCGGCGAGGTTCCCACCGACCCGGCCAGTATCACCATGACGATGCAAAGACTGGCCGCCGAGGTCGCCGACAGCCTGGGCGGTGGACCGGAATATCCCCGTCTGGCCGCCATGGGGGTGGCCTGCGCGGGCATCGTCGATACGGTGGGCGGTCGGCTGGGCCGTTCCCCCAATCTTCCCGGCTGGCAGGACAGCCTTCTGGCCCGTGACATCGGCGAGGTATTTCCCGGGGTCCCGGTGGCCCTGGCCAATGATGTCAACGCCGCCCTGTACGGTGAATTCCGGCAGGGGGCCGGCCGGTCCTGTTCGAATCTGGTGATGATCGCCCTGGGCACGGGCGTGGGCGGCGGTGTGGTGTTGGGTGGCGAACTGGTCCTGGGTACCCATTGCGGGGCGGGCGAGATCGGGCACATGGTGCTGGATCCCGACGGTCCCCCGTGCCCCTGTGGCGGGCGGGGCTGCCTGGAAGCCTGGGCCGGCAGCGTGGGGCTGCTTCGGCTGGCCCGGGAATTGGCGGCCGCGGAGAATCCGCCGTCGGCCCTGGCGGACCTGGTGGTGTCCCGGGGCTCATCCCTGAATACCCAGGACCTGGCCGTATTGGCCGGGCAAGGCGACGCGGCCACCCGGGGGATTTTCTCCACCGCCGGCCGCAGGCTGGGCCAGGCCGTGGGCAATATCGTGAACCTGTTGGATCCCGACCGGATCATCATCGGCGGCGGCGTGGCCCAGGCCGGCGACCTGATCCTGGGCCCCTGCCGTGACATGGTGCCGGGCCTGGTGCTCGCCGAAGAAGCCAAGAACATTCCCGTGGTCCCGGCCGAGCTCGGACCGGTGGCCGCCGCGGTGGGCGCGGCCTGTCTGGCCCGGGAAGCGGGGCAGGCCCGCTGATGTTTCGACCCGGCGGCAACAGATCTCCCGAACCGGCGCCCGCAGCGGCTTCGGGTCGGGGGTTTGTCCGCCTGGTTCTTCTGCCGGCGGTGGCGCTGGCGGTGATGCTCGGATCAGGCCTGTTGTGGGGTGGCGGGGGAGATGTCTTCGCCCAGAACTCCGGCGCGTCCACCCAGAAGGTTCAGCCGCGGACCCGGGGGCTGGCCGACCGCTACGTCGACCGCGTCATCGACGGGCAAAAGGTCTCCTGCATGTACGGCAACGTCTTCATCGATCGCGACACCCTGTCCGCGGCCTGTGACACGGCCTTCTATTACCGCGACCGCGATTACTACGAGTTGTACGGGAACGTGGTCCTGACTCGTTTCGACGCGGTGCTGACCTGCGAAAGGGCCCATTTCGACCGCACCCTGGGTTCCGGTGATTTTTTCGGGAACGTCCGCCTCGAGGAGAACGGCACCATCGGCACCGGCGGACGCGGCGAGGCCCGGGACAACGGGACCTTCGTCCGGTTGTTCGAGGACGCCCTGCTGGTGACCCCGGACTATTCCGTCTGGGCGGACACCATCTATCAGGACCGCACCACCGGCGACGGGGAGGCGTTTGGCCATGTGCGCATCATGGAACCGGGCGCGAAGAACCTGGTCACCGGGGACCACGCCGTCTTCACTTCCGAAGGCGCGGTCGCCGAGGTCGACGTCAATCCCGTATTGACCAGCCGCGAACAGGAGGGCGGGCCGCTGACCAGCGTGGGTGGCCGGATGCGATTCTACCGCTCGGAGAACAGGGTGGTGATGGTCGATTCGGTCCGGATCAACCAGGACCAGACGCGGGCCCGGGCCGACACCGCCGTGGCCTACGGTCAGGAACGCCTGGTGCTGACCGGGGAGCCGGAGGTGTCGCTGGATAATTCCAGCGTGATGAAGGGCGATCGCATCGAGTTCCTCTACACCGACGGCCAGATCCGCGAGGTGCTGGTCATCGGCAACGGCCGCATGGAAGACACCGCCCCCGACAGCCTGGCCCGCGTCTACGAAGGCCTGCCAGAACTCGACGTCCTGGAGGGCGACTCGATCACCGTGGAACTGGAGGATGAAAAGATTTCCCGGACCGTGGTCGTGGGCAACGCCCGCAGCCAGTTCACGCCCCAGGACCTGACCGACGAGGTGGCCACCAACGATGTCCGTGGGGACACCATGGTCATCAATTTCCGCAACCAGCAGGTGCGCCGGGTCAGGGTCATGGGCAACGCCGTGGGCAACTACCGCTTCGCCAAGATCGCTGCCATGAAGGATCTCCTGGACCATTCCCGGCGCCTGGTGGACCAGTTGGCCGGCTCGGAGGCCGACAGCGCGGCCGCCGCGGACACGCTGGCCGCATGGGGCGTCACCGAAGCCCAGGCCAATTCCGCCCAGACCCTTTTGGCCGCCGCGCTCGATTCCCTGGCCGCGGCCGGCTTCGACACCAGCCAGTCGCATCTCGACTTCCTGGCCGCCGCCGAGCGGGTCGATTACGCGGGAAACGAGGTCATCTTCGAGATGTCCGAACGGACCATGGAAATCCTGGGCGAGGGGACACTCGAATTCGGCGCCATGAAGCTGACGGCGCAACACATCAAGCTGGATACGGACAAACGGGAACTCTACGCCGAGGGGGAACCCCTGGTGGAGGAAGCCGACAGCATCGTGGGCGAAAGGATGGGGTACAACTTCAAGTACAAGACCGCCGCGGTGGAAACGGGCATCACCTCCATGGACGAATACTACTACAAGGGCGACACCATCCGCCGTTTTCCCGACCAGACCATGAAGATCTGCGGCGGGCGGATGACTTCCTGCGACCTGCAGGAACCCCATTACCATTTCTGGTCCCAGAACATGAAGATGAAGCCCGGGGACAAGGTCGTCGCGGCTCCGGTGGTGCTGAGGGTCGGGCACGTTCCGGTGTTTGCCCTGCCCTTCTATTACAAGAGCCTCAAGTCCGGCCGCCAGTCGGGCATCCTCTTTCCGTCGTTCGATTTCGGCTGGTCCAGCCGCGACGGGCGGTACATCAGGGATTTCGGCTACTACTGGGCCACCAACGACTACATGGATTTCCTGGTCGAGGGTGATTACAACGAAAACCGGGATTTCGGTTTCCGGGTCCAGAACCGCTACGTCAAAAGGTATTCCTTCAACGGCGGCGTGGACTATTCCCAGAAACAGGGCCTGGGCAGCGGCACCACCACCAACGAGTGGCAGTTCCGGTGGAACCACAACCAGCCCACCCTCTTCGACGACTATCAATTCCGGGCCGACGTTCGCCTGGCCTCGACCACCCTGTCCAGCAACGACCTGGCGGGTTCCAACAACCGGGACATCGTCAACGGGCAGATGAATTCCACGGTGTATTTCAGTCGCAACTGGTCCTTCGCCAGCGCCAACCTCAGCGCCAAGCGGGATGAGAGGATCAATGCCGAGGATCCCACCGATCCCGCCAGCAACAACCAGCTCTACTCGATGACGCTGCCCAACCTGTCCTTGAACGTCAAGCAGATCACCCTCGCCCCGTCCCTGCGCTCGGGGCAGCAGGGGAGCTTCATCGGGAACGTCCTGCGCAACACCTATTTCTCCCAGGGTTATTCGGCCCAGGTTCTGGAAACGGGCCGGGAACTGACGGAATCCCGCAACTATCTGGCCAACGGCAACTGGTCCCTGAGCCTGCGTCCGCCCCGGGTGGGCATCTTCAACGTCAGCTTTTCCGCCAGCGCGGCCCAGTCGTGGCGGCGGGACGAGTTCAAGGGCAGTGTCTGGGAACCCGACACCAACCTCACCGCTGGCGGCGCCTACCGGGACACGTCCTTGACGGTCGAGGAAACCACGCCCAGCATTTCCTTCGGCACCACCCTGGGCACGACGGTCTATGGCTTGTTTCCCGTCAGCGTGGGGCGGATCCGGGCCATTCGGCATACCGCCCGGCTCAACTCCTCGTGGAACGTCAGGCCCGGTCTGAAAGGCCAGCGGGGTTTCGGCTCCAGCGTCGGCCTGAGTTTCGACAACCGTTTCGACGTCAAGTACCTGAGCCAGGATTCGGACAGCACCTTCACCGAAAAGAAGCTGGACGGGGTGATCGACTGGAGTCTGAGCACGGGGTACGATCCCAAGGCTCCGCCGAAAAGGCAATGGTCCGACGTCAACAGCGGCCTGACCATCAAGCCGGGCCAGAGCCGGTATCTCAAACTGCAGGTCAACAACACCATCGATCCCTACACCCTGGCCCTGAAGTCCACGCGTTTCACCTACAACCTGAGCTTCAACGGGCGGCTGGACATGGGGCAGGGCGGCGTCGAAGCCAAACCGGAGCGCAACAACGCCCTCGAGCGGCTGGGGCTCGGGGAGGAGGCGGATCAGGACAGCCTGCAGACCGGGGAAACCTTCCGTGAGCTCAGCGACGAGGGCGACATTGTCGAGATGTCCGAACAGGACGAACTCTTCGACGGCGAACAGAGCAGTTTCTACGATTTCTATGCCCGCTCGGGCCGGCAGGAAAACCCCGACTCCAAGGACCCCACCGAGGGGGGACGATTTATTCCTTTTGATATAAATGCGGGCTTTAATTACAGTTATACGAATTCATCGAAGAACAAAAATGCCTCGGCCAACTTCGCGATCAACACCAACCTGACCCGGAACTGGTCCCTGCGTTACATGGCCCAGTTCGACCTGGCCCTGGGCCTGCCCACCCGGCAGCAGTACAGCCTGCACCGGGACCTGCATTGCTGGCGCATCGAGTTCACCCGCACCATCAGTTCGGTCGATTCCCAGTTCGGATTCCGCATCTACCTGAAGTCCATCCCGAGCCTGAAATTCGCCCGTGGCCGTGAAGACTACATGGGCTCGGCCGGGGACGCCATCGGCGGCGGCGTCTTCTGATCACACCCTAGGGATTCCCCCAGGCCAAGCCACATTCTCCATTCCTGGAAAACACCGGTCCGGATATCTCCCGCCAGGCAAGGGAAATCTCGATTTAGATGTTGACAATCCCCATGAGACCGGGGTTTGATGGCCCCTGAAAGGAGGTGATATGTATGAACAAGACGGAACTTACCGAACAGTTGTCGAAGAAGACCGGAATGACCAAGGCTGCGGCCAAGCGCGCTGTCGATGCCATCTTCTCAACCTCTCCGCGAGAAGGGATCATCGCCAACGCCGTGTCGAAGGGTGATCGGGTGCAGATCACCGGGTTTGGGACATTCGAACGTCGTGCTCGCAAGAAGAGGACCGGACGCAATCCGCAGACCGGCGCCTCGATCGTCATCCCAGCGGCCAAGTACCCCGCTTTCGTGGCGGGCAAAAGCCTGAAGGACCGGGTGCAGAAGTAACCGGACCCTGTGATGAAGGAAGGGGCGGCCTTTGCGGGCCGCCCTTTTTGATTTTTGCAGGCCTGATTCCCCGGCCGGGGATACTGAAATCAGCCTGTCGACGCCCGGGGAAACGAGGGTTGCCCTGTGCCCGAACTCCATCTATTTTGATGACGGAACTAACGGCTTCACCGCGGGTACAAATCCGCCGAAGAAGTTGGAAGGCCGCCTCTGGTCGGGCGGCATCCGTTTTTTGCGCATTGTCGAAAGGTTTTCGCGATGATCAAGCTCAAGGAGCTATCCGGCGCCTCGCGGCTGTTGAGCCTGGCGCTGGCCCTGGCTTTCATTTTGTCGGCCGCTGTCCCGGTTCTCCTGGCGTCGGTCGCCCGTGCGGCCGACGACTCCTGGCAGGACCTGGTCCTGTTGTACACCACCGACATCAAGGGCAAGATCGAACCCTGTGGCTGACACTCCAACCAGCGTGGCGGGTTGGCCCGGAGGGCCACCTTTTTAGACGGGGTTTGGAGTGAGCAGCGACCGGTTTTGATGGTGGATGCGGGGGACCTTTTCGGGGACCGGAACAAGAACCAGCAGTTCCAGACGGAGTTCCTGGCCGAGATGACCGCCGAACTCGGGTACGACGCGATCGGCCTGGGGGAACGCGATCTGAACTACGGCCTGCCCTTCCTTCTGGAAATGGTGGAGAAGTTCAGCCTGCCTTTCACCAATGCCAACGTGCGCCTGGCGGGATCGGGAGAACTGATCCTGCCGGAATACCTGATCGTGGAAAAGGCCGGCCTTAAGATCGCCATCGTCAGTGTGCTTGATCCACAGGACAAGATCATCACCATGTCCGCCGAGGAGGACGCCTTCGAGGTCGCCGACCCGGTGGCGGTCATGCGGGATCTCGTGCCGCGACTGCACGAGGAGGCGGGCACGATCCTGCTGCTCTCCCACCTGGGGGAACAGAAGACCGAACAGCTGGTCAAGGAAGTCAACGGCATCGACATGGCCGTGATCGGGCATACCTCGCGGAACATCAATGCCGAACGGGTGATCAATGACACGGCCGTGTTCGCCTCCGCCTTCGAGGGGCGCTACATCGGCCGGGCCAACCTCTTCATCGACAACGAGGACGGACGGGTCATGGCCATCGACGTGGGCATCACCTCCCTGAACGACGAGGTCGCCGATGATGAGGGCATGCTGGCCCGGGTCGAGCAGTTCAAGGAGGACCTGGTCGAGTTCAAGACGGCTAAACGGGCCGAATACCCCAGGACGATGGGCTCGGACAAGGAGACGTTCCTGGGCGACAGGGCCTGCATGGCCTGCCATGAGGATGCCTGGAAGGTCTATCTGGACAGTCCCCACCGGTCGGCCTTCGCGACCATCCGCAACAAGGGCCAGAGTTTCGAGCCCGAGTGCCTGTCCTGCCACACGACGGGTTACCAGTACAAGAACGGCTATTCCGATGACCCCCCGTTCAACAAGCTGGCCAACGTCCAGTGTGAGGCGTGCCACGGTTACGGTACCGAGCACGCGCGCGACGGGAAATGGGCCGCCCAGGCCAAGGATTCCTGCACCATGTGTCACGACCAGAAAAACAGTCCGGATTTCGACTATGCGACATACTGGGAAAAGGTCAAACATTAGGAGAGGCGCCGCCCTGCTGGGGGCGGCCCTGATCCTCGCAACGTCAGGGGTGCGGCCGGTCCGCGCCCTTGATGTTTTTACGCTGTGGGGCCAGACCGAGCTGCCGCTGCGCATGGAGGAGGGGGCCTGGGTCGATTACCGCAGCCAGGTCATGGCCGGCGGCCGCCGCGACGAGGGGTTGACCCGGGTGGTCTGCCTGGACCGGGAACACGGATCCGACGACAAGACCCTGCTGGTCGAGATCCTGCCCCTTCAGGAATTTCCCGACGGGAGCTTTGCGCCTATTTCCGGCGAAGGGGCCCGGTTGCGGTTTTCCCGGGACAAAATGGACCGCCAGGGGAATCTTCTGGACGCCGTGGTGTCGGCCGAGCAATGGCGGGACGGTCAAATGGAAAAGCTGTCG